>Ga0209157_1000237_pt1 | contig 48882 bp, 51 predicted proteins | sample GraSoiAngelo_135_FD_185892 | JGI IMG/M metagenome (GOLD analysis project Ga0209157, IMG submission 185892) | Grasslands soil microbial communities from the Angelo Coastal Reserve, California, USA - 14_0929_05_40cm (SPAdes) (version 2) | ecosystem: Environmental > Terrestrial > Soil > Grasslands ...
GTTGTTCGGCGCGTAGTAGGTATCGTGGAACGCCTGCACGTCCGGCAGCTTGGCCGCGTCGAGGTCGGCCATCGAGCCGATCACCGTGTGCGCATAGGGGAAGCAGCTCGTGCTGTCGAACGGCCACGTGAGGCCGTCGGTGAACGCCGCCGCATACGGTTGGTTGTCGATTCGCAGCCGCCGCTCCTCTTTCACTGCCTGCCGCTGGTTCTCGAAGTTCTCTTCCGTGATCGCGAGGGATCGCATGCGGTCCGCCTCGAGCCAGAGCGCCAGGTTGAGGCGATTGGACGGCACCGTTTCGTAATAGTTGGTGCGATCCTCGGCTGTGCTGCCGTTGTAGGTGCCGCCGGCGCGCTCGACCAGCTGCCCGTGCTCGGATTTCTTCACGTGCGCCGACCCCTCGAACATCATGTGCTCGAACAGGTGCGCGAAACCCGAGCGACCAGGCCGCTCATTGCGCGAGCCGACCTCATACCAGACGTCGGCCGTGACGATCGGGGTCGAGTGGTCCTCGGAGTAGATGACGCGCAGGCCGTTGGGCAGCGTGAATTGCTCGAACACGATCCGGCCGGCCCCGCCGGCCCCGCCGGCCGCGCCCGCCTGGCCGGCGAGTGTTCCAGGAAGAACCACCAGGAGCGCGAACAGTTTACGCATGTGGGCGAGGCTCCATTGGGAAGAGCGCCAAAGCGTTGGTTTCGAGGATCGCCTGTTGCTGCGCTTTCGTCAGCGGCAGGGCCAGGAATTGATCGATGTTCTGCCGCAGATCTTTCACACCGGGGCTGGGCCAATCGGTGCCCCACAGAACGCGGTCCGTGATCTCCGGCAGGCGGGGAAAGTACTCCAGCAGCTTGGAGGGCGGAATGCCTGAGACATCGAGCCTGACTGCGCCATGACGTCGCAGGATGAAAAACGCTTCCTCCATGTACAACGGCCGTCCGCCGTGCGCCATGACGAGCTGGAGATCGGGAAAATCGATGGCGACGTCGTCGAGCTCCAGCGGATTGCCGTACTTCGAGCGCGCCCCGGGAAAGATCGAAGTCCCGGTGTGAATCATGACTGGCAGCCCGCGCTCCTCACAGCGCCGGTAGATCGTGCCGAGCGCCGTGAGACCGTTGGTATAGGCGTTGGCGGGAAACGCCTGATGGGGCGGGTGAATCTTGATCAGCCGGATGCCCAGATCGATCAGGCGGTCCACGTCGCCGCTGGGGTCCTTGGTGAATCGCGCGTGCACCCCGCCGTAGGGGATCAGCCGCTCGGGATTCGCGCGCGCGTATTTCGCCGCAAAGACGTTGGTGGAATCGGTGAAGCCCATGATGTCGGGGCTGGGATAATTCACGAGACCCACGCGCCACACGCCCGATTTGTCCATCACGTCCAGCAGGGCGCGCGGATCGTCCATGACGGAGATCAGCAAACTCCAATGATCTTCTTTCCCCTTGCGCATCGCCTCCTGGACTTTGGGCTTGAGGTCGCGCCACGGCTGGATGTGGACGTGCACGTCCGTGATCCTGCTCAGTCGCTCCAGGTGTAGAACCCCTTTCCCGATTTCTTGCCCAGCTCGCCCTTCTTCACCTTCTCCTTCAGGATTCTCGGCGGCTCGTACTGCGGCTTGCCGAGTGTCTTATGGAGGTACTCGGCGATCGCCAGGCGCACGTCGAGCCCCACCAGGTCGGTGAGCTTGAGCGGCCCCATCGGATGGTTGTAGCCCAGCTCCATCGCCTTGTCGATGTCTTCAGCGCTCGCCACATCCTGTTCGAGCATGCGCATCGCTTCCAGACCCAGGACGACCCCCAGGCGACTCGACGCAAATCCCGGCGAATCCTTCACGATGATCGGCTCCTTGCCGAGCTGGCGGGCGAACTGGACGGCACGTTCGGCGGCGGCGCGGCTGTCACGGCCATGCATAACCACCTCGACGAGTTTCATCACGTGCACAGGATTGAAGAAGTGCATGCCGATGAGCCGCGCGGGTTTCGACAACGCGGAGGCGACTTCCGCGATCGACAGGGACGACGTATTCGAAGCGAGGAGCGCACCCGGCGGGGCGGTGCGCTCGACGTCGACAAAGACGCGCTGCTTGATCTCGAGACTCTCGATCACCGCTTCGATCACGATGTCAGCGTCGCTGACCGCGGCGCGAACGTCTGGGGCAATGACGACTCGCCCCGTCACGACCTTGCCACGCGCCGCTCCGCCGGCAGTGAGAGCCTCGATCTTATCCCGCGCTGCGGCTAGTGCCTCGGCACGCGTGTCGGTGACCGCGACGTCGCATCCCGCCAGCGCAGCGACATAGGCGATGCCATGGCCCATCGTCCCCGCGCCGATTACGGCGACGCGCGTGCTCATGCCGCGCGGGAAGCGTCGACGACAGGGCGGGCGCGCTCCGGATGGTTCGTGCAGAGGCCATCGACACCCCAGCGCACCAGGCGCTCCATGTCGCTCTGACTATCCACCGTCCATGCGATGACGCTCGCCCCCAGGCCATGCACGGTCGTCACCAACTCCTCATCCAGTGTGGCGCGTTCCTGCCACAGCGTTTGGGCCGACGCGTCCTCGAGCGTCTGGCGCGGATTCTTGGTCGCCACCTCGGACAGCACTCCGCGCGGCAGCGTCGGCCGCTTCTCGCCCAGCCGCCGGACCACGTGAAAGGCGAAGCTGTGCACGGCATACCCGCCGGGGTTCGGGCCCCGATCGAGCGTGTCGAGCAGGCGGTCGTCCCAGCGCGGGTCGAGCACTTTCACTTCGACGAACACCTTGAGTTGGCCGAGCACATCGAGCGCCTGCGCGAGGGTGGGGATCGGCTCACCGTTGGCGAGCGGCACCGTGGCGAGGTCACGCCACCGCGCCTGCGCAATCGGCAGTCCGAGTACGGAGGGGTCGTGATGGACGACGATCTCGCCGTCGATCGTCGCGTGGACGTCGAGCTCCACGCCGTCAGCCCCCTGGCCGGCAGCGGCACGGAACGCGGCCAGGGAGTTCTCCAGCTCGACACTGGAGGCGCCCCGGTGGGCGATGACCAGAGGGGGCTTCACTGCTGCAGGCTGTCGGCTTTCTTCGGCTCGATCCAGTCCGGCTCTTTCTCGATATCGTGGACGATGGCGATGTCTTCCGGTCGCGGCATCACCGATTCGAGGTAGGCCGGATACTTCGCGTCGTCGAGGGGTTGGCCATCGACCGTGAATTTCTGGTGCGCATACATCCCGATGCGCCGGTTGAACTTGAGATCGGGGACCTTGAGCTGCCGCTCGCGCTCCGGGATGAACATGTTCAGCCGCTCGACAAGCTTCACGATCTCCTGGCGGTAGAGGTTGCGCGCCAGTTCGTTCAGCTTGCTCTTGTCGGGCTCATTGCCGTTCGTCGGGCTCTCGCGCTCGTCATAGCGTCCCTTCAATCCCCAGACATAGGCCCAGTGGGCCGACGAGGAGTTGTCGGTGCCGAACAGATCGAACGCCGTGGGGATCCACTTATAGAAGAAGCGCTGGATCACTTCCGGCGGCATCTTGCCCGCCTTCACGATGCGGAGCAGCCCGTTGTTGCCGGTGCCGAGGTGGTAGGACTCTTCTTTGAGCATCGGCCCCATGGAACGCGACAGCGGATCAAACGCCGAGACGGACAGCATCTTCAGCTGGAACTTGCCGTCGCGGTCGATGAACTGCGTGTAGGTGAAGAAGTCCAGCCAGTTGTCGACGATCTCGTTGAAGGAGCCGAGCAGCCGCTCACCTTCGTCCGCCCGGCGCTCGAGCAGCTTCGCCGCTTCGCGCTTGCCTTCGTCGCCGAAATGGGAGCAGAGCAGGTAGGACATCTGCCAACCGTGCCGCATCTCTTCGGTCATGACGCGTTGCAGCGAGAGCAGGTCGTAGTCGGACGGCGCGTGGTGCAGCAGGTTGCGTTGCTGCTCCACAGACGCGAACTCGGTGTCGCCCTGATAGACGATCAGGTTGAGCAGCGCGTCGCGGATGCGCTGGTCCGGGATGTGCATCACCGTGGGCCACTTCCGCTGGCCCTTGTAATGCCCGAACTCGATGTGCGGTACCTCGGGGTCGCCGAACTTCGCCTCGAACTTGAAAGAGCGCAGCGCCCCCTGCGGCAGGCCGATCGAGTCCTGCCAATAGTTGAAGTAGTCGATCCAGTCGTCGAAGTTGTGAAGTTTGCGGACCATTTCAGCGATTCCTTATGAGTTGGCGAGCTTCGGGAGTGGCGAACAGCGCTTCCTGGTCGGCGATTTCGATGTCGAGCATTTCCTCCAGCGTGCTGTGCAGCGAGCGATACAGCGCCGCCTTCGCCTTGCGCACCGCCAGCGGCGCCATGCCGGCCCAGCGCTGAGCTAGGGCCTGGGTCTCAGGGGCTAGGGCCTCGGGCGGGACCACGCGATCGAAGAGGCCGAGCTGGGCCGCTTCCGCCGCCGGGACCATGCGGGCGCTCCAGACCAGCTCGAGTGCCTTCGAGATGCTCGTGAGCCGCGGGAGGAAGTAGCTCCCGCCCCAGTCGGGCCCGAGCCCGAGTTTGTGGAATACCTGTCCAATCGATGCTTGATCCGACGCCAGCCGGTAGTCGCAGGCGAGCGCGAGGTTCGCTCCGCCCCCGGCCGCGGCGCCGTTGACCGCGGCCAGCACGGGCTTGGGCGCGTTGCGAATGGTGAGCGCGATGTCCTTGCCGGCACGGACGAGCTGCTCGCCCTGCGTGCCGAGCACACCGAGGTCAGCCCCGGCGCAGAACGCTTTGCCCGCGCCCGTCACGACGATGACGCGCACCGCGTCGGCACTCGCGAGCATGCGCAGCGCTTCGAGCAGATCCTCACACATGTCGGGATCGAACGCGTTCGCCTTTTCGGGCCGATTGAGCGTCGCGGTCCCGACGTGATCGGTGATCTCGACGAGCACGCGGTCGTAGGCCGCCATCAGACGCGCTCCACGATTATCGCGATGCCCTGGCCGACGCCGATGCACATGCTACACAAACCGTAAGAAGACTTCGTCCGCTGTAAGGCGTGAACCAACGTCGTTAATAACTTCGCACCGGTGCAGCCGAGCGGGTGACCGAGCGCGATGCCGCCCCCGTAGATGTTGACCTTCTCGGGATCGAGCTTCAGTTCGCGAATGCAGGCGATCGCCTGCGCCGCGAATGCCTCGTTCAGCTCGACGAGATCGATCTGATCGATCTTGAGACCAGCTCGCTCGAGCGCTTTCTTGGTCGCGGGAATGGGGCCGAGCCCCATGCAGCTCGGGTCCACACCGGCCACGGCCGTTGCGACAATTCTCGCAATGGCGTTCTTCTCATCGTTGGTCACGAGCAAGGCGGCGGCTCCGTCGTTGATCCCACTGGAGCTGGCCGCCGTCACCGTGCCGTCCTTCCTGAACGCTGGTTTGAGCTTCGCGACACCTTCGAGTGTGGTTCCGGCCCGCGGATACTCGTCCTTGGCGAACGTTGAACCATCCGGCAGCGGCACGGGCACGAGCTCGTCGGTGAAGACGCACTCCTTCAGCGCCTTCTCGGCGCGCCGCTGGCTCTCCACTGCAAACGCATCCTGCTCGGCGCGGCCGATCTTGTAGCGCTCGGCTACAACCTCGGCCGTTTCGCCCAGCGAGATCGTCCATTCCGTCTTGAGCCGGGGGTTGGTGAAGCGCCAACCGACTGTCGTATCGGCGACTTCCGGCGACTTTCGGCTCCAGGCGTCAGCCTGCTTGAGCATCACGTACGGGGCGCGGGTCATGCTCTCGACACCACCCGCAATGAACGTCTCACCCTCGCCCGCTTTGATCGCTTGCGCTGCGCTGGTGACCGCCTGGAGGCCTGAGCCGCACAGGCGATTCACCGTCTGGCCGGGCACCTCAACGGGCAGCCCCGCCAGGAGGAGCGCCATGCGCGCGACGTTGCGGTTGTCTTCGCCTGCCTGGTTCGCGCAGCCGAGAATCACGTCATCGATCGACCTCGGATTGACGCCCGAACGCTCGACCACAGCCTTGATCGGAACTGCCGCGAGATCATCTGGCCGCACACCGGCGAGCGACCCGCCGTGTTTGCCCACGGGTGTTCGCAGCGCGACCGAGATGAACGCGTCGTTCATAATCCGACCCACACAGTTTTCGTTTCCAGGTACCCATCCAGAGCTTCGCGTCCCAGGTCCCGCCCAAATCCCGAAGCCTTGAAGCCTCCAAACGGTGCACCCGAGTCATAGAAGTTGTAGGAATTGATCCAGACCGTTCCGGCGCGAATGGCCTTCGCCGCGCGATGCGCCTTCTGGATGTCTTTGGTCCAGATCCCGGCGGCGAGGCCGTAGATCGTGTTGTTGGCGAGTTTCACGCCCTGCTCGAAGTCGTCGAACGTCAGCACCGCGAGCACAGGACCGAAAATCTCCTCCCGCGCAATCGTCATGTCGGGCTTCACGCCATCGAACACGGTTGCTTCGACGTAATAGCCTTTCCCGTTCGGCTTCGCGGCTTTGCCTCCCGCGACGAGCTGAGCGCCCTCGTCCACGCCCTTCTTGATGTAGGAGAGCACCGTCTCCTGCTGCTTCTTCGAGACGAGCGCACCGAGGCGCGTGTTCTTATCGAGCGGGTCGCCGGGCGTCAGCTTCTTCGCTCCTTCCGCGAGCTGCTCGACGACTTGCTGGTGCACGGAGTTTTCGACGAGCAGCCGTGACCCCGCGGCGCAGACCTCGCCCTTGCCGTAGAAGATTCCCGTCTGGGCGCCGCGTACCGCCGCCTTGAGATCGGCATCCGCGAAGATGATGTTGGGACTCTTGCCACCCAGCTCGAGCGTGACGCGCTTGTTGGTCTCCGCCGCCATCTTCATGATCTGCCGGCCCACGTCGGTCGAGCCCGTAAACGAGATCTTGTCGACGTCGGGATGGCGGACGAGCGCCGCGCCCGCGGTCGACCCACCGCCCGTCACCACGTTGAACGCGCCCGGCGGCAGACCGGCCTCCAGCGCGATCTCGGCGAAGAGAAGGGCAGTGAGGGGCGTTTCGGATGCGGGCTTCAAGACCACGGTGCAGCCGGCGGCAAGCGCGGGTGCGAACTTCCAGCTCGCGATGTTCAGGGGGAAATTCCACGGTACGATCGCGCCGACCACGCCAATCGGCTCACGCAGCGTGTAGGTGAAGAACGGTCCTTCGACCGGGAGCGTGTCGCCGACGATCTTGTCCGCCCACCCCGCGTAGTACCGCAGCGTGTTGACGGTCATGCCGATTTCGATCTTCGACTCGAAGAGCGTCTTGCCGTTCTGCGCCGTCTCCAGGCGGGCGACTTCATCGAGCCGCGCTTCGAGCAGGTCGGCAGCTTTGAACAGTAGGCGGCCGCGCTTGCGGGCCGACAGGTCCCGCCACGCGGCCGACTCGAAGCAGGCTTTCGCGGCACGCACGGCGTTGTCGACATCGGCTGCGTCGCCCGCGGCGACGTCGGCCAGGTTCTCCTCGGTTGCCGGGTTCTCTACGGGGAACCGCTTCCCAGACGAGGCCGGCCGCCACTCGTTATTAATGAAGAGGTCGGTCTTCACTTCCCCTTGAACTCCGCCACGCGCTTCGCCTGATTGGCCGCAATTCCTTCCTTCGCATCTTCGCTCTGGAAGAGCTGCTGCTGCAGCTCGCGCTCGATCGCCAGCCCCGACTCGAACGGCACCTCGGCACCCGACTGCACCGAACGTTTGATGAGCCCCACGGCCTTGGACGCCTTATGCGGCGGGCAGAACTGCCTGGCGTACAGCAGGACCTGCTCCCAAAACGTCTTGGCATCGAGGATCTCGTTGACCAGCCCGATTTCCTTCGCCCGATCAAAGGAGAACAGCTCGCCCTTCACCATGAGCTCGATAGCCAGCGGCTTGCCCACGATCCGCGCCAGCCGCTGCGTCCCACCCGTGCCGGGCAGCACGCCGAGATTCACTTCGGGCAACCCGATCTTGCCGGCATTCTCCTTGGCCAGTCGGATATCGCAGGCCATCGCGATTTCGAGGCCGCCGCCCACGGTGTGCCCATTCAACGCCGCGATGGTGAGCTTGGGGGTCTGCTCGAGCCGATTCAACGTTTCGTTAGCGTGGAGGCAAAAGAAGTACTTGAATCGGGGCGTCACCGTGTTCAGCATCCCGATGTTCGCACCCGCCGAGAAGAACTTGTCGCCGTGGCCGCGAATCACGATGACGTGCACCGTGTCGTCGAAACGCGCGCGCAGGATCGCCTCGTCGAGCTGGCGCATCATGTCGTAGGTGTAGGTATTGGCCGGCGGATCGTCGAGCTCGATGATCGCGAGTCCCCCCCCGGCCTCGGTGCGGTATTGAATGAGCGTCTTGACTTGCGGTTCGGTCATAGTTGCCATGGGATTACTTAGCCTCCTGAGGAGTCTCCACGAAGCCGCCGAGGAATATGCTCGCCATGAGATCGGCCAGCCGGGCAGGATCGATCTCGCCGGCCGGGTCGTACCAGTTGTAGATCCAGTTCATCATGCCAAAGAGGATGTAGGTCGCGGCACTGCGGTCCACCGCGCTCTGATCGGGCGCGGCGTCTTTGAGTACCGACTCGAGTAGATCGACGTAGCGCCGCTTGATCGTGCTGACGCTGCGCGGTGAAGCCTCATGCGACATCACCTTCATCTCCGCCATGTGGTTGGCAAAGAACTCCACGTGATGGCGGATGAACGCGTGCAGCTTCTCCTGCGGATCGCTGGCGCCCGCGACGGCCTGCCGGGCACCCTCGAGCACCTGCGTGAAGCAGCGCTCCTGGATCAAGGCGAGGAGGTCTTCCTTGCCGCGGACGTAGTAGTACATCCCGGCGAGCGACATCCCGCTCGCGGCGGAGAGATCCCGCATCGTGGTGGGGTGGTAGCCCTTGTCCGCGAAGATCCGGGCGGCGCGGGCGAGCAGGTGGTCTAAACGCTCGTCGTAAGGTCGCATGAGTTCGAACGATCGTTCGAATTTTGAAGCTACGCATGTGCTCGGGTGCTCGCAAGGGCCTTAATATTCCTCCACTTCCCACGTCCACCGACAAACGAAATCGATGGCGCACCCTCAGCTGCGAACCGAGACGTCCAGCGACGCCGCGTTGATTCGCGCGTGGCAAACCGGGGATGAACAGGCGGCGGCAGAGCTGGTCGAGCGCCACGCCCGGCCTCTGGCGCGTTTTCTCACCGGGGCGGGCGCGCCGGACGCCGACGTGGACGATCTCGTCCAGGAAACGTTCATCCGGGCGTTTCGCGGCATGGATCGGTTTCGCGGGCAGTGCCAGTTTCGCACGTGGCTGTTGACGATCGGCGGGAACGTGCTGAAGGACTTCGGGCGGCGCGCCGCTCGACGCAAATTGATGCCGCTCGATGAGGGTGTTCGCGACGTCGCGGGCGATCCGCACGAGCATGCGGAAGCGAGTGAAGCCGAGGCCATGCTCGCGGCGGGCTTGAAGAAGTTGCCGCGGCTGCAGCGCGAGGTGTTCCTGCTGCGAGCGCAGCAAGGACTCGAGTACGAAGAGATCGCGGCGGCGTTAGCCACGACGCCCGGAGCGGCGCGGGTCCATTACCACCACGCGGTCAGACGGCTGAAGGAGATTGTGAAATGAACGACGAAGCCAGGTTGGAGAATCTTGCCAAGAAACTCGGTGCGTCGGCCGCAGAGCGCCTCGATGTCGCGGCCACGGCGCGCAAGGTGGTCGAGCGTCTGCGTGAGCAGCCCGCGCGACGCACCATCTGGGTTCAGCAGACCTGGCTCCGCATCGCCGCGGCGGTTCTCATCGTCATGGGCGGAGCGGCAGTCGCGTCGCGGCTGCCCCGGGGGTCAGGCTTTGGCCGCGACGGAGTCAGCTCCGCGCACGGCGCCCACCTCGTGGCCGATGATCTGAACGATCTCTCGCCCGAGCAGTTGCGGGACGTGCTCGCGACGTTCGATGAGCTTGTGAGCGGTGATAGTGTTGCCGTCCCGGAGGGCAGTACCGATCTCCGTGAACTCGATGCGCGGCAATTGCGTGCGGTGCTGCGCTCTTTGGAGGGATAAAATGAAGCGTTACGTGGTTCTCAGTTTTGCCGTCCTGCTCGCGCCGAGTCTTGCGGCGCAGCAGCGCGATACCGTCGCGCCGCGCGGCGATAGCGCAGAGGCTGGGCGGTTGCGCGCGCAGATCGAGGACAAGTTCCGGGGGCGCGTGCAGGAGGAGCTCAAGCTGTCGCCCGACCAGGTGACGAAGCTGCGGGCGACGCAAGAGCGGTACAGCGGGCGCCGCCGGACGGTGATGCAGCAACAGCTCGAGCGTCGTCGCGCGCTCGAGGATCAGATGCAGCCGGGGATCGCGGCGAACTCCGACAGTGTGCGCAAGCTGATGGACGGAATCCAAACGGGCCGCGCGGACATGCTCAAGATCGAGCAGGACCAGGATCGCGAGATGGCGGGGTATCTCTCGCCCGTGCAGCGCGCGCGCTATCAGCAAATGCGTGAGCGGTTCATGCAACGAGTGGGGGAACTGCGGATGGAACGCCGGCAAGGACTGGGTGGGGGCATGGGCCGTGGTCGCATGAACGCACCGCGCCCACGACCAAGGATCGGTCGTCGCGGGATCTAGACGACAAAGGCCCGGTTCTCGCGAACCGGGCCTGCTCGTTTCTCCGTCGCCCCGCTAGCTGAGCGCCTTGCTCAGCTGCACGCAGCGGCCCAGCAGGGTCGGATCATCCAGCCTGGCCCCACTGCCATCGAGGAACCCAGCCAAGATCCACGGGTTGCCCCCCACACCGCCTTGCACTGGCTGCTTGGGGAACGTGAAGCTCATCCCCGCCGGGATGATGGAAAGGGTTTGGCTGCGAACCGCCTCGTGCGGGCCGCCCACCGGATTGTCGTTGTTCCGGAAGATGACCTGGGCGCCCAGACCCTCGTACGCCAGGCTGGCGTCCATGCTGATGAACGGCCCCGGGCTGTTCTCGCAGCCCGTGACTCCGAACTCGGCGAACGCCGATCCCGTCGTGACCTCCGCGTGCGTGAAGCCGTAACGGGAACCCTGGACGCAGCGACCAAGGTAGATCTCGTCGCTGGTCGGCTTCCCGGCGGCGTTCACGAACTGCACCCAGATGAACGGGTTGCCGCCGACGCCACCGAGCACCGGCTGTTTCGGGATCGTGATCGTTTGTCCCGCGGGCTGCAGTGCGATATCCACCTGTTTGTCGACGGTGTAGTCGTGCGTGCCTTTCAGGTTATTGCTGAAGGTCATCTCCACACCGAAGCCACCGAGCGCGGCCAGGCCATCGAGCGTGATGTTCGGGCCGGGGTTGTTGCTGCAGTCCGTGACCGTGAGGGCGGCGTTCACGCTCACAGGTAACGGCAGCTCGGTGATGTTGATGTGGGGCAGGGACGACGAGGAAGCGCTGAACGCGGGGGCGAGTGGCTGCCGCGAATTGTCTCGACAGGCGCCGGTCAGGATGAAGGCGCCCGCGAGGGCGAGCAACGTGCTCGTACGCATGACTCGGTCCTCCTTTGTACGGAGATGGTTGCCAGAACTGCAAGAGCTTCCGGTCGCTCTTGGCACGGCAATCCGTGTGCCGAGTGAATGGGAGACATGCACGCACGAAGGGACGAAGAACTGGTGCTGGTCTGTGGTGATATCCTGACATGCGTGTGGACCATTCGCGACCACGAAATCTGTGGTCAGCTGGCGTTGCGTCCCGTGCGTTACCCTACGGGGGGTTCAAGCATCTCACAGCTTCCGAAGGCCGCTTGACGGGTTCTTGATGCAGCACACATACGATGCGGCGTCCTTCTCAAGGCGGTCCGCCATGCACCTCCCGAAATGGTCGTCCCTCGCACTTCTGCCCGCGCTCGCTGGCTGCGCTACGGTTGGTATGATGAAAGGACTGCCGCCGGACATCGGCAGGCTCGCCGTCTATGCGGCGCCGCCCGATACACTGGTCGCCGCGGCCGAGGAGGCGATCGTGCAGCAGCACCTGCGCCTCGCCGACACCAGCCGGCCGGATGCCGATACCCGCGTCATGATCGCACGCCGGCCACCCGGGCTCTTCTCCAATGGCGAGTACGTGCGTGTGCGGATCTCCCGCGACAGTGGGGGGCTGATGGCGGTCCGGGTCGTCACGCGACCCGGCTATCTGCTCGAAGTGGGTCATCGCGAGCGTGCGCCCCGCGTGTTCGAGGCGATGGACGCACGACTCGACGCTCGTGCGCTGGGGCCGTGGCCGGGGATGCGCGTGCGGGCGACACCGCGCGGAGCGAGCCCGATCATCGGCACAGTTGCGCGCGTGACCGCCGACACCCTCGTCCTGGGAGGAGGCATCGGAAATACGACGGTGCTGAGAATCCCGGCTCTCGACGGCCTTGCGGTCAGCCGCGGCAGCTATCGACACGTCCGCGAGGGCGCGCTGATTGGCGTGCTCGTTGGTGCACTAATTGGCGGCGTGCTCGGCGGTCAGTCGGAAGAGACCAGTTCCTACTATCAGGGCCTCAATGTTTTCGCCGGAGTTCTCGTCGGGGCCGCGGCGGGCAGCGTAGTCGGCGGCGTCGCGGGCGCAAGCGTACGGACGGAGGTCTGGAGCCCCGTGCCGATCCACTGACGCACCGCACGCGGCTTGCGTCTATATTCCGCCACTCGCCCGAGTGGCGGAATGGCAGACGCAACGGACTCAAAATCCGTCGGGGGCAACCCCATGAGAGTTCGACTCTCTCCTCGGGCATCGCTCTAATTCTCTCGCGGAGGTGACCGTTTCCGCCCGCACCGCCGGCGTCCTCGGCATAGCCGCCCTGTTGCTCGCCTGTTCCGACCCGGACAAAGCCAAACTCTCGCCGTTCTTCCTCTGGGGAATGCGGCCCGGAATGCAGCTCGACAGCGTCGAGCAGTTCCTGATCAGACAAGACAATGTCCCGTGGGCGAAGTGCGAAGACCTGGGCTCCGGCGTGCGCCGCTGCGAACGCCACACGAGCTGGATCTGGGGTCGACTCGAAGCGCTCGCGGGTCCCGACGGGCGCGTGCTGTACCTGTCGTTCGCGCCGGACAAGTCGGAGTATGGAACGGGACGGGATGTGATTTTCGACAAGCAGCTGGACGTGATGGCGCAGCAATGGGCGCGCACGAGACATGTGCGCATGGATCCGCACGGCGTGAACGAAGCGAACCCCCGAGGCATCGCGGAATTCAGCACCGCCCGGGGGCGCTGGAAAGTCCTGTTGACGTTCGACGGACGCCTCTGCACGGGGACGAGTCGCCCGTGCCCGGCGCTGATCCAGCTGCTCGATTGGCCGCACACACAGGGATATGCGGTGATGACGGTCCCTCCACCCTGACGGTACACGCGATGAGCTGGCTCCCGTGGTTCGCCTGCGTTCAGGTCGCCATCGCGCAGCAGCCCACCCTGCGCGGCACCGTCCTCGCCGCCGAATCCGGCGAACCGCTCGGCATGTAAGTCCGCGCGCGTTGTGCTCATTCGGGATCGTTGGTAGTGTTTAGCGTCCCAGGAGGGTGGACTCAAAATCCCCCGGGGGCAACCCCGTGAGAGTTCGACTCTCTCCTCGGGCACAACTGCAGCTCAGAGACGAGCATGCGCGATCCGACTAACCTCACGCTCTCGTGGCTAGTTGTCGAACTCGCCTTGGCGAGCGCAGCTTGCGACGTTGCCACTAAACCGGCGCAACCCCTTCCACCGTTCGCCGCTGTCAATGCGGGGGCCGACCAAACGTGCGGCGTCGCGGTGTCCGGTGCCGCATACTGTTGGGGCTATAATAGCGCTGGGCAACTCGGCGACGAGTCCGTTGTAAACCGTTTCAGCCCGGTGTTGGTCCACGGCGCCGAGCCGTTTGCCGCCCTGAGCGCGGGTGGATCGCATTCCTGCGGCCTCAGCTTGACCGGTGCCGCCTTCTGCTGGGGCAGCGATTCCGATGGCCAGCTCGGAGACGGGACGCTAGCCGCGCCGGGGGAGCCGGGCCAAGTGGCGGGCGGCCTGGCATTCACCGCGATAAACGCCGGCTGGCAATTCACCTGCGCGGTGACAAGTTCGGGTTCCGCATATTGCTGGGGGCGAAACGACTTCGGCCAGCTCGGCAGCGGGGCGCTCGCGCAGCCTGATACCAGTCGTCCCGTGGCAGTCAGCGGTGGCCTTGCGTTCCGGACCGTGAACCCCGGCGCTTACAGCACCTGCGGCGTCAGCCGCGCGGGTGTGGCGTACTGTTGGGGATTGAACGGCAACGGCCAGCTCGGCGACGGGAGCACGGTCGGTCGGAGAAGCCCCGTCCCGGTCGCGGGTGGCCTGACTTTTTCCGAGCTCAGCGGAGGTGGCAGCCGCAACCACACATGCGGGGTTACGCTCGCCGGAGCCGCCTACTGCTGGGGACTCAACCGGAACGGACAACTGGGCGACGGGAGCACCACGGATCGGAGCAGTCCTGTGGCAGTCGCAGGTGTCCTGACGTTTTCCATGATCAGCGCGGGGACTCGCCACACCTGCGCCTTGACCCGCGCGGGTGCAGCGTACTGTTGGGGATTGAACTTCGACGGCCAGCTCGGCGAAGGGACTGGCATCGATCGCACAAGCCCGGTCGCGGTCACCGGCGGTCTGACGTTTGTAGCAATAAGCGCGGGCGACGACCATACGTGTGCGCTCACATCTTCAGGCGCTGCCTACTGTTGGGGATACAACTATTACGGCCAGCTCGGCGACGGGACCACGACGTCTCGCCTGACCCCGGTGGCGGTCGGGGGTGGCCTAATGTTTTCTGCCATAAGCGCCGGTGGCCAGGAAACGTGCGGCATCACGTCCATCGGCGCGGTCTATTGTTGGGGCGAAATGATCCAGCCGACTCAAAAACCTGTCCCGCTGGCTGGCGGCCTGACATTCACCCAAATGAGCGTCGGTGTCTTTCACGCGTGCGGGGTCCTGTCTACGGGCGCCGCATATTGCTGGGGCGATGACGACCTTGGCCAGCTCGGCGACGCGCGCACCGACCTGCGCCTCAGCCCGGTGACTGTTGTCGGCGCGCGATCATTCAGCACCATTAGCGCCGGCCGTCGAAGTACTTGCGCCATCGCCGCCGGCGCAGCCTACTGCTGGGGAAACAATGATTGGGGCCAGCTGGGTGACGGCACCAGGATCCGTCGATCGAGGCCGACGGCCGTCGTCGCTGGTCTGACGTTTTCGGCCATCAGTAGCGGCGCGGAGCATACCTGCGCCATCACGCCGGCGGGCGTTGCCTATTGCTGGGGCGCTAACAGCTCCGGTCAGCTCGGTGCCGGAACCACAGTGAGCGACTCGCAACCGGTGGCGGTCGCGGGCAACTTAACCTTTGGGACCATCAGCGCCGGTGGTCTCTTTTCTGCTGGCGGCAGAGGAGGTGCTGGAGTCGTCTACGGCGTGAGCTGTGGTGTCACCACTAGGGGTGCTGCCTATTGCTGGGGTAACAACTCTTGGGGACAGCTCGGAGACGGGACAAAGGTCAACCGCTCGGTGCCGGTGAAAGTCGCAGGAGACCTGACGTTCGTCGCGATCAGCGTCGGCGGCGGCGCCAGCAACCACGTCTGCGGCGTTACGACTGCAGGAGCCGCCTACTGCTGGGGATTGAACGGGACCGCCCAACTTGGCGACGGCACCACGACGGATCGGACAAATCCGGCTGCGGTGACGGGTGGCCTCAAATTCTCCACGGTCAGCGCCGGCGACCAACATACGTGCGGCGTCACACCCGAGGGAGCGATCTATTGTTGGGGAGCCAACTGGTACGGCCAGCTGGGCGACGGCTCCGGTATCAACCAGTCGGCACCGACGCCGGTACGTACAGGCAATTTATGAACTCTCTCCTCCGCGTCCGGCTGCTGAAGAACGACGTGCTCGCCAGCACCGCGTTCCTCGACCTCCCCGGCAAGATCGCCACTCCAGGATCGAGCGGCGAGCGCCGGCTAGGGAGCTGTACATCATGACGCAGCCCCGTGGGCTGTATCGGAGCGTGCAGAGCCCGTAGCTTAAATTGGATGCTGTTGGTTTTTGCCACTGCGTTCGCACAACTCACTGGCACCGTCGTCGCCGCGGAATCCCGTGAGCCACTCGGCTTAAGCGTCGTAAGCCTGCGTCCGAAATTTGGCCAACGGTTCACGGACGCAGGCGGTAGGTTCGCATTTGCGCCGACACCCGCCGGTACATATGTGCTCAGTGTTCGCCAGATCGGCTATGCACCCCTCGACACGCAGCTTGTCACAACCGGCGACAGCACCCACCTCCAGATCGCGCTGCGGCGACTCGCGATTGAACTGCCACCGGTCACGATCGCCGGAAGCCAATGCACGAATCCCGGTCCGCCCGATTCGCGCGATACCGCGCTGCGCGCTGTGTTCGACCAGCTCCAGGAAAACGCGCGCCGCCTTGCACTGCTCGCCGACTCGTACCCGTTCCGCTACACGCTGGAGCTCGCCGATCGAGCCGTGAGCCAGCGCGGTGACACGGGACCGCCAGCCACGCGCAGGTTGCAATTCTCGAGCGGCGACAAACGGCGGCATCCATACGCGGTGGGCCGAGTAGTCCAACGCGCCTGGGGACCCTGGGGATCGCCCGACAGCGTCCTCGTCATCCAGAGCGCCGAGCTGGAGGACCTGGCAAACCCGGACTTCATCGCGAGCCACTGCTTCTATCTCGCCGGCCGCGATACCATCGCAGGTGAACGTCTGGTGCGCATCGACTTCGAACCGGCGGCGCACGTGCGCTCGGCGGACATGGCGGGGGCCGCTTATCTCGACTCGGCCAGCTATGCGCTCCGGTACACGACAACCTGGATCACCAAGCCGGGGCGGTCGCAATTGACCAATGTGAAGGCCGTGACGTTCGTGACCCGCTTCCGGAACATCGCGCCCGGTGTCCCCCTGCAGGACTCACTGAGGGCGGTGACCACGTACCATTACGGCCGGGGCCCCACCATCCAAACGCAACGCACGGTAGATGTTCGCTTCCAGCGGCAGGCGCCCCCGCCCGTGCCGTAGGGCCTTGCGCCGAGCGGACCGATTGGGGGATATGGGGGCTCTCAGGAGGGCGTCCATGAGTCTCCCGGTTCTACTGTTGCTCATTCAAGCGGCGACGACGACCGCTCCGCAGACCCCCACAGCCAGCGTCCCCACATGGACCGTCCATGTGAGCGGCGACATTCGCTGGCAGCAGATCACGCCGGCCGGCGCGCTCCTCGTTTCCACGGACGGCGCCCTCGCGGCTGTGGACATCGATCGCGGCCAGATCGCTTGGCAAAAACCGGAGCTGGGCGGTCTCCCAGTCGACAGCGTACACATGATCGAAGGCTCGCTGCTGATGGAGGCGGCCAAGCCCGGGTTGTCGCTGATCTTCGATCCGGTGACAGGCACGGTGCTCTTCGACTCGCGGCGTCTGATGCTGACCAGAGTCGTGACGCGCCGAGTGCTACCCCAAACCGGGACGCTGCTCGTACACGGCCAGCGCGCCTCGGGGCCACCGCTCGTCGCGCTCTACGATCTCGCGACCGGCACGCAGCGCTGGGTGAGTGAGTCGCTCTTCCAGCAGACCGAGCAGAAACGTGGCGGCCTCGGCGGCCTGATGCAGGGACTCGTGCGGATGGCCTCGGCCGCGACGAGGTTGGAGGTGTTGCAGGCCGGTTCCGACGTGATCGTGGTCTACACTCTGATGGGGCTGCGCGCGCTCGATGCGAAAACGGGGGCGATCCGCTGGACCGCGACGCTGCCGATGGCGCGTGCCGGAGCGGTCCCGCATCAAGTGAGACTCTACCCGTCGCTCACCAAGAACGACCGGATCTACGTGAGCTATGACGACCGGCTCATGGCCTATCGCCTGGCTGATGGACAGCCGCTGTGGCAAAAGCCCGCGAACGTGGATGGGTGGATTCGCGACATCGTGCAGCATCCGGCCGGGATCATCATGCTGCCCGAAGGTCCGCCTCCCGATCAGGCGACCGGCAACGTCCGCATCATCAACGGCGTCGTTCAGACCGGACTCAACGTCGCGCGCTACGACGACGGCTCGATGATCGCGGCCAAGCCGGTGCGCATGCGCGGGACGGTGAAGGACGCCATGATCGCTGGCGACGCGGTCGTGCTCGCGGTCGATGCCGATTCGAAGACGTTCGTCAATGCACTGAACGTGGCGACCGCCACGCTGCGTTTGCAGAAGGACGTGAAGATCAAGGGCCAGCTCGACTACGCCGAGCTGATTCCGGCGGGGCTGCTGTACGTGTCGCGCTCCGATCAATCGACAAATGGCGAAGCCAACATCATCGATCTCGCGAGCGGCGAGCCGAAGTACAAGGACACCGTCGAAGGCACCAAGTCATCCACGATGCTGCACGCGGCGGATGGCCGCACGCTGTACGTATTCGCGGGCAAAGACCGCCATCTCTACGCGATCGATCGCCAGGACGGCACGTACCGCGCGCTCGGCGGCGAGATCAAGTTCCAGGGAAATGAGGATCCCACCGCGCTGGAAGTTCGGCCCGCAGGCATCGTCGTGAGCTCCTCGCAAAATCTCGCGATTGTCGGCCGCGACGGACAGATCAAGCAACAGGTCTACAATCCCGCACCGCAACTCCCGGGGCTCTTACGGGCGCTCTACCGGATCAACTCGGTGCGAGCGGGACTCTACGGCGCGGCGGCGTCGGCCTACGGCGATGCGTTTGCTCAGATGTCGCGTCAAGCGACCGACACCAACGCCAAGCGTCTCACCGCCCAGATGGCGGCCGCATACTCACAGGGCGGGGCACAACTCACCGGCTATTCGAGCCAGGCGTCGGCACTGGCCTCGAAGCGCTTCAAGGCTTCGCTTGCGACACCGGGCTCGGTGTTCATGTTGACGCGGTCACCGGATGGGAATGGCAACGTGCTCCTGCAGATCGACAAAGACAACGCGCAGCCGCGCTCGCGCGTGGATCTCGGCAAACAGCGCGAGCCCGTCTATGCGGTCGACGATATCGCGGGGATGCTGTTCCTACAGACGACGACGGGTACCCTGGCGGGCTATCGACTCTAGGGTTCGGTGACGGTCGTAATCGAAAACGCCCCGCTCGTTGCCGCCGCGGCGCCACTGGCGCTGGCCTGCAACGTGTAGGTCCCGGCTCTATCGATGGCGAGGTTGCCGAAGCTTGCGATGCCGTTGACAGGTCGTACCACGGTCGTCCCGCTCAAGTTCGCGCCGGTGGGGTTGGACGCGAACCCAATCGTGATGGCTCCGGTAAACGAGCTGTTGATATTGCCCAGTGAATCGCGGGCGACCACCTCGACGGCCGGCGAGATGGCCTGACCGACGTTTGCCGAGTTGGGTTGGACGAAGAACCCCAGCACCGGTGGCGTGTTGCTGCCGCCGCCGTTGGCGCCGCTGATGCCCGTCAGGCCGGAACCGGTCCCGCTGAAACAAGCACCGACCGCCAGCAGAACCAGCGTTGGGACGACGCGCGAGTGATGAATTCGCATATCTGGTCTACCCATATTACCCTGCGCCGTTCCGGCGGGTCACGTCTGCAAAGGCGGGCCGTTTTGTGGTAAGATGGGGGCCATGCCAGCACAGGTTGAAGGCCGCCGCGGCGGCACCGTCGGCGCGAAGATCGACTACCGGGACGGGCGCTGGATCGTCCCCGACCATCCCATCATCCCATTCATCGAAGGCGACGGCACCGGACCCGACATTTGGCGCGCCGCATCCAAGGTGTTTGACGCCGCCGTTGCCAAGACGTCTCGCGGCAAGCGCAGCATCGTGTGGCGTGAAGTGTGGGCGGGTGAAAAGTCGTTCAATCAGAACGGCAACTGGCTGCCCGAAGAGACCCTCGACGTCATTCGGGACCACCGGGTCGCCATCAAGGGTCCGCTGACGACGCCCGTCGGCGGCGGGATCCGCTCGCTCAACGTCGCGCTGCGCCAGATCCTGGACCTCTACGCCTGCATTCGCCCCGTCCGCTACTTCGAGGGCGTGCCGTCGCCGATGAAGGAACCCGGCAAGCTCAACATCATCATCTTCCGCGAGAACATCGAAGACGTCTACGCGGGCATCGAGTACAAAGCGCACAGTGCCGAAGCGGACGCCGTGATTGAATTTCTCACCCGGCGCTTTGGCGCCAAGATTCGCGAGGGAAGCGCCATCGGCGTCAAGCCGATGTCCAGATTCGGATCACAGCGGCTGATCGCGAAGGCGATCCAACACGCCATCAGACGCCAGCTGCCGTCCGTCACGCTGGTGCACAAGGGCAACATCATGAAGTTCACCGAAGGCGCGTTCCGCGATTGGGGGTACGAAATCGCTAAGGAGCGTTTCGGCGAGCACACCGTGACCGAAGCAGAGGGCGGCAAGCGCAAGGAGGACGCCGGCAAGATCATGATCAAGGACCGCATCGCCGACTCCATGTTCCAGCAGTTGCTGCTGCGGCCCGGCGAGTACTCTGTGATCGCGTCGCCCAATCTCAACGGCGACTATCTCTCCGATGCCACGGCGGCGCAGGTCGGTGGTCTGGGCCTCGCCCCGGGCGGCAATGTGGGCGACGGATATGCGGTGTTCGAAGCAACGCACGGCACGGCGCCCAAATACGCGGGTCAGGACAAGATCAACCCGAGCAGCGTGATCCTGTCCGGTGTGATGATGTTCGAAGAGCTCGGCTGGGACGACGTGGCGCGCGCGATCGAGCGCGGCCTCGAAGGCGCGATCGCGTCCAAGCACGTGACGTACGACCTCGCGCGCCAAATGCCCGGCGCCACTGAGGTCTCGACCTCGGCGTTCGCCGACGCGATCATCGAGCACCTCGCATGAAGACGTCCATCGCAACGCAGGTCATGGCGAGCGCCGAAACGCCACTCCTCGCCATCGTCGTGGCGCAAGGCGGGGCGCAGCCGCTCAAAGACGCGAGCCTCGATCGCGCCTTCGCGACGGGAGACTACAAGGGCAAGAAAGACGAGACGTTACTGGTCTACGGCGCGGGCAAAGCGGAGCGCGTATTACTCGCGGGCGTTGGCAAGGCAGGCGAAATCACGCGCAGTGCCATCCGCCGGGCGGCGGCCATCGCCGCCAAGCGCGCGCGGAGCCTCGGCACCAAGGCACTCTCGATCGCGGTCGCGAAGGAGGCGCGCGCGAGTCTCGGCGCCGCCGAGCTCGCCCAGGTCCTGATCGAGGGTGCGGCTCAGGGCGGCTGGCAGTTCACCGAACTCAAGAAACAGCCGGAGGACCCCAAGCCCGAGCTCGAATCGGTCGAGCTCATCGTCGATGCGGGCGACAAGGACGAGGCCGAGGCGGGGCGTCGCATCGGCGACGCGATTGCGGCGGGATATGTGTTCACTCGCAACCTGCAGATGCAGCCGGGGAATGTCTGCACGCCGACGTATCTGGCTGAGCAGGCCCGCCAGCTCGCCGAGAAGCACAAGTTCGGGATCACGATTCTCGATCTCGCGCAGATTAAGAAGGAAGGGATGGGCGCGCTCCTGGCGGTCGCCCAGGGCAGCGCCGAGGAACCCCGCTTCATCGTCCTGGAATACAAGGGCGGCACAGGCGCTCCGATCGTCTTGATCGGCAAAGGGGTGACGTTCGATTCCGGCGGGATTTCTATCAAGCCAGCGCTCAACATGGAAGACATGAAGTTCGACAAGTCGGGCGCCACCGCGGTGCTCGGGACGTTCGAAGCGCTGGGACGGCTCAAGCCCAAGATCAACGTCGTCGGCCTCATTCCGGCGACCGAAAACCTGCCGTCGGGCACCGCCATCAAGCCGGGCGATGTCGTGAAGAGTCACTTCGGCAAGACGATCGAGATCATCAACACCGATGCGGAAGGCCGGCTGATTCTGTGCGACGCGCTGTCGTACGCGCGGCGCTTCAAGCCCGCCGCAACGATCGATGCTGCCACTCTCACGGGAGCCGTCGTAATCGCGCTTGGCCATCACGCGATCGGGATGCTGGGCAACGACGAAGCGCTGCTCGCCGAGGTGCGCGATGCCGGTGAGCGGGCCGGCGAGCGTTGTTGGCCGTTACCGCTCTGGGACGACTATCGCGAGCTGCTGAAGTCCGACGTTGCCGACGTCAAAAACTCCGGTGGTCGCGCCGCCGGCACGATCGCCGGCGCGTGGTTCCTGCGCGAGTTCGTGGACAGCTTCCCGTGGGTGCATTTGGATATCGCGGGGACCGCGTACCTCGAGGGGGAGGGCGTGAGCCATGCGAAGGGCCCCACGGCGATCGGTGTCCGGCTATTCACCGAGTTTCTGCTCAAACGCGCCGGCGCCTGATTCGCGCGGGGTGCGTTTGCCTCGCGCTGCTGCCTGGCGTGCTGGGAGCTCAGGCCGACACCACCGCACGACGTGATACCACGACGGCGCGCGACACGACCGCGCGAGATACGAGCGCCGCGTTGCTGCCCGGCTTCGGCCCCGCCATCGCGCCAGGTCCGCTGCCGAAATACACGCGCTACACGTTCACGAGCGACTCGCTGCTCTTGTCGGACGCGCGCACGCTCAGCGATCTGCTCATTCACATCCCCGGCGTCTACATCGCGCGGGGCGGGTGGTATGGCCAGGCGGAGATCGCGCTCTATGGCGGCCGCGGCCCGGCATCGCTCGAGGTCTACTGGGATGGCGTCCCGATGGTGCCGCTGGGGCGCGACTCGATCTACCTCGATCCCGCCCGTATTCCGCTCGGCCCGGTTGAGCGCGCAGACATTATCGTGTTGCCCGCTGCGCTCCAGGTGTATCTCGTCACGTCGCAATACCGCTCGACCTCCCCGCGCACACAGATCGGTATCGTCACGGGGCAGCAGGATATCGCCGATTACCGCGCGGGCTATGCCACACGCATGCGCTCGGGGCTCGGCGTCACTTTTCTCGCCGACTGGGCCAGCATCGGCTCTGGCCCCGTCAGCAACACGACGACGGCCTTTGGGACCAGCGACATCTGGCTCAAGGCCGACTACATCCCCCCGGACGGTCGCGTCGGCGCATCGTTCCAGATCTCGAGCTCGAGCTGGCACCGTGCAAGCGGGACCAGTGTGGAAGGTTGGCGCCAGGATCGCCGCGATCGCCTGCTCACCCTCTTCGTGGCACAGCGCAACGACGGCCTGGGATGGCGCGTCACGGCGACGGTCGGCGCCAGTGGGATCAGTCACGACACCCTGATCGCGCGCCGCACTGTCTCCGGCGCCGGTATCGAAGTCAGCCAGACGTGGCGCAACGCGTCCATCACGGGGACGGCGCGGCTCGGCGCGGGCGGGCTGCCGCAACAGTTCGAGGCGCACGCCGGATGGAAGCCGCTGTCGCCCATCACACTTGCCGGAACGTTCCGTCAATCCTTCTACGTCGGAAATCGATACGGGTACCGCGCCTTTGGGACGGCTGGGCTCGCCTTGCCGCTGGGGTTCTCGGCGCGAGCCGAAGTATCTTGGCGCGATGATGCGCAGGCGCCACTCGTCACCACCGATGACATGCATCGAGCCCTGGACCTCGCGGGCTGGCTGCGCTTCGAGAACCGCCTCGTGACGCTCGAAGTCGGTCGTGGCCGCCGCGATCCCTTCGCGCCGCTCGGCTTCGCCGCCGGGATCAAAGCCGTGAATTCATTGAATCCCACGCCTCTCACGGAGTTCGTGGCGGCGCACGCCGCGCTCCACATCGTCCCCGGATTCACGTTGACCGGCTGGTACTACGATCCCGTAGTGGGAGGCGGGGACTTCGAACCGCCCCACCATGCGCGTGTGTCGGCGACCTTCTACTCGAAGTTCTGGCGGGTCTTCAAGAGCGGCATCTTCGCGCTGCGCGGTGAGGTAGCCATGGAATCGTGGAGCCGCTCGGCGTTTGGGGGTCGCGACAGCACGGGCGCACAGCGGGCCATGACGGGATCCAGCTTCGTCGATACCAACGTCGAAATGCAGCTCGCCGGCGTCACGCTCTTCTGGAGCGTCACGAACATCAACATCATGCGCGCGAGCTATGTGGAGGGACTGGGCTATCCGAAGGCGGCACAGCAGTATGGGGCGCGGTGGTTCTTCACCAACTAGCGCAGCCTACTACATTTAAGGCCCTGTGCCACGCAGTATGACAGGCTTCGGCTCCGCCGAAGATCGGGTGCTCCGCGGGCGGCTGCGCGTCGAGATCCGCACGGTCAATCACCGCTATTTCAACCCGCAACTGAAGCTCCCGGCGGATCTGGCCGGCGTCGAAATCGAGATGCGCGAGCGGCTCCGGCAGCTGCTCGAACGCGGCCACGTGACCGTGACTGCCCGCTGGGTGGAGGTTACGGGTCCAGAACACTCGGTAACGGTCGACTTGGTGCGGGCCAAACAGGTCCTGGCGGCCGCGCAAGAGCTCAAGAAGAAGCTGAAACTGAAAGGCACCCTCGACCTGGCGTTTGTCGCGCGGCACCCCGACGTGTTGACCGCCGCGAACGGGACCAGCGAACAGCCGGTCGCGTGGGCGGATGTGCAAGGGATCGTAGAGCGTGCCGCGCGGGACGTCGTGGCGATGCGCGAGCGCGAAGGGCGGGCGCTGGCCGCCGAGTTGCACACGCGCCTCGACGCGCTCGATGCGGCCGCGCGCGCCGTCGAAGCGCAGGCACCCGCCCGGCTGAAAGCCGAGCACGAGCGCCTGAAGCAAGCTGTCGCCGAGCTCACGGCGCAAGCGAACGTCGACGAGCAGCGCCTGGCGCTCGAGATTGCGCTGCTGGCCGACCGCGTGGACATCACGGAGGAGCTGGTGCGGTTTCGCGCACATGTCGCGGCGGCGCGCGCGGCCCTCAAGTCGGACCAAGCGGTCGGGAAGCAGCTCGGATTCCTCGCGCAGGAGCTGCTGCGCGAGGTCAACACGATGGGGTCGAAAGCGAATGACGCGGGGATCACGCAGACGGTGATCGCGATGAAGGGGGACCTCGAGAAGTTTCGGGAGCAGCTGGAGAATCTGGAGTGACACCGCGCATCGTCGTCCTGTCGGCGCCATCGGGGAGCGGCAAGACGACGATCGCAAAAGCGGTGCGGGAGCAGTACCCGGACCGATTCGGGTTCTCGGTGTCGGCGACGACCCGTAAGCCCAGGGCAGGCGAGCGCGACGGGATCGATTATCACTTTTGGAAGCCATACCAGTTTCTTGAGGCTGTGAACCAAGGAAAGTTCTTGGAACACGCGCAATATGCCGGCGAGTTGTACGGTACGCTGCGAAGTGATGTCGAAGAGATTCTGAAATCAGGGCGTCATGTCCTGCTCGACATCGAGGTGGATGGGGCGGCGCAGGTCCGTGGGGTGGCACCGAACGCGATTACAGTCTTTATACTACCGAGCGACCCCCGCGTACTGATTCAGCGTCTCGTGCAACGTGGGAGTGAATCTCCAGCGGAGATCCTGCGACGGTTAGAACGGGCGATTTACGAACTCAGTCATGCAGCGCGGTTCAACCGCTGGATCAAGAATGACAAACTCGAGGATGCCGTCGAGGCAGTCGTTAAGGCGGCGGACGAAAAACCCGAGAAGTTGTCCCGGGACAAACATGACTTTGCCTGGCTCAATAGTTATCTAGGTGGAGTGCAGCTCGAGAAGCAACGTCTCTATGATGAATTGCATCAACAGAAAGGCTGAGCAATGCGGATCGTGACACCGGCGGAAGTCGCAGGACAGACCCAGAACAAGTACCTCGGCGTCCTCGTGGCCGCCAAGTTTGCGCGCTTCGTCAATGATTTCCCGCGCGACCGGTCGGTCGACTGGGAGGAGAAGCTCACCACGCGGGCGTTCGACGAGCTCGTCCGCGGCGGCCTCAAGTACCGCCTCGTGCGGCGGCGGCGCCAGCAGGAAGGTTGATGTCCCTCTCCGGCCGTCACGTCGTGCTCGGCGTGTCGGGCGGGATCGCCTGTTACAAGAGCTGTTTTCTGGCGCGCCGCCTGACGGAGGCGGGCGCCACGGTGGACGTGGTGCTCACCGCAGCCGCCGCCGAATTCGTGCGCCCGCTGACGTTCGAAGCGCTCACGGGGCGGCCAGTGCTGACGTCGCTCTGGGAGCGCGGTCGTGCGCTCGCCCACATCGATCTCGCAAAAGATCCTGACCTCGTGATTGTCGCGCCAGCGACCGCCAACATCCTGGCGCGTGCCGCCATGGGCATGGCCGACGATCTGCTGACGGCGCTGCTGCTCGCCCGGGCGGATCGCCCCGTGCTGACCGCGCCGGCGATGAACGACGCGATGTACGCCAATCCCGCGACGACGGCGAACATCACGGCACTGCGCCAGCGCGGGTGGCACTTCATCGGACCGGAAATCGGCGCGCTCGCCGAGGGGCCGAGCGAGCGGCCCGGCCGCATGAGCGAACCGGACGCGATCTTCGCGGCAGCGGAGCGCTTGCTCGGAAACAATCCCTCCACGAGTAAGTGGTCGGGGAAGCGCGTTGTCGTCACCGCGGGACCGACCCGCGAGCATCTCGATCCGGTGCGCGTCATCACGAATCCGTCGAGCGGGCGTATGGGCTACGCGCTGGCGGAAGCGGCGCGCGAGCGCGGCGCGAACGTCATGCTCGTGACCGGACCCACCGAGCTGACGCCGCCCCCCGGTCTCGCGACCACGCGCGTCGAGACGACCGAAGAGATGCAGCACGCACTCGAGTCCCTCGTCCCCAATGCAGACGCCCTCATCATGAGCGCGGCGCCGGCCGACTACCGTCCCAAGAGTCAGTCCACGAAGAAGCGCCCGCGCAGCGACGGTCCGCTCACAGTCGAGCTGGAGGCGACGCCCGACATACTGGGCTCGCTGAAACGGCGCAAGGGGATGGTGGTGGTCGGCTTCGCGCTCGAGACGGGAAGCGGATTGGCGAACGCGCGCACGAAGATGCAGAATAAGGCGCTTGATTTCGTGATCCTGAATGACGCCACTGAGCCCGGCGCCGGATTCGAGGTCACGACCAATCGCGTGACGATTCTGGGACGCAACGGCACGCAAGTCGACCTGCCATTGCTCCCCAAACGCGAGGTGGCCGACCGAATTCTCGACGTAGTGGAAACTGCGCTTTGACGGACGCTCGGGCTCTGGCAATTGAATATCTAAAACAGCAACGGTTGCTTGGCGGGGACTCGGTGATCCTGACTGGGGCTCAGGGCCCGGGGCCTGTGGCCTCGGGAACTGCTCCGACGTCCGCTAGCAATCCGATTCCTGAATCATCGAACCCCAGGCCCGAGCCCCCAAGCGCCAGGCCCGGTCTGTCGTTCGATCCGCCGTCAGCCGATTTATTCGCGAACGATCCCATCCAGCGAGCGGCAAGTCTCGAGGACGTCGCTTCGCTCATCGCCGTCTGTGAGAGGTGCAAGCTCTGTGAGGGCCGCACCAACACGGTTCCCGGCGAAGGACCCACAAACGCACGGCTCGTGGTCATCGGCGAAGGGCCCGGCCGCACGGAAGACGAGACGGGACGCCCCTTCGTCGGAAGAGCGGGCGAGCTGCTCACCAAGATTCTCGAGGCGATCAAGCTGCCGCGGGATCAGGTGTTCATCTGCAACATCGTGAAATGCCGGCCGCCGGAAAACCGGTTGCCACAGTATGACGAAATCGCGGCGTGCCTGCCGTTCCTCTATCGCCAGATCGAGCTCGTGAAGCCCAAAGCGATCCTGGCGATGGGCGGCACGGCCGCGCAGAGCCTGCTCAGCACCAAGCAATCGTTAGGGTCGCTCCGCAATCAGATTCACCGTTTCCGCGGCATCCCGGTCGTGGTGACGTACCACCCGGCCGCGCTGTTGCGTAACCCTCATTGGAAGAGACCAACCTGGGATGACGTCCGTATCGCCGCTCGGCTCCTCGACGACTGAGCGCGCCAGCGAGTACGCCGGTCGCCAGACTCCGTGGAGCAACGAGGCGGAGCAGGCGGTCTTAGGCGCGATGTTGCTCGACCAGGATGCGGCGCTCAAAGCCGCCGAGATTCTGGACGACACGATGTTCTACAAGGAAAGCCATCGCCTGTTGTTTCGGTCGATGCTGTCGCTCACCGAACGCGGCGACGTCATCGATCCGGTCACGCTGCGCGACGAGCTGAGCCGCCGGGGCGATCTCGATCGCGCGGGCGGCATGGAGTACATCGCGGCGTTGATCGATGTCGTGCCCACCGCTGCGAACGTCGACTACCACGCCAAGATCGTCCGCGATAGAGCCGTGCTGCGGCGCCTGGTCGATGCGGCGACCGGCATTATCCAGGACGTCTACGAAGGCCACGGCACCGCCGGCGAAGTCCTGGACAATGCCGAGCATCGCGTCTTCCAGGTGGCACAATTCCGGCGCGCCGAAGAATTCATTCGGATCAAGGAGCTGATCTGGCCGACGATGGAGCGCATCGAACAGCTTCAATCCGGGGGCGGCTCGGTCACCGGCGTGCCGAGCGGGTTCGTCGATCTCGATCGTCTGACGGCGGGGTTTCAGCGGGCCGATCTGGTCATTCTCGCCGCCCGGCCCTCGATGGGAAAGACGGCGCTGGCCTTGAACATCGTCCAGCACGCCGCGATCGAGCACAACACCAGGGTCGCCTTCTTCTCGATCGAAATGTCCAAGGACGCGTTGGTGCAGCGGCTGCTGTGCTCCGAGGGCTTGGTCGATGCCCAGCGTCTCCGTCGCGGGCAGCTGCGCGACGATGATTATCCCAAGCTGGCGCGGGCCGCCGGATTGCTCGGCACGGCACCGATCTGGATTGACGATTCCGCCTCCTTGACGCCGCTGGCCATGCGGTCGAAAGCACGCCGGTTGAAAGCGGAGCACGACATTGCCCTGGTGATCGTCGACTATTTGCAGCTGATGCAGGGGCCGGGCGACGTCGAGAATCGGCAGCAGGAGATCTCGTACATCTCGCGGTCGCTCAAGGCGCTCGCCAAAGAGCTCGACGTTCCAGTGGTCGCCATCTCACAGCTCTCGCGCGCGCCGGAACAGCGCGGCGGCGAGCACCGGCGGCCGCAGCTGTCGGACCTCCGGGAATCGGGCGCGATCGAGCAGGACGCCGACGTGGTGTGCTTCATCTATCGCCAGGAGTTCTACGACGGGCCGGTCGATCCCAAGACCAACGAGAGCATCGAGGGCATCGCCGAGGTGATCGTCGGCAAGCAACGCAACGGCCCCACGGGCACCGTGAAGCTGCACTTCAAGAAGGAATACACGCGCTTCGACAACTACACCGCGCGCGAAGCCCCCTCCCCGTCCGAGGCTGGACGTGTCTAAAGGCAAGTCGGTCTTCCGCTGCACCGAGTGTGGCGCGGATCAACCGAAGTGGGGTGGCCGCTGCGACAGTTGTGGTGCGTGGAATTCGCTGGTGGAGGAGCCGGTCGGGAAGAAGGTTGGACGGTTGGAAGGTTGGAAAGAAACTGCCGCAGTTCCGGTCCAACTTTCCAACCTTCCAACCGTCGGCAAAGAGCGCTGGCGCACCGGATTGGCGGAATTCGATTTCGTGTTGGGCGGGGGAATCGTACCTGGCTCCGTCACCCTCGTCGGCGGCGAACCGGGCATTGGCAAATCCACTCTCCTGATGCAGTGCGCGGCACGACTCGAGAATCAGGGGATCTCGACGCTCTACGTCTCCGGCGAGGAGTCGCCGGACCAGCTGCGATTGCGTGCCGATCGTCTGGAAGAAGACGCGGGCAACATTCACGTTCTCGGGGAGACACGGCTCGAGTCCATCATTCATCACGCGACGCTGCTGAAGTCGAGCGTCGTGCTGCTCGACTCGGTGCAGACCACGTACACCGAGGAGCTGGAAGGCGCGCCGGGGAATGTCGGACAGGTGCGCGAGTGCGCCGCGCGGCTGATGCGCTTCGCCAAGGAATCAGGCCCCGCGGTACTGCTCGTGGGGCACGTGACCAAGGGCGGCGGCATCGCCGGTCCGAAGACGCTCGAGCACATCGTCGACACCGTGTTGTACTTCGAAGGCGAGACTACGCTCGACCACCGCATCCTGCGCGCCGTCAAGAACCGGTTCGGCTCGGTGGACGAGATCGGTGTCTTTCGCATGACCGGCACCGGCCTCGACCCTGTCGCGAACCCCGCCGCTGCCTTTCTCGCGGGACGGACGACGGGCGCCTCCGGCTCCGCGGTGACCGCGCTGATGGAGGGCACGCGCCCGATGCTCGTCGAGATCCAGGCACTCGCCTCGAAAGCGGGGTTCGGCACGCCGCAGCGCGTGGCCACCGGACTGGATCACCGCCGCCTCGCCTTGCTGCTCGCCGTGCTCGAGCGCCGCGGCGGCCTGCCGTTTGGCAGCCTGGACGTCTTCGTCAATGTCACGGGGGGCGTGCGGCTCGTGGAGCCTTCGACCGACCTTGCCGTCCTTGCCGCCCTGGTCTCCACGGTTCACGATCGTCCCGTGCCGGTCGACGCGCTCTTCCTCGGCGAGGTGGGCCTGGGCGGCGAGATCCGTCCCGTGGCCGGCGTGGAGCGCCGTCTCGCCGAAGCTGCGCGTCAAGGCTTTCGTAGGGTGTTCCTGTCGAACAGATCGAAGACAAGCAAAGACCTTGAAGTGATTGGGTTGGAGGGAATTGGTGAGCTCACCCGTCGTCTCGCTGCCTGACGTCGGCGTGGTCGTGGTGGCAGCCGGCGCCGGCGTGCGCGCCGGCCCCGGGGAACCAAAGCAGTTCCGCCCGATCCTCGGAGTGCCGATGCTGCTCCGGGCCTTGCGGGCCTTCATCGGGCACCCGGAGGTCCGACAAGTCGTCGTCGCCTTGCCGCCCGGATATGCGGAGCGGCCACCCGAGTGGCTCGGCAAGCTTCGCGGCGAACGGCTGGGCTTCGTCCCGGGTGGCGCGCAACGCGTCGACTCGGTTCGCGCCGGGCTCGACGCATTGCCCGAGGACGCGGCTATCATTCTGATCCATGACGCGGCGCGGCCGTTCGTGAGCCGGGAAACCATCGACGCGGTGATCGCGCGGGCGCGCGCCGGCGTCGGTGCCGTCGCCGCCGTGCCGACGTCCGACACGCTCAAGGAAATTGGACCGGGGACGCATCGCCCGACGCCCCGCGTCACGCGCACCGTGGATCGCGAGCGCATTTGGCGGGCGCAGACGCCGCAGGGGTTTCCGCGGCAAATGCTGCGTGACGCGTACAAGCAGCTCGGCGCGGCGGCCAACGGTGGCGCGCCGAGCGACGACGCCGAGGTCTGTGAGCGAGCAGGGTTTCCGGTGGAGCTGATTCCCGATTCGCCGTACAACGTCAAGATTACCACAGCCGACGACTTCCGGATCGCCGAGGCTCTCGCTCGTGAATTGCGGTGAACCCGGTTCCGTTTCAATCGGACTCGGAGGTTGCCACCGCCATTCCCAGAGTGGTCGCGCATCTGCAGCGGGGCGAGCTGCTCGCCTATCCCACGGAGACGGTCTACGGATTGGGCTCCCGCGCCGTGCAGGCGGATGTCACGGCGTTGGCGACGCTGAAAGGCCGCTCGGCGAGCAAACCCTTCCTCTTACTGATCAGCGACCGATCGATGGCCGAGGCCCAGGGGCTCGCCTTCAACGCCTCGGCCGATGCGCTGGCGCGCGCGTTCTGGCCGGGACCGCTGACGCTCGTGTTGCCCGGCGGGTCCGGCCGCCTGCCCGATCTCTTGCGCGGCCCGGACGGCGGGATCGCGGTGCGCTGGACCTCCCATCACGCGATCGCCCGGCTCGTCGCGGCCCTCGGCGGGCCGCTCACGTCGACGTCGGCCAACCTCCCTGGCCAGCCGCCCGGCCCTGGCGCCGACGCCATCGCCCGCGACTTCGCGCCGGCCGTCGCCGCGGGAAAGCTCCTGGTGCTCGATGGGGGCGTGTTGGGGAACCGGCCGCCTTCCACCGTGGTTGACTGCACCAAGCCGCGGGCGGAAATCGTGCGCGAGGGAACGTTGAGCGTGCACGAGCTGCGCCGTGCCGTCGGCCGCCTGGCGCCATGATCCAAAACGTGCTGTTCGTCTGCACCGGCAACATTTGCCGCAGCCCACTCGCCGCCGCGCTGCTCGAGCGTGCCCTCAAGGAGCGCGGTCTGGACGTGGCGGTCACGTCGGCGGGTACCGGTGCCTGGGACGGCGCCCCCGCGTCCGAGGGCGCGTACCTCGTTGGCCTGGAGCGCAGCCTCGATCTCTCCGGCCATCGCGCGCGTCTCTTGACGCGGGAGCTGGTCGAGCGCGCCGACCTGATTCTCACCATGGCCCGGCATCATCGGGCGCGCGTCGACGAGCTGGGCGGAGAAGGCAAGGTCTTCGTGTTGGGCGAATACGCCGGACGCGGCGGGGACGAGGTCAGCGATCCGTTTGGCGGCGACCTCGGCGTCTATCGCGACACGTGCCAGGAGCTCGAGTCCCTCGCGGCGGCGGTCGCCGACCGCCTCGCCGCCGAGAGCAAGCGTGGAGATCAGCGCTAACACGCGTCTCCTCACGGTCATCGGCGATCCGGTGGCCCATTCGCTTTCTCCAGCCATGCACAACGCGGCATGTCGCGCGCTCGGTCTCGATGCCGTCTATGTGGGCATGCGCGTGCCCGCCCACGCGTTGCCGGCCGTGGTCGCGATGCAGGTCGCGATCGGCGGGGCCGGCAATGTGACCGTCCCCCACAAGGAAGCGTTCGAAGGAGCCGTATCGCGCAAAACGGATGTCTGCGCGCGCGTCGGCGCGTGCAATACGTTCTGGACGGAGGACGGAGATCTCGTCGGCGACAACACCGATGTATTCGGTGTCACCGCCGCGCTGGAGAAGATCGCAAGTGCCGGTCGTAAAGGAGAACGGTGGCTCGTGATCGGGACGGGCGGCTCTGCGCGCGCGACGGCGGTCGCCGCCGCGGACCGGGGCGTGAAGCTCTTCGTGCGCTCGCGTGACGCCGGCCGCGCGAAGGCCTTCGCGCAGTGGGCGACCACCATCGGTGCCGATGCGACCACCGCCGACGGCCCTGTGGAGATCGATGTCGCGATCAACGCCACCCCGCTGGGACTCGCGGGGCACGATCCGCTCCCCGTGGACCTGAACCACATACCCGGCGTCCAGCGCGCGCTCGACCTCGTGTACGCGCCGGGCGAAACGCGCTGGGTCCACGTGCTGCGCGAGCGCGGGATCGTCGCCGCGGATGGGCGGGAGATGCTGGTGCAGCAGGGCGCCGCGGCATTCGAGCGATTCTTCCCCGGCACCGCCGCGCCGACGGAGGTGATGCGCGCCGCCGTCCAGCGCGCGCTCCGTGTTTAGCGAGGCGCTCGAGCAGCTTTTGCTTCCGGCGGAGTGCCTGGCGTGTCACGCGCTGCTGGCCCCGCGCGACGCGCAACGCGTCGTGTGTTCCGTCTGCCGCCAGCGCTGGCGCGCCGTGCGTCCACCGTGGTGCAATCGCTGCGGGCAGCCCGAGCCGCATTTCGGTCCGTGTCGTCTCTGTGCTGCATGGCCGCCGGCGTTGCAATCCGTGCGAGCGGCGGTCTGGTTGGAGGAGGGCGCCCGCCGGGCCGTGCACGCGCTCAAGTACGGCGGCCTACCACGCATCGCCGACGATCTGGCGGCCGCGATGGCGGGCGTGCGTCCCCCCGCCGACGGACCGTCGGCCTTGATCCCGATCCCCCTCGCCGCCAAGCGATTGCGCGAGCGCGGCTACAATCAAAGCGAAGCGCTCGCGCGCGCGCTGGCCCGACAGTGGCTCATTCCGGTGCTTGTTGACGTGGTGGTTCGTACGCGCGAGACGCCGACGCAAACGGCGTTGACACCGGAGACCCGTCTGGCGAATGTGGCGGGGGCGTTTGCATTGCGGATTGACGATTGCGGATTGCGGATTGGAAACCTGCCGATCAAATCCGCAATCCGAAATCCGCAATTCGCAATCGTGTTAGTCGACGACGTTTTCACAACAGGAGCGACACTCGCAGAGGCGGCCAGAGCTTTAGAGCAGGCCGGCGCTACGAACGTCATGGGCGTGACGTTCGCCCGCGCCGCAATTCCAGACTTCACCTAAGGGGAGAGTCATGGCAGTTCGGGTAGGGATCAATGGGTTCGGACGCATTGGCCGCAACGTGTTGCGCGCGGCCACGATGGCCAAGCAAACCGACATCGAATTCGTCGGCGTCAATGACATCACCGACACGAAAACGCTGGCGCACCTGCTGAAATACGACTCGGTCCACAAGCGCTTTCCGGGAACGGTCGAAGCCAAAGGCGACGCGTTGGTCGTGAACGGCAAATCGATCAAGGTCTCCGCGATCAAAGAGCCCGAGAAGCTGCCCTGGAAGGAACTCGGCGTCGAGCTGGTGCTGGAGAGCACGGGCCGTTTCACCGACCGCGATAACGCCGCCAAGCATCTGACCGCCGGGGCAAAGACGGTCGTGATCTCAGCACCCGCCAAGGGTGAAGACATTACGATCTGCATGGGCGTCAATCACGAGAAGTACGATCCCGCCAAGCACACGATCATCTCGAATGCGTCATGCACGACCAACTGCCTCGTTCCGGTCGTGAAGGTCGTCATGGACAATTTCGGGTTCAAGCACGGCTTCATGACGACGGTGCACAGCTATACGAACGATCAGCAGATCCTCGACCTGCCGCACAAAGACTTGCGTCGCGCGCGCGCCGCAGCGTTGAGCATCATCCCAACGACCACTGGCGCCGCAAAGGCAACCGGCCTCGTGATCCCGGAAGTGAAGGGAAAGATTGACGGCATCTCGCTGCGCGTGCCGACGCCCGACGTGTCGGTCGTCGAACTCATCGCCGACGTGGAGAAACCGACGACCGTCGAGGCCGTCAACGCGGCGTTCAAGCAGGCGGCCGCTTCCGGTCCGCTGAAAGGGATTCTCGAGACGAGCGATGAACCGCTCGTCTCGACCGATTACATCGGCAACCTCTACTCAAGCGTCGTGGACACGATGTCGACGGCGGTGATAGACGGCACGCTGGTGCACGTCTCCTCGTGGTACGACAATGAGATGGGCTACTCGGCGCGCTGCGTCGACCTCCTCGCCTACATCGGAAAACGCCGTTGACGAAGAAGAGCCTGCGGGATCTTCCCCCGCAGGCGCTGGAAGGCAAACGCGCGCTCGTGCGGGTCGACTTCAACGTCCCGCTCAAGAACGGCAAGGTCACCGACGACACGCGGCTGCGCGCGTCGCTCCCGACGATCCTGTATCTCCGCGAGAAGGGCGCCCGCGTCGTCCTGCTGTCGCACTTCGGCCGGCCCAAGGGTGGTCCGGATCCGCAATACTCGTTGAAGCAAATCGTCTCCGATCTCGAGAAACTGCTCGGCGCACCGGTCGAGTTCATTGCCGACCCGGCGGCCGGCGTGGCGGTGACGCGGCGGCTGCCCCGCGGCGGCGTCGCGCTGGTCGAGAATACGCGCTTCTGGTCTGGCGAGGAAAAGAACGATCCGGAGCTCGCCAAGACATTCGCGGCGCTCGGCGATCTCTATGTGAACGACGCATTCGGGTCGGCACATCGCGCGCACGCGTCCACAGCGGCGGTTGCGCATCTGCTCAAACCCGCCGTCGCCGGATTCTTGATGGAGAAGGAGCTGCAGTATCTCGGCGACCTGCTCCGCGATCCGAAACATCCCTTCGTCGCGGTGTTGGGCGGCGCCAAGATCTCCGGTAAGATCGACGTCATTCGCTCGCTGCTCCCGCGCGTGGACGAGCTGCTCATCGGCGGGGCGATGGCGTGCACATTCTTTAGGGCCATGGGGCTAGAGGTTGGGGACTCGTTGGTTGAACCGGATCGAATCGAGCTCGCCAAAGACCTACTCGCGACCAGCGGCAAAAAGCTGATTCTTCCGCGCGGCGGCGTGATCGCACTGTCGCTGGAACGCGCGAGCGAGCACCGGTCTGTCGCCGCCGATGCAATCCCCAAAGCCTGGGCCGTCTACGACATCGACGCCGCGACGCAGCACAACTATCGAGCACGGCTGCTCGAGGCCAAGACGATCTTTTGGAACGGGCCCATGGGCGTTTTCGAGACGCCGCCGTTTGATGCCGGCACGCGCGCCATTGCGACCGCGCTGGTCGAGGCCGGAAAAAAGGGAGCGGTGACCGTCGTGGGCGGCGGGGACTCGGTGGCAGCGGTCGCCGGGATGGAGGATCAGCTCACCCACGTCTCGACCGGCGGCGGCGCGTCGCTCGAGTTTCTGGAGGGGAAGGAGTTGCCGGGCGTGGCGGCGCTGGAGGACGCGTGAGGTCACTCGTCTTCGCCGCGAACTGGAAGATGAACGTTGGGCCACCCGAAGCACGGGAGTATCTGCGTGCATTTTTCGCTGCCGGCGAGCCCCCGCACGAGCGGGGAGTGTGGTTCTTCCCTCCCGCCGTTTCTCTGGAAACCGTCGCGCAGGGGATCGCCGGTCATCGCAACGTTCAGGCCGGTGCGCAGGACATTTATTGGGAGGCCAAGGGCGCCTTCACCGGAGCGACCTCTGGAACCCTGGCCAAGCAGGCCGGCGCACGGTTGACGCTGATCGGCCACTCTGAACGGCGTCACGTATTCGGCGAAACGGACGAGCAGACCGGCAAGAAGCTGACCGCCGCGCTCGCGGCCGAGCTGCAGCCGGTCTTGTGCGTTGGTGAGACGCTACAGCAACGCGAGGCGGGCGACACGATGACCGTCGTGACTCGCCAGCTCGAGGCGGCGCTGGGTGGACGGGACGGCAAGGCTCGCGTGACGATCGCGTACGAGCCCGTGTGGGCAATCGGCACCGGCCGCAATGCGACGCCCAAGGATGCGGCCGAAGCGCATCGGGCCATACGAAGCTGGTTGAAAGACCATGCCGTCACGGTCCCGCCGTTTGTGATCCTGTACGGCGGCAGCGTGAACCTGAAGAATGCCGCCGAGCTCCTGGCGGAGCCTGAGCTGGACGGCGTCCTGGTGGGCGGAGCGTCGCTCGACCCGCGCGGCTGGGCGCAACTTGTGCGCACCGCCGCAGCCTAGGTATCTTGCCCCGCGCATGTACGGCATTCTCGTTGGCATCCTCATCCTCGACGCGCTGATCCTGGCCACCGCCGTGTTGCTGCAGGCGGGGCAGGGTGGCGGGCTGGCCAGCATGGGTGGTGGGGCCGGGACCGAAACGATCATGGGTGGACGCCAGGCGACCACGTTGCTCACGAAAGTGACGTGGTGGACGGCGGGCCTCTTCCTCTTTCTCGCGCTCGTCCTGACGTTCATGTCGCAGTCGGCGAACCAGGTTCGCTCGGTCCTCGAAGGTCAGGGGCAGGCGCCGACACCGGTCGCGCCTTCACAGCTGCCGATCGAAACTCAGCCAACGGCTCCGCCGGCTCCGGCGCCCCAGCCACCCTCACCGCGCAATCGCCGGCCGTAATCCAGCACCCGCTTACGTCCTCCTCGAGGACGGCGCCTGGTTCCCTGGAACGGCGCCCCTCCCATTTGAGCCGGCGTATGCGGAAGTCGTCTTCACCACGAATCTGAGCGGTTACCAGGAGGTCTTCACCGACCCCTCGTATCTCGGGCAGATCGTCGTCATGACGGCGCCGATGATCGGCAATTACGGAATCAATCCCGAGGATGTGGAATCCGACCGCCCGCGCGTCGCCGGGGTCGTCGTGCGCGAGCTCTCCGCGATGCCATCGAACTGGCGCGCGACGGGGACGCTGCTCGACTGGCTCGCGGGCGCGACCGTGCCGCTCGTGGCCGACGTCGACACCCGCCAGCTGACACGGTACATCCGGTCTCGTGGCGCGATGCGCGGAGTACTCGCGCTCGGTGAGACACCGACGGACGCCATCAAGGCGGCACTCGCCGCGTCACCGTCGATGAACGGGCTCGACCTCGCGAGCGCAGCGACGATCGCGAGCGCGTACGACGAAGGGCCGGCGGCGGCGAAACATCATGTCGTCGCGTTCGACTTCGGAATGAAGCGCAACATCCTCCGATTGTTCGTACAGAAGGGCTGCCGCGTCACCGTCGTGCCGGCGGCGACAACCGCCGCTGAGGTACGCGCGCTCAAACCGGACGGCGTTTTCCTCTCCAATGGTCCCGGCGACCCCGCCGCCGTTGGTTACGCGATCGATACAATCCGCGAACTCGCGGACGGCAACCTCCCCATCTTTGGCATCTGCCTCGGCCACCAGCTGCTTGGGCTGGCGATGGGGGGCGAGACGGTGAAGCTCCCGTACGGCCACCGGGGCGGAAACCATCCCGTTCGTGATCTTGCGACAGGGCAAGTACTTATCACATCACAGAACCACGGATTCGCGGTGCGCGGCGAGACCGGCGGCGTTCCGGGCGCGAAATCGCTTGAGGTCACCCACCTTAACCTCAACGACGGGACGGTTGAAGGCATCAAGCACCAGGAGTACCCGATTTTTGCCGTCCAGTATCACCCGGAGGCATCGCCGGGCCCACATGACGCCCAGGGACACTTTCAACAATTCCTACAAGCTCTTGACACTAAATAAGTAAGCCCGTATGATAGCCCCCGACTTTTGCCAACCTGGCAGAATTTTCGGGGGGACCAATGACGAAGGCTGATTTGGTCGAAAAGGTCACCGCGCAGATCGCTCGCACCGCTGGTCCCCTGATTTCAAAAAAGGACTGTGCGCGGGTCGTAGACTCCTTTCTCGACGCCGTGAAAGCCGCGCTGGCCGAGCAGCATAACATTGAGATACGCGGATTTGGAACGTTCAAGATCCGCCAGCGCAAGACACGGATGGCGCGTAACCCAAGAACCGGTGATCCCGTCGAAGTCGCGGCGCGTCCCGTTCCTGTCTTCAAGCCCAGCAAGGAGTTGCGGGCGATGGTCGCCGACGCCAGCGCGAAGGTTCCCTCCTAAATCGCTGCTGTAGGGTAACTTAACATTGGGCCTCGGCATCACGCCGAGGCCCAACTTCTTGCCCGGAGTGATGATGCGTCGTTTTCCGCAGTCTCTCCTTTTTTCACTGTTGTTCGCGTCGCCGCTCACCGGACAGGCCGTGCGGTACGAAGTCTCGGTTGTACGAGGGCAATTCCATGTTTCCGCGGATTTCCCCACGACAGGCAAGGACACGCTGTTCGTTTCACTGCCCGCGTGGAGCCCGGGCAACTACGAAATCCAGAATTACGCGCGCTACGTCCATGGATTCGCCGCGAAGAACGCGGCCGGACAAGCACTGCATTGGGATCGTGCCGACAAGGACACGTGGCGCGTCGCAACCGCCAGGGCTGACCACGTTGTGGTCGATTTCGACTACTCGCCCGATACGATCGATCTCTCCATCGCCCGTACCGCCCAGGATTTCGGACAATTTCTCGGCACCAACCTGTTCATGTTCGAAGAAGGGCAGCTCGCGCGAGCGGCGGAAGTTCGGTTTCGGCTCCCGGCCGGATGGCAAGTGACGACGGCGCTGAGAGGTCCAGCGAGCGGAAGCTATCGCGCGACTGATTATCACGAGCTTGCGGACGCGATGACATTTGTGGGCAAGTACAGCCTCGATTCGCTGCAGTCCGACGGCAAGTGGATCCGCATCGCCCTCTGGCCGTCGGCCGATTACACGCCAGCGGTCGCGCGGAATCTGCGGAACGGGGTCGCGAAGATGGCGCCCGTGCAGAATCGGATCATGGGCGAGGCCCCGTACGACGTCTATACCGTCTTCTTCAATGTCGTCCACGGACCGATTGGATTCGGTGGCGGCCTCGAGCACAGCTTCTCGCAGTACGACATCATGCCCGCGCAGGCGTTCGCCGATCCCGTGTCGGGCATCCTCGGCGACTTCATGTATCCGCTGCTATCGCACGAGTTCTTTCACCTCTGGAACGTGAAGCGCCTCCGTCCCGCCGAGATGTGGCCGTACGACTATCACGCCGAGCAGTACACGCCGCTCTTGTGGTGGTCGGAGGGGGTGACGGACTACTACGCCGACCTCACGAACTTGCGCTCGGGCCTGTGGACGCCGAGTCAGTTTTTCGACAACGCGATCGCCAATATCCAGCAAGTCGACGAAGCGCCGGAGCCGTGGAGTGTCGAGGACGGCAGCGAGGCCACGTGGATTCACGAAGTCTACGTCAACACCTCGCAGCTCTATTATCCCAAGGGGTCGTTGCTTGGATTCCTGCTCGATATCTCGATCCGCGACGCGACGGATAACGCGCACAATCTCGACGAGGTGATGCGGGCGCTGTACACGCGCTACTACCGCCAGAACAAGGGCTTCCTGACCGCCGATCTGTTGAGCGAGCTGCGTGCCGCGGGCATGCCGGACGTGGATGGCTTCTACCGGCATTACATCGATGGCCGCGATTCGCTGCCGTATGAGCAGGTGTTCGCAAAAGCGGGCCTGGTATTCCGGCGCAACCCGGTCACCTCGCTCTTCCTCGGTGTCTCGGCCGGCCCCTCGCCGAGCGGCGGTGTGGTGATCCAAGCGGTTACGCCGGGAAGTGCGGCGGAGGAGGCGGGCGTAGAGCCGGGAGACGTCCTGACCCGCATCGGCGACATTCCCATCTCGGCCACCCAGGACTGGGGCGCGGCATTCCGCTCGCGCTATCAAGGCAAAGCGGGACAGCCGCTCACGCTCACCGTGCAACGCGCGGGCCGAACGCTGACGCTGAATACGACCGTGCGGGAGCGTACGACGTCGCGGCTCAGTCTCGAGCGCGCGCCCAGTCCCACGCCGAAGCAGGCCAAGATCTGGCAGAGCCTGGCCACGGGGCTATAATCGCATCATGGCCCGCGTGACGGTCCGGTTCTTCGCGCGCTACGCCGAGCTGACGGGTTGTGAGACGGCGGCGGTTCTCGTGCCCGGCAGCTCGGCGACGGTAGGGGACGTGCTCACTCGTGTGCGCGAAACCGTTCCTGGCGCGCGCAGCTTGCCGCCGCGATTGCTCGCCGCGCTGAACCTGCGGCAGGTGAAGCACGACGCAATCGTGAAGGATGGGGACGAGGTCGCGTTGCTCCCGCCGCTGTCTGGGGGCTAGGGAATGACACACTTGGTGACGCAGCGACTGACCGTCGATGCGCTCCTGGCCGAGGTGGAGGGCCCGGAGCGAGGCGGCACGTGCGTATTTCTGGGAACCGTGCGCCGTGAAGATGACGTCACGGGCATCGAGTACTCCGCGTACGATCAGATGGCCATCGCGGAGATCGAACGGATGCTCGGAGAGGCCCGCGAACGCTGGCCTGAGGCGCGTGTGGCGCTGCAACATCGACTCGGCCTGATCCCGGTCGGTGAAGCGAGTATCGCGATCGCGGCGGCCGCACCGCATCGCGACGCGGCCTTCGCGGCGTGTCGCTACGTCATTGAAGAGGTAAAGAAGCGCTTGCCGATCTGGAAGAAAGAGCTGCACGCCGACGGTTCTGCCACGTGGGTCGACCCTTCCGGGAAGCCGGTGGCCGGAGGACTCCGTGATCGTTGATCGCTACGAGCGCCCCCTCGGCAGCCTGCGCGTGTCGGTCACCGATCGCTGCAATATGCGGTGCCGCTACTGCATGCCGGAGCAGGACTACGTCTGGTTGCCCAAGCAGTCGATCCTGACGTTCGAGGAAATCGCCCGCCTGGTCGGCATCTTCACATCGCTGGGCGTCGGGAAAGTGCGATTGACGGGCGGCGAGCCGCTCCTGCGGCATGACTTGCCGACGCTGACGGCGATGCTCGCGCAGAATCGCGACATCCGGGATCTCGCGCTGACGACAAACGGCTTGCTGCTCGCCAGGCAGGCGCAGGCTCTCAAGTCAGCCGGCTTGGGCCGCGTCACCGTGAGTCTGGACACGCTGCGCCCGGAGCGGATGCAGGCGTTGGCACGCAGCGATCGGCATGCCGACGTCCTGGCCGGGATCGCGGCCGCACGCGGGGCAGGCTTCCCTGTGAAGCTGAACACGGTGGTGATCCGGCGCGTGAACGACGACGAGCTGGTCGATCTGATCGAGTTCGCGCGGACGCACCAGGCAGAGGTTCGCTTCATCGAGTACATGGACGTCGGAGGGGCCACGGGATGGAGCGCGGAGCAGGTGGTCTCGCAGCGCGAGATGCTCGAGCGGTTGGCCCGTCGCTACGGCACTATTACGCCGTTGCCCAGTGGTGATCCGGCTGCGCCGGCTGAGCGGTTCCAATTGACCGATGGCACGACGTTTGGCATTGTGGCGTCCACGACGGCGCCGTTCTGTCGTTCCTGCGATCGGAGCCGGCTCACGGCTGACGGCACCTGGTTTCTGTGCCTGTACGCGGAGCGGGGCATCGACTTGCGAGAGCCGTTACGGAGCGGTGCTCCGGAGAGCGAGCTGGCCGATTTGATCACAAGCACGTGGCGCAACCGCCGGGATCGAGGCGCCGAGGAGCGGCTTGGCGTACGCAATCGCTCGGCGCTGTATCAGGTTACTGCCTTGCGCGCCGATCCTCATCGGGAGATGCATACGCGGGGCGGGTGAGGGGTCTGCCGGTATAAGACCTCTAGCAAAAATCCTTGTGACGTTTGGAGCGATTTCGGTTGTGTTTCCTGCCTTCCGACCTCATTGTGGCAGCAGCGTCCAACGCATCCACTCATACAGCGGAGCCGATGGTGAAACGCAGGCGGGGTTTCATCGTGGCATTCCTGAGCGCGCTCGCCGCAATCGCGTGTCGCGACAACGTATTCGCCCCCATCGGTCCCGGCACGCCATCGTTCGATGTGTGGGTGCCGCCACCTGGCGAGGGGGGCGTGGTGTGCACCGGCTATCTAGAAGGTCGCGCCTTCGGTGGTCCCTCCGGGCGCATTGATTACGGGCATCTCTGTGAGACGTCGCTCGATATCGTGTCGCCACCGCTGCAAGCGGTGTTTGAGGACGGACATACTGGGCCGTACGACATCACGGTCGAGTTTTCGCAGCCCGTTGCTCATCTGGTAGTCCTGCCCATTGATATCTGGCACTGCGGCGCGGACCCTGGGTCCATCACGGCCTACGCGCCCTCGGGCGCTCACGTGACGCTGCCGTTCATGGCAGACCCATCGGACTGCGGCGTGCTGCACGACGAGTACGGCTACGCCTACTCCTACGGCAACGGGACACTCCCTCAGTCGCTGTTCATCGACGGTCTGGACAGCGTGCGACGCGTGGTCATCACCCCCACCAACGAAATGTCGTGGGAGTCCACCGTTTTCTACTATTCCGGTCAAGTCCTGACGCTCGAGGGGTTCGTGGGTACAACGTACTTGCTGTCGTTCCGCGAGCCGATCACGACGGCGAGCGTGACGATCGTGAGAGCTCAAGGTCCGAATCCGGGCGGCTCGTTCACGTCGTATCCGGGAGAGAATCAGCTTACGCTTCAGGCGACTGTCGCGCCCGCCGAGGCCGCACCGACGACGCAATGGGAGGTCATCGACGACCCGGACGACGCGGTGACGACGTACGAACCCAACGGGGTCGATCCCGCCTTTGGCCCGACTGTGGTGGCCATCGTGCCGCCCCAGGACGCTTCGCGCTGGGCCTCCGTGCCACACAAGGGCACATTGAATCAAAAATCCCTGGCGCTGCGCGTGACGGCGGGGGTCGATGCCTCGGGGACCATCGTCCGCTCGGCGCCGGCTTACGTACGGCAGGACGAGATCGACACGATGCGCGAGGAGTACATCGAGCTGGGAGTGGGACGGGGCGTGCCGGGACGGGGAGAGTTCGGGGCGCACGACGGAAACAGCGGCGATTATGGCCTCGCGGTGGTCAACCAAGCGTTCGACGGGATGTTCTTCGCCCTGCAACTCGAATGGCAGCCCTTCACACTGACGATGGGGAGCCTGTACCGGAACCCCGTGCACAACCGCTACCACGTTGGCCCCACTGGCGGATCCGGGCCCGTGTCCTCGAGCTGGCATCAGTATGGCTGTGCCGCGGATCTCCCGACCGGCCTGCCGGTTTTCCCGACGCAGGACGAACTGGCGAAGGCACAACGCTACTGGAACGCGCTCCACGATGCCGCGGTAGATGTCGGATTCACGGTCGAGGCACGCGACCCCGACCCGACGAAGCCGGACAAGTCGTTCAGCAGCGCGGATCACGTACACGTCGAGATCAAATGCCGATGAGCGCCTACCGCTTGGTCTCACCGTTGGTCTTGATCTTGGCCGTGGCCGTGGCCGCGACGGCGCGCGGACAGACGCCAGACGACGCCGCAACGATGCTGGCTTCCTCGAGCTTCCGCACCCGCGCCGCCGGGGTCGCCCTGCTGAATACGATTCCCGCTTCGGCACTTCCGCCTGCGGCACCCCCAGCACTCATGAGCTTGCTCGAGCGAGAGGCAACGGGGCAGGTCCAGTACAACGAGATCACGGCCGATGGGGACGAATCGTGGCAGGAATACATCGTGGATCTGTCCGCTGCCGTGCTGCGACTGCGCGACGCGAGGTCCCTGCGGGGCCTTGCCCTGCTCGGCATCGAGACGAGTCGCTCGGCGCAGGAATTCGTTGCGTCGCTGGGCGCCGCTGCATTGCCGGCTTTGAATGAAGCGTGGCGCGCGAAGCCGACGGTGCGGCCCGATGTGATCCTGACCTGGGGATCGGCGCTCGCGGTGACGGGCAACAGCGCATTGAGCCCGGCCGACCGGCTCGCGGTCCTGGCTCATCTCGAGAGCGCGACGGAACTCTATTCGCTCGCGGTCGCGGGAGCGGCGGGGCGCGCCCGTCTCGTGATTCTCGCGCCCATCCTCAATCAGATCGGGGACACGACGAGCGACGTAATCGTTCGCGCGCGGCTCCAGCGCGTATCGACCGACCTGCGGACGCAGCTGGCCCTGACGCCGCCCGTTGACGTCCTCAGCCAGCTTCGCGCATGGCTCGGCGGCATCTGCCTGGACGCGAGAGGCCCCCGGAACGGTGACTGCACGGCGCTGCAACAGCTGCTCGAGAATGCGGCCGCGCGCCTGCGGGCAGGCGAGGGCGGCGCCGCTCGCGCAACGTTGACGGCGGCGCGCCAGCGTGTCGAAACCGCCCGACGTGCGGGCACCTTCAGTGGCGTCGAGGCCGTGACGCTGAGCCTCGACCTGGAGTATTTGCTCGGCAAGATCTGAGCGGCTTGGCGGGATGGCGCCCTTTGCCCGAGGCGCCGACTCCTCCTAACTTTCCGCCACCATGCTCACCAAAATCACCGTCGTCGGCGCCGGCAACGTCGGCGCCACCACCGCGCAACGCCTCGCCGAAAAACAGCTCGCCCGCACCGTCGTGCTGGTAGACGTCATCGATGGCATTCCGCAGGGGAAGGGACTCGACCAATGGGAATCGGCTCCCATCGAGGGATTCGACACGCGCGTGGTGGGCGCGGCGAATGACTACGGTCCGACCGCGGGCAGCGAGGTTGTGGTGGTGACGGCGGGCATCGCGCGCAAACCGGGCATGAGTCGCGATGACCTGGTCCGCACTAACGCGGACATCGTCAAGCAGGTCTCCCAGCAGATCAAGCAGCATTGCCCCAAAGCGATCGTCGTCGTGGTGTCAAATCCCCTCGACGTCATGTGCTGGGTCACGAAGCAGGTCACCGGCTTCCCCCGGGAACGTGTAATCGGCATGGCCGGCGTGCTCGACACCGCGCGGTACCGCGCGTTCCTCGCCGAAGCGCTCGACATCTCCGTGCGGGACATCCAGGCGATGGTCCTCGGCGGCCACGGCGACACGATGGTGCCGCTCGTTTCCTACACGACCGTCTCCGGAATCCCCGTCACCCAGCTGCTCGAGAAGGGCAAGCTCGACAAGATCGTCGAGCGTACGCGGAACGGCGGCGCCGAGATCGTTGCTTTCTTGAAGACGGGCTCGGCGTACTACGCGCCGTCGTCGGCCGTGGTGCAGATGGTGGAAGCGATCGTGCTCGACCAGAAACGGCTGCTGCCCTGCGCCGCCTGGCTCGAAGGGGAATACGGACTGTCGGGGATGTACTGCGGCGTGCCGTGCAAGCTCGGCAAGAATGGCCTCGAAAAGATCATCGAGGTGGAGCTGACAGCTGATGAAAAGAGCGCCCTGAAGAAATCAGCCGATGCGGTGAAGCAGACGATGGCGGCGGTGACGCTCTAGCGACGCTCAAAAGCGGCGTGCGTAACCGAAGAAGACTACCACCTTCGCCAGGTCGCCCGCGCCGATTCGGCCTCCCGAGCTCGTCGCCAGCTGCTGCGTGGCGAGACGCGCTGCCACGCGCATCGGGGCGCTGAACATCCAGACGCTCCGCCCTCGCTGGAACGAGATACCCGGATCTACAAACACCACGTACCCCGGCCGTCGAAATCCATCATTGGCACCAAGGAGATCGTGATAGGGAATTCCGTCGATTCTGCCGCCGAGACTCGCCGAAATCCCTCGTTCGGGAGCAATGCTATAGCTCACGCCCAGGCGGCCCGTGTAGACGTCGGACACTGAGTACCGGATCGTCGAGGGCGGCATCCGCAGCACATTCGTCTGATTGCGCGGGGTGAGCAGATAGGAACCGGTGAAATACGCAAAGGCGCGTGTTCCGACACGCCGGAATGCCTGACCTTGAAGTATGATGCCCCACCCGCCATCGCCCAATTCGACTGATTGATCGATTGGATGTAGCACCGTGCTACCATCTGCGAAATAAAAGTTGCGCTTGATCCCATTGCGCCCCGTCGCTGTCTTGACGCCAACTCCCACTGCAGCGTTGCCCACGTGGTGTTTGTGGGAATCGAAAAGCCAATAGGTACCCACCAGGCCGACGTCGCCGAGGCCTCCAGCGCTGACGACATGTCGGACGGTGTCCGCATAGAATCGCGACTGACTTCCATGCGAGAGGGGAACCGTGAGTCGGAGGTTGAAGCGGTCCGTCAGCGCATAGGTGACGTTGAGATTGACGGAGTGAACGTCGATGATGAGCGGCTGCCCGAAGTATTGGGCGGGCGGCGTGGCTTGACGGGATCCGAAGAAAAAATCGTCGGCGTGGAAATACCGGTAATCCGCCGCGATCTGCCATTCGTGCGCCCTGAGATCGCCGGACTGGGATTCGCCGTTTCCCCCCAAACTGGGGGTTGTAAAGCGGATCGGGACTCAGCCCTGCGCGAAGGATTGCCGCGGCAAGAGCAGCAATCCGAACGTGAGGGCAGCGATTGAGGCACCTTTCATGGTTTCCCCCCCGGCAGGATCAGGCTCAACCCGCGCTCGATCGCGTCCGGCGAGATCGGGCCTTGGTTCACGAATCGCACGATACCGAGCGTATCAATGAATACCGACGTTGGGACGCCGCGCAATCCGTAGCGCTTGCGCACCTTGCCTTTGCGGTCGAGCAGGACAGGGAAGGGCAGCTGCAGTTCGGTCACGAACCGCCGCACATCTGTCATGTGCTCCTGATCGGTCAGGTTGATTGCCAGCACGACGACGTGCTGATCGCCGTGCGCGCCGTAGGCGCCGATGATGTCCATCATCTCACCACGGCACGGTGTGCACCACGAGGCCCAAAAGTTCAGGAACACGGGGCGGCCCTTCAAGCTCGAAAGGGTGACGCTGTCGCCTGCCAGTGTCGTCAACGTGAAATCGGGCGCCGCCGAGGCCGGCGCCTGGCTCGCGAGCGCCGCCGCAACGATAAAGCAAACGTGCAGAGACATCACGACAACGCCCGGTAGCGCTCCCACCGCGCTTTCAGGTCCCGCATGAACGTGATGTAGCCCGGATCCTGTCTAATCGCATTGAGGTTTGGGTCGTTCACGAAATAGGGGTAGCAGGGCCACCCCTCGTCCGCGGCGCGTCGCAGCCACACGACCGCCGGTCCGGCCTGGCCGAGAATCGCATACGCCGAGGCGATGTTGTACGCCGCATGATGAAAATGAACGAAACCGCGCCCGGACACGATGGCTTGCTGGATATCGGCCTCGGCGCCACGGGCATCGCCGAGTTGGGCGCGCAGGATCGCTCGCGTGCTGCGCACGACGCCGCCAAGGTCCTCAGGATGCGCGCGCAGGTACGTCTCCATAAACGCCGATGCCTCGCCCTTGCGGCCAACGTAGAGCAACGCCCATGCGACCTGATAACTCCCCAACCCGGTGTTCGCCTCCGGTCCCGCCTGACGCAAGGCAGCGAGGCCGGATTCGTACTGCCCGCGATAGATCTGGACAATGCCGATTCGCCGCTGCGCGTTGATATCAAAGGGATTGAGCGCGAGCGCGTTCTGGAACTCGGCGACCGCCTGGTCCAAGAGCCCAATGTGCAGATAGATGACCCCCAGGTGCTGATGGGCCTCGCCAAGGTTCGAGTTCAGGGCGATCGCCCGCCGGTCCTCCTGAATGGCTCGCTCGTGTTGGAAACCCGGCGCGACGTCCCACAGAACAAACGCCTGGGCCCAATGAGCCTCCGCCAGGTCTGGGTTCAACTGGAGCGCTTTTTCAACTTCGAGGTAGGCCTGCTCGCGCGCGGCTGTGTCCTCGCGCGCGAACTGACTGACCCGGAGTCCGTACGCTCGTGCCAGTTGGGCGTGCGCAGCCGCGAAACTCGGGTCGAGTGCCACGGCCCGTTCGAGCAATCCGATCGCCGCCGAGTCGTCCGCCCGAGTCTCATGCCGAATGCGAATCCTGCCACGCAGGTACAGATCGTATGCTTCGGGACTCGCGGTGGGAGCGGTAGCGAGCAGGCGCGCCTCCGCCGCGGTCAGCGACACGTGGAGCGCCGCCACGACGAGCCGGGTGACGCTGTCCTCGATCGCGAAGCGATTCGCGAGCGGCTCCTCGATCCGGCCGGCCCACAGCTGATAGCCTGACGCCGCATCCACGAGGCGTAGATCGACCCGGACCCGGTCGCCGGAACGCTGTACTCCACCCTCGAGATAGGCGGCCACATGCAACGCGGCCCCGATCTCGCGGGGGGCAGTCCCGGCGCGTTTCAACTCCACGACCGCGCCGTGCGAGGGCACGCGCAACGCGCTAATGCGCCCGAGATCCGTGATCAGCGCTTCGGTCATCCCGTCCGCGAACCAGGACTGCAGTGAGTCGCCGGAGAAGTTCTCGATGGGCAACACGGCTAACGAGCGGTTGGCCGGCGTCGTGGGACGCGGCCAGAGCAGGCCCCCAAGGCCCAACCCGAGCGTCGCAAGTGCCACCACACCAGCCCAGCCGAGCCAGGTCCGCCGCCGCGCATTGTTGAGAAGAGAGCCCACGAGCTGCACCGGGGCAGCAGTCTCGCGGGCTC
>Ga0209157_1000240_pt1 | contig 48557 bp, 44 predicted proteins | sample GraSoiAngelo_135_FD_185892 | JGI IMG/M metagenome (GOLD analysis project Ga0209157, IMG submission 185892) | Grasslands soil microbial communities from the Angelo Coastal Reserve, California, USA - 14_0929_05_40cm (SPAdes) (version 2) | ecosystem: Environmental > Terrestrial > Soil > Grasslands ...
GGTCGCTGCCTCGGCCGCTATGACCCAACCGGTCAGCCGCTCCGGGCGGCCTGACCCGTGCCGTTCATCGAGCGGCCAACTCACGGTGTCAAACAGTTGCGGCCAAGTCACGTATCAGCAACAGGGGCACGAATCGCGGTACAGTCGGAGCCGTCAGGAAGGCCGGTCAGTCAGGGGAAGGACGCGTCGGCGGGCCGGCTCGGTCAGCAGTTCACCCCGGCGACGCAGATCGCGACGTTGCGGGCGATCGTCAAGAAGAGGGTGATGAGGCCGACAACGGCGACGACCGCGATCGCGACACCGAGCCATAAATCGAAGGTGGCCAGGAGCCGGAGCTTCCGGCGCCACCATCGATGATGATGATGGTGGTGAGGAGCAGCGGGTACCCCGTGTGGCATCTACGATCTCAAACGCTAGCACCCTCGACGAGTAAATCCAACGTCTTGGTGGGCACCGCCAGCCCGGGAGGCACGAAATGAAGATTCTTCGCGCCGGCACGCTCATCGATGGCACGGGGGCTCCACCCGTGCGAGACGCCGCCGTGCTGATCGACAACGGACGGATCGAGGCGGTGACCACGGCCGGCCCGAGTGCCGGCCGGCCACCGGACGCCGAGGTGATCGACGCCTCGCGCTTCACCGTACTGCCCGGCCTCATCGACTGTCACGACCACCTCGCGTTCCACGGCTACGAGCTCGTGAGACGCTGGGGGCTCGACGAGCCGCAGAGCACCCGGCAGCTCCGGACGGCGCGGGTGGTGAGCCAGGTCCTGGCGTCGGGCTACACGGCGGTACGGGACGGTGGCGGGCTCGACGCCGGCTTCCGGCTCGCGATCCAGGAGGGGTTGATCACGGGACCGCGCCTCGTCCTGTCGCTCGCGATCATCTCGCCGATCGGAGGGATCGGCGATCGCATCAGCCCGTCCGGTCACGAATCGCCGTTTCTTCACGACCCGAGCCTCCCCCCGAGCGTCGCCGACGGCATCGAGGGCGTGCGGACAAGAGTCCGCACGATGGTCCGCGCGGGCGCGGACGTGATCAAGTGCGCCACGACGGGAGGCGCCAGCTCGCGAGCCGGTCACGGCCCGAAGGATCGCGCGTTCAGCCTGGACGAGATGAATGCGCTGGTGGACGAGGCCCACGCCCTCGGGCGACGGGTCATGTGTCACGCGGTCGGCGGTCCTGGCTTGCGTGTGGCGATCGAGGCCCGGGTCGATTCCATCGAGCACGGCTGCTACCTCGACGAGGACCCCGACCTGATCCCGATGATGGCGGAGCGCGGCATCTTCTTCGTCCCGACCCTGACCGTCTATGAGTACCATCGCGAGTCGACCGCCCCGCACGTCCGCGAGCGCGCCCGGGCCTTGCGCTCGCATCACATCGAAAGCGTGAACCGGGCGTTGGCGGCGGGCGTCAAGGTGGTGGCCGGGACCGATGCCGGGGGGCACGGTCATCCAAACAACGCGCTGGAGCTCGAACACCTGGTCGCGGCCGGCATGACCCCGATGCAGGCCCTTCAAGCGGCCACGCGCCTGGCGGCCGAGTGCCTCGGGCTCGAGCAGGAGATCGGGACGATCGAGAAGGGCAAGTGGGCGGACCTCGTCGTCGTCGAGGGCGATCCGCTGCGCGATATCCGTGTGCTGCAAGACGCGCGACGCATCAAGCAGGTGATCAAGGGCGGGGTCGCCCTGACCCCTCCATGACGGGGCCCAGCGCGCGCCGCCGGAAAACGGTCGCGCTCATCCTCTCGGGAATCTTCCCGGGGCTCGGCCAGTTCTACAACCGTCAGCCCATCAAGGCGATGGTCTTCCTGGCGCTCGGCATCGTTCTGAGCTGGCTCGTCAGCCGCGCCGCTCCGACCGATGCGGACGCGCTCACTCGACCGGGGGCCGCACTGGTCGTTCCGCTGTGCGCCCTGCTCGCGGTGTCGTTGTGGTCTGTCATCGATGCGTGGCGGACGGCCGCCCGCTGAACCGTGCGCTCTCGGTCGTCATCATGGAGGCTCGAGGTCTGGCACGCGCAGACCGCTGCTCGAGCGCCGTGGAGATCAAGAGCTTGATGTACCCGAACTTGAAGGGCTTGGGGATGTAGGCCAGCGCGCCGTTCTGCGAGGCGTCGACAAAGTCGGCCAGGTCAGTGCTTCCACTCACCATGATGACCGGGATCCCTCGGTCGATGCGTCGAATGTGCTTGAGCAGCTCCAGACCGTTGAGGCCCGGCATGTTGATGTCGAGAAGGACGAGGTCTGGACGGCGGCGCTGGACGGCCGCAAGTCCGCTCTCCCCGCTCGACGCAGTCTCGACGATGTACTCCCCTTCATCCAGCTGAAGAAAGGCGCTCAGGACTCCGATCACTCCGGGGTCATCGTCGACGATCAGGATGCGTGTGGCTGAAGATTCGTCGCCCGGCGCCCCGTGCGGGTCGTTTTCATTCGAGACGCGACGGGCTGCCACGGGCGGAGACGACGTGAAGAAGGAGCGACCGTCGGAGTTCAGTTCAGAGGCGGGACGGACCAGTGCAACGCCCGCGCGACGGAGATCATCGTCGATCATCTGACGCCGTCGGTCTGGTGGGCGGCGCTCGAGAGACGATTCGGCGTCGGACCCGGCCCCGCGTCCGAGCCGGCGATCCAGAATGACCTCGACCTCCGAATCGAGGACAAACGCCCGCTTCAGCGGTTCGTATCGCTCCGAGCGGTCATGGGCGACGATGACCATGAGCCGGCCCTTGAGCAGGTTCCGCAGGGCAGTCGCCTGACGGGTGGCTATCGCCGTGAGCTGCGCTCGGCGCTCACTGCTGAACTCGGGCGATTCCGCGGCTCCGAGGAAGCCGACCAGCGTCGTCATCAGATCGCAGGCCTGGCGGACGTGCTCCTCCTCACGACGGCCCCTCCGGAGGCCCTGGTTACTCGTGGACGTGAACCAAGGCGGCCGGCGCACCCGCGTCGAGAACGCCTCGAACCTTTTGTCCGAGCGTCTCGCAGCTGAAGGGCTTCTGTAAGAACGCCGGTTGCTGATCACCGGCGGGCTGGGAACGAACGAAATCGTTCGTGTAGCCGGACATGTACAGGACCTTCATCTCGGGGCGGCGGGGAGCGAGCTGCTCGGCGAGCTCGCGACCGTTCATGTGCGGCATGACGACGTCGGTCACGAGCAGATGGATGGGCCCTGGTTGCCGATCGGCAATCGCCAGGGCCTCGCGACCATCACAGGCCTGCAGCACGGAGTAGCCGTTGATCCCGAGCGCCTGGAGCACGACGTCGCGAACCTCGTCTTCGTCCTCCACCACCAGGATCGTCTCGGAGCCCCGCAACGCCTTCGTAGGCCTGCTAGGCTCGAGGGGTGGAATCGGGTCGTCGACGCGAGCCAGGTAGATCGTGAAGGTGCTGCCGCCGCCCGGCTCGCTGTCCACCCGGATCGCGCCCCCGCTCTGATTCACGATGCCGTAGACCGTCGAGAGCCCCAGACCGACCCCCCGGCCGATCTCTTTGGTCGTGAAGAACGGCTCGAAGATGCGCGACTGGGTCTGCGCGTCCATGCCGAAGCCCGTGTCGCTCACGGTCAGGGCGACGTAGGCGCCCGGTGGCGCCAAGGCACGTTGGCGTTGACTCGTCCCCTCGACCGTCACGTTCGTGGTCGTCATCGTGAGCCGGCCGCCGGCCGGCATTGCGTCGCGGGCATTGAGCGCGAGGTTCATGATGACCTGCTCGATCTGCCCAGGATCGGCCTTCACGTGCCAGAGCCGCGGCTTCAGGCTCATGACCAGCTCGACGCGTTCGCCGATGACCCGTCGGAGCATCGTACCCACGTGCGTCACGACGGCGTTGAGATCGATGACCTTGGGCTGGAGCACCTGCTTCCGGCTGAACGCCACGAGCTGGCGGGTCAGCTCCGCGGCGCGTTCCGCGGCTTTCTCGATCACCGCGACTTCGCCGTCCTGAGGTGTGTGGCGCTCACCGCGCAGCCGCAGCAGCTGCGTCTGACCCATGATCACGGTCAGGAGGTTGTTGAAGTCGTGGGCGATGCCGCCGGCCAGGCGGCCGACCGCCTCCATCTTCTGCGCCTGCCGCAGTTCATCCTCGAGCTGCCGGCGCTCGGAAACATCCACCATCAAGCCGCGGAGCTTCTCCACTCTTCCATGCGCGTCTTGGACGACGTGAACCATCGCCCGGAGCCAGACCGTGCGGGCGTCGGCCGCGACGGCACGGTACTCGAAGCTGGAGTTCCGGCCCCGCGCGGCGGCCTCTCGGAACAGCGTCAGCGTCCCCTCACGATCGTCCGGATGAATGTGTCGTTCGAAGAGCTGGGGGTCGGCGAGCCAGAGCGCGACGGGGTAACCGAGGATCGCCTCGGCGCGGTCGCTCACGAACGAGAACCGCCACGTCGCGTCCGCCTCCCACACGACGGCGTCCAGATCCTGCACGAGACCCGCGAATCGGCGCTCGGAGGCGGCGGCCTCGGCGCGAGCCATGAGTTCCCGGGCTGTGAGGTCGCGGTTTTTGCTGATGATCTCCCGGTAGAGCCAGATCTGCTCGCGCATGAGGCCCACGAGGATCACGCCGAGGCCGACCGGGCGCGCCAGGCCCGCGATGTACCAGGGCAGCCCGTAGCGAAACGGCCAGAGGAGAAACCCGGTGAGTCCGAGGAGCCAGATAAACGCGGCGAGCGGAAGGTACGCGGCAAGCACGTCTCCGTCCTTCCCGGAAGCCCTCTTCCGTCCGGCCGCCAGCGCCCAGACGCCGGCGAGCCCGGCGCTGAGAGCGCCGGCCAGGATCGCAAACGGGGTGAGACGGCCGGGCTTCATGACGAGTGACGGCAAGAGCGGCCGGATCGCCCACACGGCGACGACGATGACGACGCTCAGGCCGAGAGCGGCGGCCGCGATCCGAAGGCGGGCCCGGTCACTCAGGGGGAGCTGCCGATCGGCAAGGGAAGCCGCGAGGGCGACCCCGACGAAGCCAGCCAGGTAGCTCAGGAAGAAGAAGTACGGAGCGATGCCGGGGTTGACGCCGAGGGTGCTCGAGTAATCCGGTTGCGCCAGGATGTGCGCCACGCCCAGCAGGCCGGCCAGCCACAGCGCGCCCCCGAGCGACGCCGAGCGGACGTCCTGCCGCACTCGATGACGCTCCCAGCAGAGATACCCCACGCCGATGGCCGCGAGGACGAACGGCGTATCGAAGATGGGCACGGCATACGGAATCGCGAAGCGGTAGGGCGCGAGCACCGAGGTGAGGGTCACGACGCCGAAGTAGACGAGGCCGGAGAGCGCGAGGAGAACGGTCAGCACGGAGCGCGGCCCCTCCGGGCCGCGGGTCCAGTCCACGTTTCGCAGCATTGTCATTCCTCGCTCTGGGTCAGTCCGTGATGAGGTCGCTGCGGCGGCCGACCATGTCGATCCGATGGTCCGTCCCATTGCCGCCGATGAAGCCGTGCGTGAGACTGTCGGGATGGGCGGCCAGGCGGAAGTGGTCGAACTCGAATCGGGGCACCCGCACGATGAACCTCCCGCTCCGCCGATTCACGGACGTGGGGTCCACGCACTGCCAGAGTCGCGCGTCCGCGCCGCGACGCTTCGTCTCGTCGGACACGACGTCCGAATCCGCGTCCGGGTCGTAGTTCGCACAGCGGCGGGCCCGCTCGGAAGGCGGGAACTCGCCGACGAACGTGCGAAGCCACGTCGTCGTGATCTTCACAGTATCTAGACAGCCCTTGGTCGCATCGAACGCCCTCGAGACGCACTGAGTGATGACGTCCTTGTTGCTCACGGGAGCTTCACGGATCAGGTCGTAATCCAGTGTCAGCGCGATCTCGCCGTCGCCATCCTCGTCAGTCACGAACGACGCTCCGGGGTCGATGCCCATGCCGGCGGTGAACGAGGCGTCCAGGCGGGCGAGGGGGGAGACCCCGTTGCCATCCTGTGGGAATCCGGGGCGCTTGGCGGCAGAACTCGCGGGGACGTCGACGCCCTTCTTGGGTAACGGCCAGCGCAGCTCGTTGAAGACTGTCCAGATCGTGTACAGCGTGTTGGGATACGCGTGGCGAACGGAGAATTTCACGCGCGTGTCGCCGCGAGACGCGTCGACACTAATCTTCATCTTGCCCGACGCGCCGGGCGGGGCGTTCTGCGTCGGTCTGAAATAGAGGATGTAGGTCTCATGCTGATTCTCATCCTCGTCATCGTCGGCCGCCGCGATCTCGGGTTGGATCATCAACAGGGCGCCGAGCCCACACAGAATGATCAACAGCTTTGGCAGCGTCAGATTCGCCATTCAAACCTCCTCGGGTTCCAGGCCTGAGAGGGTGTCGTCTCGCGCGTGTTGGGACTCTCATGAGTTATCAGAGGCGCGGGGCTCGGTCTATTGGACTTTAGTCCTACTCGAGTGATCCTGATCAAGACGGCGTGCATGCAGCGCGGAGCTTCGACAGGAGGAGGACCGCAGCCGGCTGCGCAGGTTTCCCCGATCCGATCGCCGGGCGCTGCAAGCGCCGGGCGTGACGCGCCAGGCCACGAGCGCGGATCAGTCGGCGCAGGATCTGCGCGCCCAGCCGACGGGGGACCCACGCCTCGCCTGCGTGGACCGCTCGCACCGCTCTGGCGAGGAAGCCGCCGACCGCCGCCTCGCCCAGATACCCGCCCGCGCCCTGCCTCACGGCTTCGAGAATCGAGGACTCGGGGGTCCGACGGGTGGTGAGGAGGATGATACGCGTGCGCGAACTCTGGCTGCGGATCGCCCGGAGCGCGGCCAACGCGTCGCGCCAGCTTCGGCCGAAGTCGAGGAGCAGCACGGCGGGCCGGAGCCGCGCCACGAGGACGAAGGCGTGAGCCAGGCTTCGCGCCTCACCGGCGACCACGATCCCTGCCTCGCCATCGAGCAGGGCGCGCACGCGCTGGTGCGATTCAGCGGCAATCACCACGGTGACGTCGGCCATCGACTCCTCCCGGCGCCGCGAGGCGCGTCTCCCTGAATTACCAGGAACGCGAGGGTCGATCTATTGGACTTTGGTCTTAGTCGCGGCGCTCAGCTGAAGAGCGTGGATGGCGAGGTGGACACGGCTGGAGAGCTGAAGCTTCTGAAAAATGTTCGTGAGGTGCGCCTTGACCGTCCTTTCCGTGATCGAGAGTCTGTCGGCGATCTCCTTATTGCTCGCGCCGATGGCGATCAGGCCGCTGATCTGGCGCTCGCGCTGAGTCAACCGGCGAAGTCGGGTTTCGTCTTCCACCGCGCGCGCCGCATGCAGGGCCGTCAGCTCGTCGATGAGCTCGAGCATCACCTTTCGCCCGACCCAAATCTCTCCCTGCCGGACGAGCCGGATCGCTTTGAGGATGAGGCCGGGATCGGTGTTCCGCGAGCAATACCCGTGCGCACCATCCTTCAGCGCCCTGACGGCGGCCAAGTCGCCGTCGGCGTCCGCCAGCACGATCGTCCGGGTCGTCGGACTGAGAGAGCGGATCGTCTTGAGACTCTGAAGCCCGTCGAACCCCTTCGATGAGAGATCGAGGAGAAGGACCGAGGGGCCGAGCGCCGCAAGGAGTCTTTCAGCGGTCGCCCGGTCCGGTGCCTCGCGGATCGATCTGAGATCGGCCTCGCCACCCAGAGTCCGGACGATCCGCGCTCGCAGCGCGTAGTCCGAACTGGCGATGAGAAGGAACTCCTCTTTCATTTCAGGCGCGTAAAAGTGCAAGCCGGGCACCAAACGGACCGCGGTCGTCAGGGTCCGGAAAATCAAGAGCTTGGCGTTTCACCTACCCTTCAGTGGACAGCTGTCGATTGGCGAGGAACTGACCGATGGTCAGGAACTGGTCGAGAATTCCGGATCGTTCGGGTGGTGGGCGGAAGAGGGATCGAACCTCTGACCTCGGCCTTGTAAGGGCCGCGCTCTCCCAACTGAGCTATCCGCCCACGCTTGCAGCATCAGCGAGTTGCACTAGGAGGGTCACCGTGGATGATACCCGACGTGTCCCAAAAGGTGCCGGCGAGCTTGCGAGCGACGTCCTGGAGGTCACCGGGGCTGGTGCGCCGGAAGTCGTGCCGATGCATCCCCGGGGACGCCGGCCGCCTTGCGGCTGTTGCCCATGCCTTTCAGTAACACTTCTTTTGAGAGCAATCGGCGCCTGGACAAACTCCGCGACTACGTGCCGGAGGATCGCCGCGTTTTCCCGAACCTGACCGTGCGCGAGAACCCCGAGGTCCTGCTCCCCTACGTCCTCGAGAATGGGGCGGTCCGCGACGAAGGACCCATGCCCGAGTTCCTCGCCAGTCGCGGCGAACGAGTCGCGCACGGCAACCTGCTCTTCCTTTCTGGCGTAGGGCCGGGTCAGTCCACGCCAGGGCTGAACCTTCTCCTCCCGGCGCGGGCCACGCTGGGAAGCCCTCGACAGGGTAAAAGGGCTCGTGAAGGTCCCCGGCATGGCCAACTCCGCTCCGGGGTTCACCGATCAGCCCAAAGTCATCGATTGATTCCGCTCGGACTCCTGCTAGTATCTCCCCTACTCGTCACCTTCACTCCGGGGTGAAATGCTGGCTGCCATCGATCTCACGCGCGGCGTCAGGCTCTTGGCTCTCCTCGGCCTCGGCGCAGTCCTGGTCGGGCTCGCGTCGCTGTGTATGTTCACGGTCGACGCGGGGGAGTACGCGGTCGTCACCCAGTTCGGCAAGCCCGTGCGCGTGGAGCATAAGCCCGGGCTCAAGTTCAAGCTCCCCGCACCCGTCCAGACCGTCAGCCGGTTCGACCGGCGTCTGTTCGTGCTCGTCCCACCCCCCCGCGAGTTCCTCACGCTGGGCAAGAACGCCGTCGTGGCCTCCGGGTTCATCGTCTGGAGGGTCCACGATCCGAAGAGGTTCATGCAGACGGTCTTCGACCGGGCGGGCGCCGAGTCGCGCCTGAGCGACATCCTCTTCGCGGAACTCGGGGCGGCCCTCGGTGGCGCGCCCTTCTCGGCCTTCGTCTCCACGGCGCCGGGCGGCTATCGGGCCGAGGCGGTCCTCGACGGCGTCACCCGCCAGTACCGGGAGCTCGCCCTGCGAGACTACGGGATCGACGTGGTCGAGGTCGGTCTCCGCCGGCTGGACTTCCCGGAGCAGAACCGGGCGAGCGTGTTCGCCCGGATGAAGTCGGAGCGCGTCCGGATCAGCATGCGGTTTCGATCGGAAGGCGAGGAGGAGGGGCTGAAGATCAGAGCCGCCTCCGAGAAGGCCCGGAGCGGCATCCTGGGCGAAGCCTACAAGCTCTCGCAGAAGATCCGGGGCGAGGGTGACGCGCAGGCGGCCAGGATCTACGCTGACAGCCTCGCCCGAGCCCCGGACTTCTATCGGTTCGTCCGCTCGATGGACGCGATGAAGAAGGCCGTCGACAAGGAAACCACGCTCGTGCTGCCGGTCGACTCGGAGCCGTTCCGGCTCCTGCGGGACAGCCGGTTCCGCTTCCCGGAGCACTGAGTGCCGGGGCGCGCGTCCGCCAGACAGGGGGTGAGAGAGGAGCTGTCGCACCGAGGCAGTAGCCGACGACGTTTACTCTTACGATTCGTCAGGAGCGATCCCATGGTTCACGCACGCCCGTTGACGCTGGTGGCCACCCTGCTCGCTTGGCCTTCGCTGTTCGTGCTGATGCTGAGCCTGCCGGCGACGGCGAAGACCATCACCTACATCCCGCAGACGATCTACTTCACGTACTGCCACTCCCATCCGCCGGCGGCTCGGATCGCGTCCGGCGACACCGTCATCACCAAGACCCGCGATGCCTCCAACGACGCCTTTCGGCCCACCATGAAGACCATCGCCGAAGGCAACCTCGACCTGTCGCGGGTGAACCCCCAGACCGGCCCCTTCTACGTCGAGGGTGCCGAGCCCGGCGACACCCTGAAGGTCCACTTGGATAAGGTCACGCCCAACCGCGACTGGGGCTGGGGCGGTGCCATTCCGTACTTCGGGGCCCTCGCCCCCGAGTACAAGACCATGATGGTCACGCCCCCGGTCGAAGATACCCTCTTCATCTGGCAGCTCGACCGGTCGCGGAACATGGCGGTACTGAACATGCCCAAGAGCAAGATCGGACGGGTCGAGGTGCCGATCCGCGGCTTCTTCGGGACCATCGGGACCGCGCCCTACGGCAAGGAGTGCATCAGCTCGCTGGTGCCCGGCACCCATGGCGCCAACATGGACTTCAACGAGGTCGTGGAAGGCGTCACCATGTACTTCCCAGTGTTCGAGCCGGGTGCGCTCTTCATGATCGGTGACGGGCACGCGGCCCAGGGTGACGGCGAGATCATGGGCGCCGCGATCGAGACCTCGTTCGACGTGCAGTTCACCGTCGAGGTCATCAAGGGCAAGAAGATCAACTGGCCGCGACTGGAAAATCGGCAGTACATCATGTCGATCGGCAGCACCCGCCCGCTCATGGACGCGCTGCGGCTGGCGTGCTCGGACATGATCAACTGGCTGGCGACGGATTACGGCTACGACCGACTGGAGGCCTACCAGCTCCTGGGCCAGGCCGCGGTCATCAAGATCGCCAACGTGGTCGATCCGCAGTACTCAGTGGCCTGCGCGCTCGACAAGAAGTACCTGCCAAGGTAGAGATGAGCCACACCGTTCACTCGCAGCGCGGGGGGCCGGTCACAGGACCGGCCCCCGGTCTCCGCCTCGGGCGCCGGGGTCCCGCGTGACCGACTTCCTGCTCCACGTCGCGGGCGAAGCGTGGTCGATCCTGCGCGAGGCATCCTTCTTCCTGCTGCTGGGGTTCGTCCTCGCCGGAGTCTTCGCCGTCATCGTACCCGCGCGCCTCCTCACGCGGTTCCTCGGCCGCGGCAAGATCCGGTCGGTCCTGTGGGCGTCCGCCATCGGCACTCCGCTGCCGCTCTGCTCGTGCGGCGTCCTTCCCACCGCGCTCGGCCTCGCGCGCCAGGGAGCCACCCGCGGCGCCACCGTCGCGGTCCTCATCTCCACGCCGGAGACTGGGGTCGACTCGATCGCGTTGAGCTACGCGCTCATGGATCCCGTCATCACCGTGTTCCGCCCGATCGCTGCGTTCATCACCGCCACTGTTGCGGGCATCGCCACCAACCTGTGGGGCGCCCCGCGGCCGGCTGCGCGCGTGGGGGCCACCGACGGCGACGTCACGCCGGCAGAGCCGCGTGAGGAACCGCTGCCAGAACCCGAGCTCCGCCTGCCGTTCGACGGCCACGGCGCGCCCCGCTTCGCCCGCCAGCGGACGGCCGTGCGGAAGATCTTCGTGTACGGCTTCGGCGACCTGCTCGACGACACCGCGCACTGGCTCGTGCTCGGGGTGATCCTCGCGGCCCTCGTCGCCGTGCTGCTCCCCGCCTCCGTGATCGAGCGGTACTTCGGCGGCGGCCTCGTCACGATGCTGGCGATGCTGGCGATCGGCATCCCGATCTACACGTGCGCCTCGGCCTCTACCCCGGTCGCGGCGGCGCTCGTCCTCAAGGGCCTGAGCCCCGGCGCGGCGCTCGTGTTCCTGCTCTCGGGCCCCGCTACGAACGTGGGCGCGATCGTCGTCCTCCTCAAGTTCCTCGGCCGCCGCGTGGTGGCGATCTATCTCCTGTCGATCGCCGTCGTGAGCGTGGCCGCCGGCTACACGCTCGACTGGGTCTACCGGACCTGGCAGTTGGTCCCTGCGGTGACCTTCGGCCATGCCTCTGGCTTCGTCCCCGAGCAGGTGAAGGTTGCATCCGCGCTGCTGCTGCTGGCCCTGCTCGCGCGGAGCCTCTGGCGCGCGCCGGTGCCCGAGGAGTGGAGCCGACTGGGCGACTGGCTCGCGCCGCTGACAGGAGTGCGCCTGACGACGGCGCGCCTCCGGGTGGCGACCGCGGTGGCCGCGGCGCTGGTCTATCTCGGGAGCGGCGTCTTCACGGTGGCACCGGGCGAGATCGGGATCCGAACCCGCTTCGGCCGCATCGTGGACGGCCACCTCGAGCCCGGCCTGCACCTGCGGCTGCCCCGGCCGATCGAGGACCACTTGGTGGTCCAGGCCGACCGGGTCCGGCGCATCGAGGTCGGCTTCCGCGGCGCGGGACGACGGGAGAGCGCCGAGCGCGGCTTCGGTCGCCAGGCGCTGACCCTGGCCGGCCCCGGCTTTCCCGTGCCCCCGTCGGGCGCCGCCAGCTTCTGGTTCCACAAGGAGAAGGTCTCCGACGAGTCGTTCCTGCTGACCGGCGACGCGAACATCATCGACATCGCCTTCACGGTCCAGTACCAGGTCAAGGACCCCCTCGCCTTCGTCTACAACGTCGCCGACGGCGACGCCCTCGTCCGCAGCGTGACCATCGGCGCCTTGCGGGCGAGAATCGCCACCATGACGATCGACGCGATCTACACGACCGAGCGCGACGAGGTGGCGCGGCGAGTCGTCCGGGACGTCCAGCTGACGCTCGACGCCTACGGAACAGGCATCCGCATGGTGGCGGTGAGCTTGCTGAGCGTCCACGCGCCCGAGGAGGTCCATGCCGCCTTCCGTGACGTCGCGAGCGCGCAGGAGGACAAGATCCTCATCGCCGCCCGCGCGACGAGCTTCGCCCAGGAGGCCGTCAACCTCGCCGAGGGCGATGCCGCAGCGATGATCGAGACGGCCCGGGCCTTCAAGGACCAGAAGATCATGGAGGCCGAGGGGGACGCGCTGGCCTTCACCCTCCGCGAGAAGGAGTACCACCGCGCGCCCGACCTGACGCGCTTCCGCCTGCACATCGAGGCGCTGGAGGAGATCCTCCCGGCCACGCAGAAGATCCTCCGGCCGGGCGCCGGCGACGTCAAGGACTTCGACCTCTGGCTGCTCCAGCCGTTCGGTGGCAAGAGAAACCAATGACGGCGCCGGGGCGGACCCTCGCGCTCGTCGGCGGCCTCCTGGCGGCGCTCACCACCTGGTCCTGCTTCGTGGTCATCGACGTGACCGAGTACGGCCTTTTCCTGCGCTTCGGCCGGGTGGCCCGCGTGGTGAAGGAGCCCGGGCTCTTCGTCAAGCGCCCCTTTCCCTTCGAGACCGTGGTCCGGCTCGACAAGCGCCTGCTCACCTTCAAGCCGGTGACCGCGGAGTTTCTCAGCGAGGACAAGAAGAACCTCGTCATCCACAGCCTCGTCACCTGGCGGATCGCCGATCCCGCGCGCTTCCTCGCCACGACCGGCGGCCGCTCGAGCGCGGAGCAGCGCCTCTCCGACGTGGTGCTCACGAGGATCGGCGCCGTCGTCGGCAGCCATCCCTCGGCGGCGCTCGTCTCCGTCGAGGGCCACGCCTCCGAGTTCGAGCAGATCATGGGGCAGATCGTGGCGGAGGCCGGCCAGCACGCCATCGCCGACTACGGAATCGACCTCGTCGACATTCGACTCCGCCAGCTGAGCCTGCCCGAGCAAAACCGCGCGAACGTGTTCGCGCGCATGCAGGCCGAGCGGGGCAAGATCGCGATGAAATACCGCTCGGAGGGCGAGCGCGAATTCAAGAAGGTGGTGGCAGAGGCCGAGCGGGAGAAGACGCGGATTCTCGCCGAGGCCTACCGAGAGGCCGAGCGAGCCAAGGGCGCGGGTGACGCGGAGGCGATGCGCATTTACGCCGAGGCGTTCGGCAAGAACCCGCAGCTCTACAAGTTCCGCCGCACCCTCCAGGCCTACGAGAAGATCCTCGATGGCAGCACGACGGTTTTCCTCCCGGCCGACGCCGAGATCTTCCGGATGCTCGGCACCGACAGCGCGCCAAGGGTGGGGAGGTAAGCGATGGAGCTCCAGACCGAGCCCCGGGAGCGCCCGACCCCGGAGCTCGCGCCGCCTCCCCCGCTCGGGCTGCGCCTCAGGCGGCGCGCGGCGTGGGTCGGCGGACTCCTGGCCCTCGCCGTCGTCGGCTATGTCCTCTCCGGCATCTTCACGGTGGCCGCCGACGAGCAGGCGGTGATCCGGCGCTTCGGCCGTGTCGCAGCCAGGCTCGGGCCAGGCATCCACTACCGGCTGCCGTGGCCGGTCGACCAGGTCGATATCGTCAAGACTACCGCCGTAATGAAGACCGGCGTCGGCTTCGACCTGCCCGAAGGCGAGGAGCGGGTCACCGGGGTCGAGATCCTCACCGGAGACACCAACATCATCAGTGTCGCCATGACGCTCCAGTACGTGATCCGCAATCCCTCCGCGTTCCTCTTCCAGATCGAGAATCCGCCCGCGCTCATCGGCTCGCTCGCTGAATCAGTACTGACTGAGACCGTGCTGGGCATGCCCGTCGACGAGATGCTCACGACGGGGCGGCTCGCGATCCAGGAGCACGTCAAAACGCGGACCCAGGGGATCCTCGACCACTACGACAGCGGCATCCAGATCACCTCCGCCAACATCATGGGCATCACGCTCGACAGCTCGGTCGCCCAGGCGTTCCAGGACGTGGCCAACGCCAGCGCAGACCGGGAGAACAAAATCAACCAGGGCCGGAGCTATGCCAACGACCTCCTACCAAAGGCTCGGGGCGAGGCGCGCTCGATAGTGCTCGCGGCCCAGAGCTACAAGGAGCAGCGCGTGGCCGAGGCCATCGGGAACACGACGCGCTTCCTCGAGCTGCTGGCGGAGTACACCAAGGCGCCCGAGGTCACGCGGACGCGGCTCTATCTGGAGGCGATGGAGAAGATCCTGCCCAGGGTGAAGAAGTACGTCATCGACTCCGAGCACGGGCAGAAGCCGATCAACCTCCGGCTCGGACCCACCCCGCCCTGATCCCGCTACCTCGCCGGGGTTCCGGAACGGAGCGATGAAGACTGGAGCCGGGGATGGGACTTGAACCCGCGACCAGTGTGCGGGCCCTTCAGCGGCGGTTCGAGGAGCGGTCGGCCTCGACGTTCAAGGCCTCACGCTCGGCGATGACCGCCGCGAGCTCGGCACCGAGCACGAAGATGATCGCGGAATAGTAGATCCAGACGAGTGCCGCGATGCCGACACCGAACGAGCCATACAAGCGGCCGTACGTGCCGAACATCCCGACGAACGCCGTGAAGACCCACCTCGCGCCTTCCCACGCGATCCCGACGACGAGCGTCGCGATCCCCGCCGCACGCGCCGGGACCTTCATGTTCGGCAAGGCGCGATAGAGAAGGAAGAGCAGCCCGACGCCCAAAACGTACATCATGGGGTGCGAGACAAGGCGTCTGAGCCTCGCCGACGACAGCTGCGTGCCCGGAACCATCTGGACGGCGATGTCACCGAGCGTCACGACCACGAAGATCGCGCCGATGAAGATGATCGCGAGTGAGCCAACGATGACCACCATGAGCAGATCCACGGCAAAGCCGCGCACCAGGCCACGCCTCACGGGCACGCGGAACACCTGGTTCACGACCGTGCGGATCACCGAGAAAAACTGCGTCGTGAAGATCCCCCAGCTCAGGACGCCGACGAGGCCGGCAACGGCGCGCTCCCTGGTGAGGAACGAAAAGAACTCGCCGAGCTCGCGCCCGTAGGCCGGGAGCAGCACCGTGGCGGCGTCGAACAAGTAGTCGGCGATCTTGTCGGACTCCATGAGGTAGCCGGCGAGGGAAAAGAGGATCAGGACAAGGGGTGCCAGGCACAGCAGAGCGGCGAAGGAAATCGCCGAGGCCAGAAGGAACCCCTGGTCCCTGAAAAACCGTGCGGGGACCGTGCGCAGCGCGGCGAGCAGGGCGGACATGCCTCCCGATCATACCCGGGCGTTCGGAGGTCTGCCCTACGCTACTCCCAGCTCGAGCGCCGCGAGCCGCGACGGCGTCGGCACGCCGTCCGGGTCCCAGCCGCGGAGCGCGTAGTACTCGTCGAGCATCGCGCCGAGCTCGTCGGGCGGGCAGTACATGCCGGCCGACGGGCCCTCGGGGATGGGCTCGTGCATGACCTTCCACGGGAGCACGTCGTCACGGCGCCGCACGCCCTCGCGCGCGTTGAACAGCCGCTCGAGGTTGATGATGCGCTCCCCCACGCGCTCGAGCTCCTCGACGGTCATGTCCCAGCCGGTCACGGCGCGGACCATCCGCGCGTAGGGCTCCTCGAGGAAGAGTCCGAAACCGCGCTCGGCGGTGAAGCGGCACAGGACGAGCGAGTCGCCGACGGCCGTGAAGTGCTGGCTCCGCACGGCGAACGCGGGCTTGTCCTTGGTGGACCGACGATCGAACCCCTGAGCGTACTGGGGAGTCGGACGGGTGTCGTGGTGGCTCCCGCCGCGGGTCGCCGTGGCGTAGCCGATTGAGAGCCCCTTAAGCGCGCGCGCCGAGTGTGCCGGCAGCTCGAGGCGCTTCACCGCATAGACGAGCTTCGTCGCCTCGGGGTGGACGGACTCCGCGAGGCGCCAGGCGCCCTCGGCGAGGCGGGCGCCGAAGCCCTCGCGTCGCGCCGTCATCTCCACGAGCCGGAGCATCCCGCGCCAGTTCCCCCACCCGAAGTCCACGCCGACGTCACCCTTCGTGAGCCAGCCGCGCTCGAGCGCCTCGCAGACGAAGGCGAGGGTGACGCCCATCGAGATCGTGTCCATGCCGAGGAGGTCGCAGAGGTCGTTGGCGAGGAGCAGCGCCTCGGGGTTCGCGATGCCGAGCATCGGGCCCAGCGCGAAGATCGTCTCGTACTCGGGCATCTTCGCCCGCGTGCCCGCGAACTCGCCCTCGCCGATCGCGTACTGCTTGCCGCACGCCACCGGACACTTGAGGCACGTCGTGTCCCGGTCGTGGTAGTGGGCCTTCATCTCCTCGCCGCCGACACGACGCGCCTCGGCGAAGACCTCCTGCCTCACGTTGTAGGCGCCGAGGCCACCGAGCGTGTTGATCGGCCCCACGAGGAATGGCGTGCCGTAGGTCGAGAGCGCCTGCGTCCCCTTCTTGAGGGGCTCGCGCGTCTCGTCGACGAGCGCCTTGAGGGCCGCCGGGTCCGCCACCTCCGTCTTCCGCGTCCCCTTCACGACGACCGCCTTGAGGTGCTTGGCGCCGAGCACGGCGCCGAGGCCGCCGCGCCCCGAGACGCCCTCGCGGTTCTTCCAGTAGTGCGCCATCGCCGCGAAGCGCACGCGCTGCTCACCCGCTGGGCCGATCGCGATGGCGTCCGCCTCTGGCCCTTCCGCGCCCACCAGCGCCTGCACCGCGTCGCGAGTCGCGCGCCCCCAGAGCTCAGGTACCTCCCGCAGCTCCGCGCCGGTCTCGGTCACCAGGAGATAGGACGGCGCGGCCGCCCGGCCCGTGATGACGACCGCGTCGAAGCCCGAGCGCTTGAGCGTCGCGGGGAAGCGGCCACCAAAGGTCGAGTCGAAGAAGAGTCCCGTCAGGGGCGACTTCGAGGCGACGCAGGCGCGGCTGTTGCCCGGCACCGTCGTGTCGGTGATCGGCCCCACGCTGAAGACCACGGCGTTCTCGGGCGCGAACGGGCCCGTCCCCGGCGGGAGCCGGTCGTAGAGAAGGCGGGCGGCGAGGCCGTTGCCGCCCAGGAAGCGTCGCGCCGTCCGCACGTCGAGCGGCTCGATGCGCGAGGCGCCCGACGTGAGGTCCACGGAAAGGACGCGCCCGCCGTAGCCCTTCATCGTCGGATCCCCGCCAGGCCCTTCCGCGCGGCGGCCGCGAGGTCGGCCGGGACCTGGGGCTGGTCGAGCAGCTTCTTGTAAACGATCGCCGCCGAGTCGGGCTGCTTGGCCGCCACCAGGCTCGCGGCGGCGCCGAGGAGCGCGCGGCGGCCGGCGGCCGACTCCGGCGCGACGTACGCGGCCGTCATGAAATACTCGGCGGCTGCGGGGAAGTCGCCCTCGCCCTGGTAGGTCTCGCCGAGGGCGTAGGCGGCGTCGGCGGCGTCGGCCCCGTCGGCGCGGCGGAGGAAGTCGGTGAGGATCGCGCGGGCCTCACCCCAGCGCGTGTCTTCGGCCAGCAGCCGCGCGTAGCTGAAGATCGCCGTCTTGCCCCACTCGGGCACGTGGCCGTCCAGGGCCGCGCGCGCGTACGCCTGGAGCGCGCCGGTGCGGTCGCCGGTCAACCCGCGCGTCCGCGCCAGCAGGAGCCACGCGCGCGTCAGCTTCGCGTCCGCGGGCGCCGACGCCACGAGCTTCTCGAGCTCCTGCCGCGCCACGCCGGCGCGGCCCGTCTCCACCTGCGCGTCGGCGAGCGTGAGGCGCGCGGCCTCGGCGAACGGGCTCTGCGGGTACCGCCGACGGAGCTCGCTGTACGCCTCGTACACGACCGGCCACGCCCCGACGGGCACGGCGCCGGCCCCGACGCTCTCGAAGACGTCGTCCGCCGCCTCGTCGGCGGGGAACTCGTCGGCGAGCCGCTTGGAAAACTCCAGGGCGCCAGTCCAATCCTTCTCCTCGACGGCGATCCCCGCCAGGACGTAGAGGAGCCGCGGCGCCCCGCGCCCCTTCGGCGCCGCGCCGAGCGCCGCGAGCGCCGGCTGCTTGAAGTCTTTGTGGGCGCCGCCCTGGAAGGCGATCGCCGCGAGGCCGTACTCCGCGGCGTGCGCGATCGGCGGCGTACCCTTGTCGCGCGCGTCCTCGAACAGGCCCTTCGCGACATCGAGCTTTCCCTGCGCGAACTGCGCCGCGGCGAGCCCGAGCGACGCCAGCGCGCCCAGCCCCTCGCGCTGGGCCTGCGCGAACGCCTTCTCCGCGTCGCTCGGGAGCCCCGCCGCGAGCAGCGCCGCGCCCAGGGCGGCCTGCGCGCGGCCGAGAAGCGGCGGGAACGGCGCGCGCCCGATCCAGTCCCCCAGCTCCGGCTGCGCCTTGGCGTCGCCCGCGCGGAGCAGCAAGAGCGCGCGGTTGAACTTTGCGAACTCTGTGCGCGGCCGACTCGGATAGTCCCTGATGATGCGGTCGAGGAGCACCTTCGCCTGGTTCCACTCGGCCGGCACCTTCAGGGCGAGCTCCGACGCGAGCAGGAGCGCGTCCGGCGCCTGCGGGTCCTGGGGCCGGAGGCGGACGAACTCGAGGAACTCCCGCCGCGCCTCGTCGTCGCGATCCTGCCGCAGTGCCGTCCACGCGACCCCGAGCCGCGCCGCGCCCGCCTGCGGATGGCTGGGAAACTCGACGAGCGCTCGGCGGAAGGCGGCGCCCGCCGCGGCGTACTGGCCCGCGTGGTAGCCGGCCTCAGCCTGGAGCAGGAGCACCAACGCGCGCGCCTCGGCCGAGGGCGCCGTCGCGACGAGCCCGCTGAGGTCGCGCGCCACCTGCGCGAACTCTCTCATCTCGAAGTTGACCTGAGCTTGGCGCAGCCCCGCGAGCCAGCCCGTGGCGGTCGCGGGGTCGGCGCGCCGGCCCAGGTCGTACTGCGTCCGCGCGTCGTCGAGGTCCCCCTGGGCGCGGCTCGCCTCGCCGCTCAGAAGCAGGACCCAGGCACGCACGGCGGGCGTGAGGTTCGCGACGAGCAGCTCCTGGATGAACACCTGCGCCTCCGCGCCCTTCTTGCGCTCGACGAGAGTGCGCGCGAAGCGAAGGAAGAGCGGCTCGCGCAGCGGCGAGCGCCGGCTCTCGAGGCCGCGCGCGGCCTCGCGGGCCGCATCGAAGTCGGAGTTGAGCAGCGCGAGCGCGAGCCCGGCCTCGGCCCAGTCGCGCTCCGTACCGGTCCGGGGCGCCGCCGAGGGCGAGGACGGTGTGAGATACGCGCGGAACGCGTCCGCGCTCTGCTTCGCGCGCCGCGCGGCGAGGCTCCACCAGCCGAGCCTGAGCCGGCCGGCGTCCAGCAGCGGGTGGGGGCCCCCCGTGACGAACCGCTCGAGCTCCGTCGCGGCGCGGTCGTACTGGCCCACGCGCCCGAGGCTTTCACCGAGCCAGAAGCCGACGGCGCGCGCGAGCACGACGGGCGCGCCCCTCGACCGGAGCGTCTCCCACGCGGCCACCGCCTCTTCGTGACGCCCGAGCGCGTAGCTCGCGAGCGCGAGACCGTGTCGCGCCCACGGCTCCATCGCCACCGGCACGGCGCCCGAGAGGAGCTGGGCGAAGGTGTCGCGCGCGCGGGTGGCGTCGCCGAGGCCGAGCGCGGTCCAGCCGCCCGAGTGTGTGGCCCAGAGGGCGAAGTCGCTCGCCTTCGGCGCGGTCTGCACGACCTGGCGGAACAGCCGGTCCGCAGGCTCGACCCGTCCGAGCTGCCAGTACGTCTCGCCGAGCCAGTAGCGCGCCTCGAGCACGAGGTCCTTCTCCGAGCCGCTGCGCACCGCCTGCTCGAGCGCCTTCGCCGCATCCTCGTACTCGGCCTTGGCGAAGCGCTCCCGACCGCACTCGAGCGCCATGGAGGCGACGCCGAAGAAGGCGCCCACGCACGCGAGCTTTCCCGGGTGGGCGACAGCGGCGGTGGGCTTGTCGCCCCACGGCGCCACGACGGTCGCGGGCGGGAACGACGGCAGGTCGGTGGGCCCTTCCGGGAGCGCGACGTCGACGACGCCGATGGGCGGCTTGTCGAGCGGCGCCTCGGCGAACGGGATCAGCGCGGTGAGGTCGGGCGGCGGGGGGACGAGCGGCAGCAGGGTGGCCGCCCGCGCCGGTAACGCGGCGAGCAGCGCGCCGAGCACGATCGCGCCCACCGCGCGGCGTCTCACGGCTTGCCTCCGCCCTTGCCCGGGCCCGCCGGCGGCCGGCCGAGCAGGTTCTTGACGGCCTGGGCGCGGTCGCGCGCCCAGTCGCTCAGCGTCGCGTCCGGGCTGTTGCTCGCGACCGACTGGTACGCCGCGAGGGCGCCAGGCAGGTCTTTGAGCTGCTCGCGCGCGAGCCCGAGGCCGGCGAGCGCCCGGTAGCGCACCCCGGCCTCGACGTCCTTCACGCCGCCGGCGGCGTCGAACGCCTTCGCGGCCACGCGGTAATGGCCGAGCTTGAGCTCGGACTCGCCGACCAGCAGGAGTGCCTCGGCGCGCGTGCCATCCTCCTTGCTCTGCGTCGCGACGTTGGCCTGCGCGGCGGCCTCCTTCCACTCCTTGCGCTTGAACGCGGCGTTGCCCAGGTCGAGCGCGGCGCGCGTGGCGAGCGGGTGGTCGGGAAACTCCTTTCGGAGGCGGCGCCACGCCGTCTCCTGGTCGCTCGGCCGCCCGAGCCGGCCCGCGACCGAGCCCGCGTCGTAGAGCGCCTCCGGCGTCGGCGGCGTCTGCTCCATCAGCATCTTGTAGGTGCCCTGCAGCTCGCTCGGGTCGCCGGAGCGCGTGAGCGTCTCGGTGATCGTCCGGCGCGCCGCCGGCGCCAGCTCGTGGTGCGGCGCCGCGGCGACAAACGCGCGCAGGTCGGCGAGCCCCGTCTTCGTGTCGCCCGACTTCACGCGCGCCCAGCCCAGCAGGTACTGCGCGTCCGGGACCTGCTTGTGGCGCGGATACTTCGTGGCGAAGCTCTCGAGGAGCGGCAGCGCGTCGCTGAAGCGATTCAGCTCGGCGAGCGTGCGCGCGAGGTAGAGCGTCGCCGCCGGTGCCAGCGGGTGCTCCGGCCACCGGGCGAGCAGCTCGCGGAACTCCGCGACCGCCGCCTCGGGCCGCCGAAGCTCGAGGTCGCTCCACGCGAGGCCGTAGGCGGCGTCGGGGGCGTGCGGCGCGGCCGCGTCGTTCTTCACGACGACGTCGTACGCGGCGTGCGCCTCGGCAAAGCGCCGCAGGCGGAAGAGGGTCTCGGCCTCCCAGAACTTCGCTTCGAGCGACGCCGGCGGCGGGGTCGCCGCCTGCGCGCGCCGGAACGCCTCCAGCGCGGACTCGGTGTCGCCCAGCGCGAACCGCGCGCGTCCGAGCAGGAACAGGGCGTCGCCGATGCGGTCATCCTTTGGATAGTCGGCGACGAGCCGCTCGAGCACGCGGCGTGCGATCGGGTAGAGGCCGTCGGCGAACGTGCGCTCGCCGACCAGCCTGAGCCGCTCGGGCTCGTCCAGAGCCCGTGCGGGAGGGGCGAAGAGCGTGGCCACGAGCAGGACTACGGACGCCGACAGGAACGGCCACCGGCGCGTCATGATGGCAACTCATCGTAGCACGGCTGTGGTACGGTCAGAGCGTGGGTCTGTGCGTGTTCGACCTGGACCACACCCTGGTCCGCACGCCCCTCGACCTGGTCGCGATGGCCGCCGACATGCGACGGCTCATCGAGCGCGCGCGCGGCCCGCTGCCCGTGCGGCCGGAGCGGTACCGGGTCTTCGAGCTGGTCGCGTGGTCGAAGAGCCGGGCGCCGGAGCTCGAGCCCGCCGTCTGGGCGGTTGCGCTCGACCACGAGGGACGGGCGATGGAGGCGGCCGCGCTCGAGCCGGGCGCGCTCGACGCCGTCGCGGGCGCGCGGCGCGCCGGCTTCCAGACGGCGCTCTGGACGAACAACGCGCGCGCGGTCACCCTGCCGGCGCTCGAGCGCCTTGGGCTCGCGGCCCTCCTGGACCTCGTGGTCACCCGTGATGACATGAGCGCGCTCAAGCCGGACCCAGACGGGTGGCGCGTCATCTCGGAGCGTTTCGCCGACACGCGTGACGCGGTGGTCGTGGGCGACTCGTGGGTGGACGGCGTCGCGGCCGCGGCGGTCGGCGTGCCGTTCGTCGCCTACCGCGCCCACGCGGCGGACCTCACACGCCGGGGCGTCACGCCGGTCGCCTGGCTGGCGGATCTGGCACGGCTACCCGAGTGGCTCGCCACCCACTTCGACGGGCACGAGCGGCCGTGACGGACCTCTTCGACGCGACGCCGCACGAGGCGCCCTCCACGGCCGCGCCGGCGCCCCCGGCGCCGCTCGCCGACCGGATGCGCCCGCGCGCGCTCGACGAGGTCCTGGGGCAGGGGCATCTGCTCGGCGCGGGAAAGGTCTTGCGGTCGGCAATCGAGACGGGCGAGCTCCACTCGATGATCCTCTGGGGGCCGCCCGGCTCCGGCAAGACGACGCTCGCCAGGCTGATGGCCCACACGACCGGCGCCCGCTTCATCGCCTTCTCCGCGGTGCTCGCGGGCGTGAAAGAGATCCGCGAGGTGGTCGTCGAGGCGGAGCGCGCACACGCGCGTCAGCGGACACGTACGATCCTCTTCGTCGACGAGATCCACCGCTTCAACCGCGCCCAGCAGGACGCCTTCCTCCCCCACGTCGAGAAGGGAACGCTCGTGCTGGTCGGTGCCACGACCGAGAACCCGTCGTTCGAGGTGAACTCGGCGCTGCTCTCGCGCTGCCGCGTCTACGTGCTGCGCGCCCTCGACGAGGACGATCTCGTCGCGATCACGCGGCGCGCGCTCGGCGACGCGGAGCGGGGCCTCGCGGGCCTCGCGCCCGAGGTCGACGACGACGCGCTCCGCCTCATCGCGCGGCTCGCCAACGGCGACGCGCGCGCGGCGCTCAACGTGCTCGAGCTGGCCGTGCAGCTCGTGCCGGCGGCGGGCGGGCGGCGCCGGGTGACCGAGGCGTCGATTCGCGAGGCGGCGCAGAAGAAGACGCTCCTCTACGACAAGTCGGGCGAGGAGCATTACAACCTGATCTCGGCGCTCCACAAGTCGCTGCGCGACTCCGATCCCGACGCGGCTCTCTACTGGCTCACGCGGATGCTCGAGGCGGGCGAGGACCGGCTCTACATCGCCCGGCGGCTCGTGCGGTTCGCCTCCGAGGACGTCGGCAACGCCGACCCGCAGGCGCTTTTGCTGACGCTCGCGGCGAAGGAGGCGTATGATTTTCTCGGTGATCCGGAAGGAGAGCTCGCTCTCGCGCAGGCGACGCTCTACCTGGCCCTCGCGCCCAAGTCGAACGCGGTGTACGTCGCCTACGACGCGGCGACGGCGGACGTGCGGGACCGGCCGGCGGAGCCCGTGCCGCTGCACATCCGCAACGCCCCGACGCGCCTCATGAAGGACCTCGGCTATGGCGCGGGCTATCAGTACGCGCACGACGCGCCGGACGCGCGCGTCGATCAGGACGACCTCCCCGACGCCCTTCGCGGGCGCCAGTACTACCGGCCGACCGACCGGGGGCTCGAGGCCGAGCTCGGCCGGCGGCTCGCCGAGTGGCGGCGCTGGCGCGCGGAGCGGCGGCGGGCGGAGGCGTAGCCGTGTTCTGGAACTTCGACCGGACGAGGTGGTCGCACTGGGTCCTGCTCGTGCTCGTCGTCATCTTCGTCATGAGCTACTTCGGCGTCGTGTCGTGGGGACAGATCGGGGACGCGCTCGAGTCGCTCGCCGAGCACCCGCGGGGCGCCCAGATCTTCTACGCCAAGATCGATCGCTCCGACGCGATCTTCATGGTGTTCATGTTCCTCCTGCTGACGCCGATCGCGCTCGTCGCGATTGGCTTCCTCATCGCGTTCATCGGCGCCGTGCTGACGGGGTTTCTCGAGGCGACGTATCACCGACCGGGCATGCCCGACTGGATCTCCACGCTATGCGTGTACCTGCTGCTCGCGGTGGTCGCACTCCTCACGCGCTCCGTCTGGTCCCCCCATGCCGTGGGGCTCGCCAGCCTCATCGCCCGGTCGATGATCGCGGCGAGTCGGTAGCGCACGTGCCACGCCTGCGCGTGGGCGTCGTTTTCGGAGGCCGCTCCGGGGAGCACGAGGTCTCCCTCGCGTCCGCGGCCTCGGTCATCGCGGCGCTCGAGCGGCGCGGTCACACGGTGGTGCCGATCGGGATCGCGCGCGACGGGCGCTGGGTCGTGGGCGGCGACCCGCTGCGGGCGCTCGCCGCCGAGGCACGCGTGGCGCTGCCGTCCGACGACGCCGCGGGCGAGGTCAAGAAGGCGCTGGCCGACCGCGCGGAGGCCGTGGACAGCGGAGCGACGGCGAGCCTCGCCCGCACCGAACCCGCGGGAGGCCTCCCCGCCGAGCTCCGCCACCTCGACGTCATCGTCGTCATGCTCCACGGCCCGTACGGCGAGGACGGCACGATCCAGGGCCTCTTCGAGCTGGCCGACCTGCCGTACGTCGGCGCGGGCGTGCTCGCCTCCGCGGTCGGGATGGACAAAGCGACGATGAAGGCGGTGTTCCAGGCCCACGGCCTACCCGTCGTCGAGCACCTCGTGGTCACCCGGCACGAGTGGCGCACGGCCCCCGATCGCCTCGCCCGCCGGGTCGCAGAGACGATCGGCTTCCCCTGCTTCGTCAAGCCCTCGAACCTCGGCTCGTCCGTCGGGATCAGCCACGTCCGCGACGCGGGCGCCCTGCCCAAGGCACTCGACGAGGCGGCGCGCCACGGCCAGAAGCTCCTCGTCGAGCGCGCCGTCCGCGGCCGGGAGATCGAGGTGAGTGTCCTCGGCAACAACGAGCCCGTGACCTCCCTGCCCGGCGAGATCACCTACCCAGGCGATTTCTACGACTATGCGACGAAGTACACCGAGGGCCGGGCGCGGCTCACGGTTCCGGCGCCGATCCCGCCCGAGACGAGCCGGCGGATCCGCGAGCTGGCGATCGCGGCCTACCGTGCCATCGACTGCGCCGGCATGGCGCGCGTGGACTTCTTCCTGGACGGCGACCGCATTCTGGTGAACGAGATCAACACGATCCCCGGGTTCACCGCCACGAGCGGGTACGCGCGCATGTGGGAGGCCTCCGGGCTCGGCTACGGCGAGCTGCTCGAGCGTCTGATCGAGCTCGCGCTCGAGCGCCACAGGGAAAAGGGGTCGTGGCAGTAGACGTCGCCATCGCCGGGGGCGGCACCGGCGGCCACACGAGCCCCGGCCTCGCCGTCGCCGCCCTCCTGCACGAGCGGTCCATCGCGTGCGTCTGGATCGGCTCCCGGGCGGGCGTCGAGGCTCGGCGCGTCCCTGAGCGCGGCGTCCCCTACTTCGCGATCCCCACCGGCAAGCTCCGCCGCGCGTGGGCGTGGCAGAACGTGTTCGATCTCGCCGTGAACGTCCCGGCCGGCGTCGCGAGCGCCGCGCGCCTGCTCGTCCGGCTCCGACCGCGCGTGGTGTTCGCCACGGGCGGTTTCGTGGCGCTCCCCGTCGTTCTGGCCGCGGCGACGCTGCGCGTGCCGATCGTCATCCACGAGCAGACGACGGTGCCCGGTCTGGCGAACCGGATCGGCGCCCGGTTCGCGCGGCGCATCGCCGTCACGTTTCCCGACGGCGCCGGCCACTTCCCCGCCGCCAAGGTCGTCGTGACGGGCAACCCGCTCAGGCCCGAGCTGCGCGGCGGCTCGCCCCACGACGCCGTCGAGCGCTTCGGCCTGGACGCCGCGTTACCGCTCGTCTATGTCACGGGCGGGGCCCAGGGAGCCCAGCGGATCAACCGGGCTGTCGGGGACGCGCTTGCGTCGCTGCTCGAGCGCGCGCAGGTCATCCACCAGTGCGGCGACAACCCGTCGACCGGCGACCGTCAGTGGCTCGAGGCCCGGCGCGCCGCGCTCCCGGCGGCGCTGCGGGCACGCTACACGATCGTGCCGTACGTGGGCGCGGAGCTCGCCGGCATTTACGCGGCTACGGCGCTCCTCGTGGCCCGCGCGGGGGCCGGCACCCTGAACGAGTGCTGCCAGCTCGGCCTGCCGGCGCTCTACATCCCGCTGCCGGGGACCCGCGGGGACGAGCAGACGCTGAACGCGCGCCTCGTCGAGCGCGCCGGCGGCGCGGTCGTGCTGCCACAGGTCGAGCTCACGCCCGCGCGCCTCCTCGCCGCGATCGGCGCCCTCCTCGCCAACCCACGCCGCCTGAAAGACATGGGCGCGCGCGCCATGACGCTCGCGGTCCCCGACGCCGATGCACGCCTGGTCAGCTTGCTGACAGAAGTGTGGCGATGAGTCGCGGGTTGATGCTCGCGCCGCGGGCGGAACGCGTCCGAGGCTGGCGCGCGGACGCGCCCGGGTCGGGGGCCGGGGCGCCCTCGGAGACCCGTGTTTCAGGGGACCGACTCGGCCTCGCGTTCGGTTAAAGTAGCGCGACGGGTGTCAGCTAGCGTGGTCGACGAGGGCACCCCGGCCCCCCGACCCGGGCGCGTCCCCGCCAGGACCCCGTGGCGCGCTCAGGCAGCCGGGCCGCGGCCGCGGAGATCGAAGCGCAGCGGGCAGCGCTCGCAGCGCGGCACCGTCCGGCAGTGCGTCTTGCCGATCGCGACGAGGAGCGCATGATACTCGTTGAACAGCGCGGGATCGGATGGCAAGTGCGCTTCGAGGAACGCGCGCGCCTGCTCGTAGCCCGCGGGGCGCCTGAGCAGACGGTGGCGCACGAGCACGCGGCGCGCGTAGGCGTCGGCCACGAAGACCGGGCGCTCCGCCCCGTAGAGCAGGATCGCGTCGGCCGTCTCGGGCCCGAGCCCCGGTACGGCGAGGAGCTCGCGACGGAGCGGGGCCAGCGGGAGCCGCCGCATCGGGCGGAAGGCGCCGCCGAAGCGGCCGAGCAGCCACAGGGTGAGCGCTCTCAGACGCCGCGCTTTGACTCGCGGCGTGCCAGCCGCGCGGATGGCGCGGGCAAGCTCTGCCTCGCCGAGCGCCGCCAAGCGCCGCGGCCTGAGGAGGCGGAGCGCGCGAAGCGCGGCGACGGCGCGCGCGGCGTTGGTCCAGGCGGTGTGCTGGGTGAGGACGGCGCCCACGGCGACCTCGTACGCCGTCCGGCCGGGCCACCAGCGCTGCGGCCCGAATCGCCGCTCGAGCGCTTCGTAGAGCCGCACGAGTCGCGCCTTGACGTGGTCGCGCGGCGGTCCCGGGGTTCGGCGCCGGCGCGCGAGTCGGCGGGGCGCTGAGCCGGTGCTGGGGCTCATCGTCCTGCTCCAGACGCTGACGCTGGCCGTGAGCGGCCCGGCCACGTCATCCGAGTATCTGCCGATCCGAGTGGCCGAGAGCGAAGGCTACTTCGCCCGCGAGGGCCTGGACGTCACTGTCCGGACGACACGCGCCGAGTCCGGCGCCGCCGAAGCGCTGGCCCAGGGCCAGGTGGATCTCGCCGCGACAACGCTCGAGGCACTGTTGCGCTTCGGCCCTCGTGTCCCCAGCGAGACGCCCCGTCTGGTGTTCGGGCTGACGGCTGCCCCGCCGTTCTCGGTGCTCGTCGCCACCGCGCAGGCCGGCGCCGTGCGGTCGGTCGAGGACCTTGCGGGGCTCCGCGTCGGCGTGACGACACCGGGCGCGCCCGAGCTCGCCTGGTTCGGCTGGCTGCTGGCCCGCGCCAGCGTCAGTGTCGCGCAGCTCCATCTCATGAGCGTGGGCGGACGCGGTCTCGCGAGTGCGATCGACTCCGGCGAGATCCACGCCGCGCTCGTCCACGAGCCGATGGCCACCCGCCTCCTCGAGGAGGGGCGCGCGACACTGCTTGGCGACTTCCGCACGCCCGCGGCGGTCTCGCGCGCCCTCGGAATGCAGACGGTGAACGCCGCCGTCTTCGTCCGCGCCGATCGTCGCCCGGCGGACGTCCACCTCGCGGCCTTCGCCCAGGCGCTCCTCGCCGCCCAGGAGCGGATGCGTGCGGCCAGCGCCGAGGAGCTCGCCGCGCGGCTCCCGAGCCGCGTCGCGGGCGCTCACGAAGAGTTCCAAGCGCGGCTCGAGGCCGCGCGCGCCTGCCATCTGCCCGACGGGCTCGTCTCGGCCGAGGGGCTCCAGCAGACGATCGGGATCATCCGGGCCCACACGCCGCTGCCCTGGAGGCTCAGGATCCCGCGCCCCGAGGCGATGCTTCACCTCGAGCCCCTGCAGAAGGCGATCAAGGCGCGTCGGGCGAGCTGACTCGCACGCCGAAGTCGGCCAGGAGCCGGCGCGTCTCCTCGACCGGCAGCCCCACGACATTGGTATAGGAGCCGACGAGCCGCTCCACGAGCGCCCCACCGAGGTCCTGGATCGCGTAGGCCCCCGCCTTGTCGAGCGGCGCTCCCGAGGCGACGTAACCCTCGAGCGTCGTGTCGGAGTAGACCGCCATGCGCACCCGGCTCACGACGGCGAGCGAGGCCTCGCGGCCAGTCCGGCTGTCCACGACGGCGACGCCCGTGATGACCTTGTGGTCCCGGCCGCGCAGACGCCGGAGCATCGCCCGCGCCTGCTCGGGGTCGGCCGGCTTGCCGAGGGCGGCGCCGTCGAGAACCACGACCGTGTCGGCGGCCAGGACCACGGCCTCGCCTGCGCGAGCGGCGACGACGCGGGCCTTCCTGAGCGCGAGCCCGGCGACCGCCTCGGGCGTCGGCCCATCGTCCAACGCCTCGTCGATCTCACTCGGCACGACCTCGAACTGGGAACAGATGCCGCTGAGAAGCTCACGCCTCCGGGGCGACGCGGACGCGAGCACCAACCTCACTCTCGGTGACTGAAGAGCGGTCGGGGCCGGGGTAGGCTCCGTGCGAGTGTCGTTCCGAGCAAAGGAGCCTGCCCTGGCGCCGACCGCGTTACAGACGGCGAAGAGTGAAGGCGGCGATCACGATCCCGATCACCCCGACCAGGTTCACCTTGAGGCTCAGGCCGAAGGTGATGGCGAGGAGGCGCAGGTCGAGCGTCGCGGGCGGCGTCAGTCCGATCGACGGGCCGCGGACGATGAGGTCGTGAATGCTGCCGGCGGGAAAGAGGCTACCGAGCAGCTCGCCCAGCAGGGACCCGACGACGAGGCCGGCGACCACCACCAGGAGGATCAGCCCAATGCCTCGCCCGGCTGCCATAGGACCGCGCGGTCAGGCGAAGATCAGAGGGTTCGCGTCGGTGGAGACCCGCGTCTCGGCGTCGAGGGCCTGGCGGAGGAACTTGGGCAGGGCAAAGGCGTGCTGGTGGGTCAGGCCGTCCCAGTACGTGAGCGTGCCGCCGACGCGCTCGGCGATCAGCTTGTCGATCGTCTGAGAGTCCTGGCGCCGGGGATCGATCTTCTTGCTGGCGACGATGAACCCCCAGGGCGTCCCGAAGCACGAGACGAAGGTCTGATAGCCGGCCACGACGGGGAAGACGTCCCGAAGAGTACGGTGGATCGCCGTGAAGAAGGAGAGCGCGTTGATCTTCGTCATCCCGGCCTGGACGGTCATCGTGCCGCCGGGCGTGAGCCGCTCCCCGATGAGGGCATAGAACTCCTTGGTGAAGAGCATGCACGCCGGCCCCTCTTCCAGGGGCTCGACGAGGTCGACCGAGACGAAGTCGAAGTGCTCCGTGGTCTCGTCGAGGTAGGCCCGCGCGTCCTCGGTCCGGAGCTCGGTGCGCTTGTCGTCGAAGGCCCCACGGTGCATCTCCTCCAGGTGCTTCTTGCAGAGCTCGACCACTTCGCCGTCGATGTCGACCATGACGGCCCGCGTGAGGGAGCCGTACTTGAGGACCTCTCGAAGGGTCGCCCCCTCCCCGCCGCCGATCACCAGGGCGCTCCGGGGCGGGAGGTCAGTGGCAAGCATCCCCGGGTGGACCAGGGCCTCGTGGTAGATGAACTCGTCAGCCTGGCTGGACTGGATCCGGCCGTCGAGCACCAGGAGCTTGCCGTACGAGGCGGTCTCCATGATCTCGACGTGCTGAAACTTGGTCTGCGCCTCCACGATCGTCCGCTTGATGGCGTGCATGTGCCCTTCGACGGGCGTCGTGGTCTCGAAGAACCACTTGTACGCCTGCGGGTTGGTCAACTGACGCCGACCGTGACCTTGTTGACGATGGGCACCCGGGAGTTCAGGAACATCCCACGCTGCATCTCGACGATCGACGTGCGCTCGGCCGCGAACTGCTCGACCAAATAGCTGGCCGCGACCTCCGGCTGGAGGGCGTCCCCGCACGAGAAGATGTCGACGGCTGCATATCGGTACTCGGGCCAGGTGTGGATGGAGAGATGGGACTCGGCGATGACGACGACGCCGCTGATGCCGAAGGGGTTGAACTCGTGGAAGACGACGTCGACGATGGTGGCTTGGGCTCGCTTCGCCGCCTCGATCAGGGCTTCCTTCACCGACTCGAGGCTGTCGATCACGTCGGGGTCGCAATCGAACAACTCGACCAGCAGGTGCCGTCCCAGGGCGTTCAATCCAGTGGCCCTCCTTTCTCGGATCCGGTCATCTACCGCACCTCTCCTGCGACGCGCGGCTCGCGTCGCCGCTTGACGAAAAAATTTCTCGTTTACATCAAAACTTGTTTCACTGTATGGCCCGCGTTTTTCGATTGCAAGAAAAAAACGCGCTCTCGAGCGCTCTCCGATCGCCGGACGAAGCTCTCCGAGGCAGTCCGGAGACCGACACTTTCCGCTTGCATCCGGATGCCGGCTCGGTAGAGTGACGAATCGAGCGAATGAGAGCCGTCGCGCCACGCTTCATCGCTTGTCCGAGCGACCTCCAGGACGCCCGCATCGTCGTCTACGGCATCCCGTTCGAGGGCCGTGTCAACCTCCGGAAAGGTGCCTGCGGCGGCCCGCGAGACCTTCGGCTCGCCTCCGACTCGATCGAGACATACTCGCCCGCGCTCGGGAGGGACCTGGAGGATCTGCCGCTCGCGGACGTCGGCGACTGCGAGCTGCCCGACGGCGCGCCGCCCCGCGAGCAGCTCGACGCGGCCCGCGCCGAGATCGCGGCGTGGTGGCGGCCGGGGCTCATTCCCTTCATGCTCGGCGGCGACCACACGGCGACGGTGCCGGTCATGGAGGTCATCGCGCCCGCTTTCCCCGACCTCCGCGTCCTCCAGCTCGACGCCCACCCCGACACGCGCGAAGAGTTCCTGGGCGAGCGCTACAACTACGCCTCGGCCATGGCGCGGGTGATGGACGTCGTGCCGGCCGAGCGCGTCTACCAGGTGGGGATGCGCACGGGCTCCCGGGAGGAGTACGAGCGCCGGCGACCGAATTTCTACCCGGTCCTCACGGGCCATCCCCGCGAGGTCGTCCGGCGGCTGCTTCCCGAGCTCCGCGGCCACCCGCTCTACGTCACGATCGACGTGGACGTCCTCGATCCCTCCGAGGCGCCGGGCACCGGCTCGCCGGAACCCGGCGGGCTCCGGGTGCCCGAGCTGATCGAGATCGTCCGGATGCTCGGCGAGTGTCGGACCATCGGCGGCGACCTCGTCGAGGTGGCCCACGCGTGGGATCCGACCGGTCGCACCGGAATCGCCGCCGCGTGGGTCATTCGGGAGGCCATGCTGACGTGGTGGGGCGACCTCCGATGAAGAGCCGCTACCGCCACTACACCGCCCCGCGTCTCTACGAGATCGCGTTCGATACGAACCGCAAGCTCGAGGTCGACTTCCTCGTCCACTGCTTCGAGCGGTACGCCAAGGTACGGGTGCGCCGGGTGCTCGACATCGCCTGCGGGACCGGGCCGCACCTGATCCGCCTCGCCGACCGCGGTTACCAGATGTCCGGGCTCGACCTCTCGCCGGAGAACATCGACTTCCTCAGGCAGCGGCTCGCCGCCAAGGGGCACCGGGGAGAGCTGATCGTGGGCGACATGACCGACTTTCGGCTCGAGCGGCCGGTGGACGCCGTCATTTGCATGCAGGACTCGCAGGGTCACATGCTGACCAACGCGCAGCTCCTCGCCCACCTCCGCGCGGTTGCGCGCGCCGTGAAGCGGGGCGGCCTCTACGTCTTCGACCGCTACATGGCCTCCTCCTGGACGGACCCGGCCCGGAGCTGGTCGTGGTCCAAGCGCCGCGGGCGGCTCATCGTGCGCGCCTCGTTCTCGGCGCTCAACGACGTGGACCCGGTGGCCCAGATCTTCCGCGAACGGATGACACTGGAGGCGATCGACAACGGCACGCGGCGGCTGTACCGCCAGTCTCATCTGTCGCGGATGGTTTTCCCGCAGGAGCTCAAGGCGCTCGTCGAGCTGGCGGGCGGCTTCGAGTTCGTCCAGTGGTTCTTCGGATTCAAGCGCCATCAGATCCTGGAGCGCTCCAAGCACCCGCTCATCATGGTCGTCGTTCTGCGCAAGACCTGAGAGCGCACGACCGTCCCCGGGTGAATCCACCCGCCGACCGCAAGGCCATCACGGCGGCCGACTTCCGGTGAAGCGCAGCCCGGTGCTCAGGCTCAAGCGGGGGCGCGAGCGGGTGCGTTCGCACCCCTGGATCTTCAAGGGCGACGTGGCCGACGTGACCGACGTCGCGCCCGGCGCCGCGGTGACGGTCGTCGATTCGGGCGGGCGCTTCGTCGGGCGCGGCGACTACAATCCGCGGGCCGGGCTCTGCTGCCGCATTCTGACCTGGGCCGACGAGCCGCTCGACACGGCCTTTCTGGAGCGGCGCCTCGCCGAAGCCCGCGCCCGCCGCGCCCCCGGCGACGCGGCCAGCCTCCCCGCTCTCGGCCGTCTCGTCTGGAGCGAGGCGGACGGCCTGCCCGGGCTCGTCGTCGACCGCTACGGTCCCGTGCTCGTCGTCCAGTGCGGGACGCTCGGGATGGCGCAGCGGCGACGGGAGATCGAGAGCGCGCTCGAGCGCGTGCTGGGGGAGCTACCCGTCTTCAACAAGGACGAGGACGGGCCGGCGCGGCTCGAGGGGTTCGAGCCGGCTCAGGGCTGGGCCGGGCGTGCGGGGCCGGCCGCCGTCGAGGTGGACGAAGACGGCGTCAGGTTCGCCGTGACGCTCGGCGTGGGCCACAAGACGGGCCTCTACCTCGACCAGCGCGCGAACCGCTGCCGCGTCGCCGGGCTCGCCGCTAACCGCGATGTCCTCGACGCCTTCTGCTACACGGGTGGCTTCGCGTGCCACGCGCTTCGCGGCGGCGCCCGGCGCGCCGTCCTGATCGAGTCTTCGCCGGAGGCGCTCGCGGGCGCGCGCCAGAACCTGGCGCTCAACGGGGTCGCGGAGCGCGCCGAGATCGTCGCGACGAACGCGTTCGACGAGCTGCGCCGTCTCGAGCGCGCGGGCGCGCGCTTCGGCGTGGTCGTTCTCGATCCGCCACCCTTCGCGCGGAGCCGGACCCGGCTCGACGCCGCCGTGCGCGGCTACAAGGAGATCAACCTCCGCGCGATGCGGCTCCTCGAGCGCGGGGGGAGCCTCTTGACGTTCTCGTGCTCCCACCACGTGTCGGAGGCGCGCTTCGAGGAGCTCTGCCGCGACGCCGCGGCCGACACGGGAGCGCGGCTCCGGCTGGTCGCCCCGCTCGCCCAGGCGAGCGACCACCCTGCCATTCTCACGATTCCAGAGACTCGGTACCTCAAAGGCCTCCACCTGGAAGCGATGTGACGCCGCGCCTCGAGCGGGTGGTGGCCTGCCGGGGACGGGGCGGCTCGACCACGCGGCTCGCGCGCGCATAGCCCGTCGCGGCTGGGCTCCACCGAGGCGCAGTAACGTCCGCATTCGACGCGGCGGGAACGGGCCTCGCCTGCCCCCTCCCCGGCAGGCCACCACCCGCTCCGAGGGGGCCGCGTCACCAGCGTCGAGTCTCGCCGTGCTTCAGCACCCAGACGCGCTTGGCGTCGAGGTCGAGCCGACGCGCTTCGGCGAGCAGGCGCGCGGGCGGCTCCTCGAGCGGCTCCTCGGCCAGATCAAAGGTGCCCCAGTGGATCGGCACGAGGTGGAGACCCCGGACGTCGGCCAGCACGCGCAGCGCCTCCTCGGGCGTCGTGTGGCCCGACTTCATGATCACGGGCGGCAGGTAGGCGCCGATCGGAATCGCGGCGACGTCGAACGGGCCCAGTCGTGCGCCGATCTCCTTGAGCCCGCCGTAGTACGCCGTATCGCCCGCGAAGTAGAGGCGCTTGGCGCGGCCGGCGAGGGTCCAGCCGCTCCAGAGCCGGCGGTTGCGATCCCATGGGGTGCGGCCCGAGAAGTGCTGGGCCGGGACCGCGGTCAGCGTGAGCCCAGAGACGGCGCGACCCTGCCACCAGTCCAGCTCCTCCACCTTGGTGATACCGATCTCGGCGAACCACGCCCGGAGCCCGAGCGGGACCAGGAACAGCGGCTGGTGGGTCCGGGCGAGCCGCTTGACGGTCGCTTCGTCGAGGTGGTCGTAGTGGTCGTGCGAGATGAGGACGATGTGGATCGGCGGCAAGTCCTCGAACTTGAGGCCGGGCGGCGTCACGCGCCTGGGACCGGCGAACCCGACGGGGCTTGCGCGATCCGACCAGTGCGGGTCGGTCAGGACGTTGACCCCGTCCAGCTGGACCAGGAGCGTCGAGTGGCCGACCCATGTCAACGTGTCGGCGCCGGGATTGGACCGGATGGCGCTCAAGTCGCTCGCGACGACGGGAAGGCTCGCGGTCCGCGGATGGAACGTCGCCGCCCAGACCCGCGAGACGAAGAAGCTCCACCGCACCCAGGCGGACGCGGGCGCGAACGCCGGGTCGGTGTTGGCGAACCCCCGCTCGCGGTGATGCGGTGGCGCGCCCGGAACGGGACCGCCGACACGGGCGCAGGAATGGAGCCCAAGGACAAGCACCAGGAGAGCTACAACCGGCCGGATCAGATGTTCTCTTCCCCGGCCGGCAGCTCGAGAATAAACGAGGCGCCGCCCTCGGGACGGTTCTCAGCCCAGAGCTGGCCACCGAGCTCGGTGACGATGCCGTAGGAGACCGAGAGGCCGAGCCCGCTTCCCTCGCCGGGGGCCTTGGTCGTGAAGAACGGGTCGAAGATCCGCGGCATCAGTTCCGCCGGGATCCCCGGCCCGGTGTCGCGCACTTCCAGGCAGACGCGCGCGCCGTCCGGCCAGCTGCGCACCGTCAGCACACGCGCCCCGGGACGCTCCACCATCGCCTGGTGCGCGTTCTGCACGAGGTTCAGGAGCACCTGTTGGAGCTGGTTCTCGTCCCCCAGCACATGGGGGCTCGGCGTGAACTCGGTGACGACCTTCACGTGGTCCTGCTGGAGCTGGTAGCTGTTCAGCTCGAGCACCCGGCGCGCCTGGTCGACGAGCGAGCACGGCCGGCGCTCCGGCGGGGACTGCCGGGCGAAGAGCAGGAGATTCTGGATGATGCGGGCGGCGCGCGTGGCCTCGTCCGTCACGATCCTGAGGCGCTCGCGCACTTGCTCCGTCGCCTGGGGATTCGCGAGCAGGAGCTGCGTCTGGCCGAGGATCGTCGTGAGGGGGTTGTTGATCTCATGCGCGACCCCCGAGGCGAGCTTGCCCACGGCGGACAGCTTCTCGGCGTGGATGAGCTGTGTGTGGGTGCGCCTGAGCTCCTCGAGCTGGCGGCGCATCTCGGAGTAGAGGCGGGCGTTGTCGAGCGCGAGCCCGATCTGGTCGGCGGTCGCCTCGAGGAGCGCGACCTCGCTCCCCTCGAAGCGGTCGAGGATCTTGCGGCCGAGCGAGAGCGTGCCGAGGATCCTGCCGCGGCTGTTGATCGGCACGCAGACGAAGCCCAGGATGCGCTCGCGCCGGACCGCGGCCCGGGCGGCCGGGAGCAGGTCGGGGTCCGCGTAGTTTTTCTCGACCCGGACCGTCCGGCCCGTGGCGGCGACACGACCGATCAAGCCCTGGCCGACCGGCAGCATCTGGTTGACGGCGCGCAGGCCCGGCGACATCCCGCGCTCGCCCCGAAGGTGCAGCGTCCCGCCGTCCTCCGAGAGGAGGTGGAGGCTCGCGATCTCGTGGCCCGTGACGCGCGTCAGCGCCTCGACCGCCGTGCGCAGCACGTCGTCCACGTCGAGGGTGCGGCTCACCGTCGCGGCGACGGTGTGGAGGATCTCGAGGTGCGGCTGGACGGCCGGCCGAACGAGCGGCCGGCGCCGCCCCGACGAGGGGCTCATCGCCCCTTATTCTATCCTTTAGCCGGCGGGGCGCGCGACGAGGTCGTAGACGAGCTTGAGCGCGTCGTCCAGTTTGCTCGGGTCGGGACCACCACCCTGAGCCAGGTCGGGTCGGCCGCCGCCCCGACCGCCCACGATCCGGGCAACCTCCTGCATGATCCGACCCGCCTGGAAGCGCTTGGTGAGGTCGTGGGTGACGGCGGCGACGAGGTTCACCTTGCCGTCGACGACGCTCCCGACGCAGACGACGCCCGAGCCGAGACGGTCGCGGAGCGTGTCGGCGACCGAGCGGAGGCCGTCGGCGTCGAGGCCGTCGATCCGCCCGGCGACCACGGCGACGCCGTTGATCTGCCGCGCCGCCGCGATCAGGTCCTCCGCGCGGGAGCGCGCGAGCCTGGCCTCGAGCTCCGCGAGCTGCTTCTCGAGCAGCCGCTGCTCCTCGAGAAGCTTCGCGAGCCGCTTCGGCACCTCGAGCGGCGCGATCTTGAGGATCTCCGCCGCCTCGCGGAGCGCCGCCTCCTTCCGGGCCACCGCCTCGAGCGCGGCGCTCCCTGCGACGGCCTCGATGCGCCGCACGCCGGAGGCGACGGCGCCCTCGGTCGTGACCTTCACGAGGCCGAGCTCGCCCGTCTGGTCCAGGTGCGTGCCGCCACACAGCTCCGTGGAGAAATCGCCGATCTTGATGACGCGCACGCGGTCACCGTATTTCTCGCCGAAGAGGGCCAGGGCGCCCATCCGGAGCGCCTCGTCGAGGTCCGTCTCCATCCGGGCCACCTGGATGTTGGCCTGGACCTGCTCGTTCACCAGCCCCTCGATCTGCGCGACCTCGCGGTCCTTCACCTGGGCGCCGTGGGAGAAGTCGAACCGCAGATGATCGGGAGCGACGAGCGAGCCCGCCTGCGCCACGTGGGTGCCGAGCACACGGCGGAGCGCAGCGTGCAGCAGGTGCGTGCCCGTGTGGTGCTGGCGCAGCCCCTGTCGCCGCGACGTCTCGACGCTCACCGCGACATCCTCGTTCTCGTGGAAGCCGCCCTGCACGACGCGCACGCGGTGGACGATGAGCTTCGAGCCGCGGTAGTAGGTGTCGAGGAGCTGGCCGCGGCCGGCGCGCCCGGCGATCGTGCCGGTGTCGCCGACCTGGCCGCCCGACTCCGCGTACGCGGGCGTGCGGTCGAGGATCATCTCGACCTCGGCGCCCTCCGCCGCCTCGCGCACGCGTCGCATCCCGCCCCCGCCCGCATCGACGATCGCCAGGATCCGCGCGGGCGCCGTGAGCGTGTCGTATCCGACGAACTCGACGCGCGGGATCTCGGCGGCGAGGCGCTGGTAGATCGCCGCCGCCTCGGTGCCCTCGTCCGTCCCGAACGCCGCGCCCGCCCGCGCGCGCGCGCGCTGCGCCTCCATCTCGGCCTCGTACGTGGCCTCGGTCTCCTCAGTGGCGATCCACCCCTTGTCTCTGAAGATTTCCTCGGCCAGGTCCCTGGGGAACCCGAAGGTGTCGTACAGCCTGAAGAGGAAGCGTCCATCCAGGACGAGCGGCGTCGTGACGCCTCGAGACCCCGGGCGTCGATGCCCGGCGTCGTACTCCTCGATCAGCCGCATGCCGGTGTCGAGGGTCTCGGCGAAGCGCTCCTCCTCGGCCCGCACCGTCTCCTCGACCCGCCGACGCTCCGTCTCGAGCTCCGGGTAGGTGTCGCGCATGAGCCCGACCACCCAGTCCACGGTCCGCCAGAGGAAGGGCTCGGTGAGCCCGAGCAGGCGGCCGTGCCGCATGGCCCGGCGCATGATGCGCCGGAGCACGTAGCCACGCCACTCGTTCGACGGCGTCACGCCGTCCGCGATCAGGAACGTGGTCGCGCGCGCGTGGTCGGCGATCACCTGCATCGAGACGTCGTGCGCTTCGCGGGCCCGGTAGGCTGTGCCGGAGAGCGCGGCGACACGCTCGATGAGGGGCGCGAACAGGTCGGTGTCGTAGTCCGACATCTTGCCCTGCATGACCGCGGCCACGCGTTCGAGCCCCATCCCGGTGTCGATCGATGGGCGCGGCAGCCGCCTCATGACGCCGCTCGCGTCGCGGTTGAACTGCATGAAGACGAGGTTCCAGATCTCGAGCCACCGGTCACACTCGCAGGCGGGGCCGAGACACGACCGCCCGGCCGCCTCCTCGGCGCACGGGAGGTGATCGCCCTGGTGGAAATGGACCTCCGAGCAAGGGCCGCAGGGGCCATGGTCGCCCATCGCCCAGAAGTTGTCCTCCTCCCCCAGGCGCAGGATCCGGTCGTCCGTGAGGCCGGCAACCTTCTTCCAGAGCGCGTGTGCGTCGTCGTCGTCCGTGAAGACCGTCGCCGCGAGGCGTCGTGGGTCGAGCCCGAGCTCGCGCGTCAGGAACTCCCAGGCGAAGGCGATCGCCTCCGCCTTGAAGTAGTCGCCGAAGGAGAAGTTCCCGAGCATCTCGAAGAAGGTGTGATGGCGCGCGGTCCGGCCGACGTTCTCGAGGTCGTTGTGCTTGCCGCCTGCCCGGACGCACTTCTGGCAGGTGGTCGCGCGCACGTAGTCGCGCTGCTCCTCGCCGAGGAAGACGGCCTTGAACTGCACCATGCCCGCGTTGGTGAAGAGGAGGGTCGGGTCGGCCCCGGGAACGAGCGGCGACGAGCGCACGCGCGTGTGACCGTTCTCCTCGAAGTAGGCCAGGAACCTCTCGCGGATCGCGCTGCCGGTCATCGGAAGGCTCATTGTACCCCGGTCAGTCCTCGCCAGAGAGCCCCGTGGACTCGCGCAGGACCCGGGCGACGATCGCCTCAGGGTACCCGCGCCGCATGAGGAAGCCGCGCAGACGCGCGGCCGTGCGGACGGGATCAGTCGAGCGCAGCGCGGGCAGGCGCCGGCGCGCCGCCGCCCGCGCCCGCGCGAGCTCGGCCTCCGGAGCCACGGCGGACAGCGCTCGGTCGATGAGAGATGAGGCGACGCCGCGCGCGCGGAGCTCGGCGCGTAGGCGCGCCGGACCGTAGCCACGAGCCGCGCGCGCGTCCACCCACTGGCGCGCGAAGGCGGCGTCGTCCACGTCACCGCGCCCGGCGAGGTCGGTGACCACCTCGCTGGCCACGGACGGGGGAGCGCCGCGGCGCTCCAGGCGCAGGGTGAGCTCGCGCCGGGTCCACGCCCGCCGCGAGAGCAGGCCGGCCGCCGCGCGGCGCGCGGCGGTGGCGTCGAGGACAACCCGCCGGGGCGCTACGATCGTTTGAAGAAGGCGCCGGCGCCCGTTTTGGGGCTGCCCTTGGGCACCTCGGGCGCCTTCTCGTCTTTCTTCTGCTCGAACGATTGCTCGCCCGTGGAGAAGATGCCGCGGACCCTGAGGTCGAAGTCGTCCGGGCTCGACGCCGCCTCCCGCGCCGTCTCGTGGGAGACGAGGCCATCACGGAAGAGCTGGAGCAGGCACTGGTCGAAGGTCTGCATCCCGTACTGGCTGTGGCCCTGCGCGATGGCCGCCGGGATGTCGGGCGTCCGCTTCGCCTCCCGGATGCAGTCCCGGATGAGCCCGGTGGCGATCATGATCTCGACGGCGGGCACACGGCCATCGCCGCCGATCCTCGGGATCAGGCGCTGCGAGATCACGCCCTGCATGACGGCCGCGAGCTGGTCGCGGATCTGCTGCTCTTGGTGGGGAGGAAAGTTGCCGATGATCCGGTTGACCGTCTCCGTCGCGTTCAGCGTGTGGAGGGTCGAGAAGACCAGGTGGCCGGTCTCCGCCGCGTGCAGCGCGACGGACATTGTCTCGGGGTCGCGCATCTCGCCCACCAGGATGACGTCGGGGTCCTCGCGGAGCGCGGCGCGGAGCGCGACGGCGAAGCTCGTCGAGTCATGGCCGATCTCGCGCTGGCTGACGACGCAGTTGATATCGTCGTGCATGAACTCGATCGGGTCCTCGATCGTGATGATGTGGTCGTTCCGGTTACGATTGATGAAGTCGACCATCGCCGCGAGCGTCGTCGACTTGCCGGAGCCTGTGATGCCGGTGCAAAGGACGAGCCCGCGACGCTGCATCGAGAGCTGCTCGAGGACGGGGGGCAGGCCGAGCTCGTCGAACTTCGGCTTCTTCGACGGGATCGACCGGAGCACCGCCCGGATGCTGCCGAGCGCCAGGAAGATGTTGACGCGGAAGCGCCCGACGTTCCGGACGGCGTACCCGGTGTCGATCTCCTTGCCCTCGCGAAGCTGGTTGTACGAGCGCTCCGGGAGCATCTTCCGGGCGAACACGTCCATGTCCTCGGCCGCGACGACCCCGAAATCGGCCTGGGGCAACAGGCGCCCGTGGATACGCAGGATCGGAGGCGCGCCCGATTTGAGGTGGAGGTCTGACCCGCCCCGCTCGGCGGCAGTCATCAAGAGCCGGTCGAAGTCGATCGCCATCCCTGACTCCTATTTGATCAGTGCGGCCGGGCGTAGCCCAAGGGCCTCACGGATCTTGGCCTCAAGATCGGCGACCGTCGCCGGATTCTCCTGGAACCACTTCTTCGCGTTCTCGCGCCCCTGCCCGATGCGCTCGTTCTTGTAAGTGTACCAGGTGCCGGACTTTTCGATGATGCCCTGCTCGACGCCGGCGTCGAGCACCGTGCCCGCCTTCGAGATCCCCTCGCCGTAGATCATGTCGAACTCGGCCTCGCGGTGGGGGGGCGCGAGCTTGTTCTTCACGACCTTCACCTTGGTCCGAACGCCGAGCGATTCGGTCCCCTGCTTGATCGCGTCCTGGCGTCGGATGTCCATGCGGATCGACGCGTAGAACTTGAGCGCGCGCCCGCCCGGTTGGGTCTCGGGGTTTCCGAACATGACCCCGATCTTCTCGCGGATCTGGTTGATGAAGATGAGGACGGCGCCCGAGCGCGAGATGGCCGCGGTGAGCTTGCGAAGCGCCTGCGACATGAGGCGCGCCTGCAGCCCCGGCAGCGAGTCGCCCATGTCGCCGTCGAGCTCGGCGCGCGGCACGAGCGCGGCGACGGAGTCGATGACGATCACGTCCACCGAGTTGGAGCGCACGAGCGTCTCGGCGATCTCGAGCGCCTGCTCACCCGTGTCCGGCTGCGAGATCAGGAGCTCGTCGGTGTTGACGCCGAGCCGCTTCGCGTAGATGGGGTCGAGCGCGTGCTCGGCGTCGATGAACGCGGCGATGCCGCCCAGGCGCTGGGCCTCGGCGATGACGTGGAGCGCCAGCGTGGTCTTGCCCGAGGACTCCGGCCCGTAGATCTCGGTGACGCGGCCGCGCGGCAGGCCGCCGACTCCGAGCGCGACATCGAGCGACAGCGCACCCGTCGGGATGACGGCGATCTCCTCCAGCGGGCCCCCGGCGCCCAGGCGCATGATGGAACCCTTGCCGAACTGCCGCTCGATCTGCGCGATCGCCAACTCCAGCGCCTGTCGCCGGTCGCTCTTCGCTTCCGCCATGCGCGTCTCCTTGTTCAGTGACGTTGTTCAGTGTTCAGTGACGTTGTTCAGTGATGTTCGCGAGCATTCGATGCTGCGCATCATTCTAGGAGTCGTGCGAGGGTGCCGTCAATGTCCAGGAATCGTGACGGCGTCCGAGGATGGCGGCCGGCGTCAGGCGAGCCTCACGGCGGCGAGCTCTGTGTAGCGCGCGCCGCGGGACGAGAGATCGCTCCGCATGAGCGCCACACGCTCGACGGAGAGCCGCCCGAACTCGCGTCCCTCCCCGGCCAGCAGCGCGTCGGCCAGCGCGGGATCGCGCCGCGGTGTGCGCACGCGGCCGAGGGTGGCGTGCGGCGAGAACGGGCGCGGCTCGCGCTCGAACCCCAGCGCGGCGAGGGCCTCGTCCACGCGGCCCGCCAACCCGACCAGCGCGTCCGCCCCTCGGCCCACGCCCGCCCAGATCACGCGCGGTCGCGTCGGCGTCGGGAACGCGCCGAGCCCTGCGACGGTCGCCTCGAAGGCGGCGAATCCCGACGTCGCCTGGGCGATGGCGGCGACGAGCTCAGCCGTCCGCGCCTCGCGGACTTGACCGAGGAACTTCAGCGTGAGGTGGAGGTTCTCGGGAGCGACCCAGGCGACGTCGCGCGCGACACGGCGGAGCCCCTCGATGGCGGCGCCGAGGGCGGCCCGGACCGTCTCATCGAGTCGGATCGCCACGAACGTCCGGATCTCGTTGATCGCGTGGATTCTCCAGCAGGAGCAGCAGGTTGCGAAGGCCGAGCAGACGCTCCGGATCAGTCTCCTTCGCGATTGCCGCGCGCAAGTCATCGAGCGCACCGGCGTGGTCGCCCTGGAGCTCGCGCGTCAGCGCGCGGCTCCCGAGCGCATCGGAGTCGAGCGCCGGCGCGGCCGACGGCGCCTTCGCGTTCGGGTCGCGCTCGAGCTCCATCGCCACCTTCCTGAAGGAGTCCTCGGCGCGGCGCGGATCCGCCTCGATGGCGCGCTTGAAATCGGCGATCGCCCGGTGGTCGCCGCCCCTCGCGGCCCAGGCGACGGCGAGCGCGACGACCACCTCGGCGGCGATCCGTGCCCTCATGTCCGTCCTTTCAGCGCCCGCCGCAGCATATCAAATGCCGCCTGCGTCGACTGCCACTTCACCGAGGCGCGGTCGCCCAGGAAGCGGAAGCGCCGGCTCGTCACCTCGCTCGCGACCGCGAGCGCGACGAACACGGTGCCGACCGGCTTGGCGGCCGTGCCGCCGTCGGGCCCGGCGACTCCGGTGATCGCGAGGCCGCAGGGCGTGCCGGCGCGCTCGCAGATGCCGCGCGCCATCGCCTCGGCGCACGGCGCGCTCACAGCGCCGTGGACGCGCAGGATCTCCGCCGGCACCCCGAGGAGCTGCTCCTTCGCCCGGTTCGAGTAGACGAGCACGCCACGCTCGAAGTACGCGGACGACCCGGGGACGTTCGTGAGCCGGTGTCCGAGGAGCCCGCCCGTACACGACTCGGCCACCGCGAGCGTCAGACGGCGCTCGAGCAGGAGGCGGCCGACGACGAGCTCGAGCGACTCCGCGTCTCGGCCGTAGCAGTCGTCGCCCAGTGCCTTCAGGACAGGCGACTCCACGCGGCTGAGGGCGCTCGACGCCTCGGCCATCGTCGCCCCGCGCGCGCGGAGCCGCACCCAGACCTCGCCATCGCCCGGAACCACGGCGACGTCGGTGCCCTTGCGGTCGGCAGCGCCGAGCCATTCCGCGAGCCGCTCCTCGACCTCACCGAGCGCGACGCCCGCCGCGCGGAGCGTCCGCACGAGGACGACGCCGTGCCGGGCGAAGCGGGCTCGGGCGAAGGGCACGAGGTGTTCGGCGAGCGCCGCGGGCAGACCAGCGTCGCGCGCGAGCACCGCGAAGGCCCGCGCGCCTCTCTCGAGGCTCCATCCCGGCTCGCCGTCGCCCACCGGCCAGGTGACCGCGCCCTGCGGCAAGAGGGCGAGGCGCTCGGCCCGCCGCGGCACCGGCCGGTCGAGCCGTCGGTAGCGCTCCTCGAGCGCGGCGAGGAACCGCTCGCTCAGGACGAGCCGCGCGCCGACGGCGCGCGCGAGGACCCGGCGCACGACGTCGCCGGCCGACCCGCCGCCCGCGATCACGACCGTGAGCCCGTCGTCCGGGGTAAGCGCCCGCTCGAGCGCCGCCTCGTCCTCGTCGAGGACGACGCGGCTCGTCACGGGCACACCCGCCTCCACGAGCGCCGCCGCGACGGCAGCGCCTTCGGGGTCGGCGACCGCCGCTCCGGGCGCGGCGCCGACCGTGACGACGTGGGCGACGGCGGTCACGGCCAGTGCGCCACCGTCCTGAGCACGGCGAGGACGATGGCCGCGTAGAGGCCGGCGATCAGGTCGTCAACCATGACGCCGAGTCCTCCTCGAACGCGCTGGCTCGCGCGGGCGGGGAACGGCTTGACAGTGTCGAAGAGCCGGAACAGGAGGAACCCGGTGACGAGCGTGGGAAGCGTGAGCGGGAACGCGAGCACCGAGAGCGTCATCCCCGCCACCTCGTCGATGACGATCGCTCCCGGGTCTTTCCTGCCGAGGACACGCTCGGCCCGATGCGCCGCCCACGTGCCGGCGAGCGTGACGACCACGAAGAAGACGACCAGACCGGTACCAGAGAAGGGCACGAGCCAGAGGACGAGCACGGTGAGGGCGCTGCCGACGGTGCCGGGAGCGACGGGTACCCACCCCGCGCCGCCGGCCGTGGCGATGATCAGCGCGACGCGGTCCGCGGGAGTGACGCGGCTAGGCGCGCTCGCCGACCAGCTCGTACCCCTCGACCTCGACGATCGACACGCGCGCGAACCGGCCGGGCTCGAAGCGGCCGCCGCGGAGATAGACCACACCGTCGATCTCCGGCGCCTGGCCAGCGGTGCGGCCCTCGAAGGCGAAGGCCGGATCCTGGCTCGGGCCGTCCACGAGCACGTCCGTGACCGCCCCCACGAGCGTCTGGTTGCGCTCCCACGCGATCCTGTCTTGGAGGTCCTGGACAATCGCTGCGCGCTCGGCCGCCACCTCGGCGGGAACCTGGTCGGGGAACCCGGGCGACGGCGTTCCGTCCTCGGGCGAGTACGTGAAGACGCCGAGCCGGTCGAAGCGCACCTCGTCGAGGAACTCGAGGAGATTCTGAAGCGCCGCCTCCGATTCGCCCGGGAAGCCGACCAGCACCGTCGTGCGGACGGCGAGCCCCGGGATCGCCTCGCGAAACGCGGCGACGACCTCCTTCATGCGCCTGGCGGTGACGGCCCGGCGCATGGCGCGCAGGATGCCGTCGTCCCCGTGCTGCACGGGCAGGTCGAGGTAGGGGACGATCCGCGCGCGCTGCCACTTCGCGATGACCCGGTCGCTGACGTGCGCGGGGTGGAGGTACATCGGACGGATCCAGGGCATACGCGTCTCGCCGAGCGCCAGGAGCAGGTCGCCGATGTCCTCGCCGCCGGGCAGATCGCGACCGTAGGCCAGCGTGTCCTGCGAGACTAGAATCGCTTCCTGGATGCCGCGCGCGGCGAGCGCTTCGACCTCGCTGACGATGTCCGCGAGCGGACGGCTCCGGTGACGGCCGCGGAACTGCGGGATCGCGCAGAAGGTGCAGCCCATGTCGCACCCCTCGGCGATCTTCACGTAGGCGTACGGCACCTTCGCGGCGAGGAGGCGCGGTGTCGTCGCGTCGTAGAGGTAGCCCGGCGGCGCCGAGGTCGCCCAGTCGTGGCGGTTCGCCGCCTGACGGACGAGGTCCACGATGCGCGAGAGGTTCGAGGTGCCGAGGATCCCGTCCACTTCGGGCATCTCCCGGAGGATCTCGCCGCCGTAGCGCTGCGTGAGGCAGCCGGTGACGATGAGGCTTCGGCAGCGCCCCCGCTCCTTCAATCGCGCCAGCTCCAGGATCGTCGCGACCGACTCCTCGCGGGCGCGGTCGATGAAGGCGCACGTGTTGACGATGAGGCACTCGGCATCCTCGGGCCGGTCGGCGAGCGGGAACCCCGCCTCGCTGAGCGCGCCGAGCATCAGCTCGGAGTCGACCTGGTTCTTGGGACAGCCGAGGGTCGTGAGGTGGACCTTCATGTCGGAGGCTCAGTATACCGTGGGGGTCAGACGCTGCGGTAATTGGTGAACTGGATCGCAATCCCGAGGTCCTTCTCCTTCAGGAGCGCGATCACCTTCTGCAGATCGTCGCGGTTCTTGCCGGACACGCGCACGTGGTCCTCCTGGATCGCCGCCTGCACCTTGAGCTTCGCGTCCTTGACGAGTCGGACGATCTCCCGTGCTTTCTCGATCGGGATCCCCTGCTGGAGCGAGATCTTCTGCCGGAGCGCGCCGCCCGTGGCCTCCTCGACCTTGCCGTAGGTGAGCGCCTTGAGGGGCACGCCGCGCTTGTGCAGGCGCGACTGGAGGATGTCGACGACCGCCTTGAGCTTCATGTCGTCGGCCGCGAGCACGGTGATCTCGTTCGTCTCGAGCCTCACCTCGTTCTTCGAGCCCTTGAGGTCGTAGCGCGTCTCGATCTCGCGCCGCGCCTGGTCGAGGGCGTTCGTGACCTCCTGCGGGTCGATCTTGCACGCGACGTCGAACGAGTTCTCGGCGGCCATCCTGGTCTCCCCGTCTATCGGAGCGGCACCGTGGCGACGCCTTTCGGGGTCACGAACGTGAAGAGCTGGTCGGGCAGGCTCGAGTTGATCGCGACCTTGGCGAAGCGCATCGTCACCGTGTTCTCGAACTGATCGTACACGACCGCCGTCCGCAGCTCCCACGTCTTCGCATCCACGGCGAGGATGAGCCGGGCGAGCGTCGGGAGGGGCTGCTTCGGCGTGAGGTCGAGCACCCAGTTCCCCCCGTCGTCCTTCGGCTGGGCCGGGTTCAGGAAACGGACGCCGAACTCGGCGCGCAGGCGCCCGAGGCCCGCGAGGAAGCTCCCCGCGGGGCCTGCCAGGGCTTCGGGCGCGTCGCCGACGTTGACCTGGTTCAGCGCCGGCGTGTAGACCCAGAGCTTCCTGCCGTCGGAGACGATCTCCTGGGGCGTCGGCTCCGTGTACTCCCAGCGAAGCCTGCCCCCCTTCTTGAGATAGACCGTGCCCTGGGCCGGGATCGTCTGGTTCAGGCTCTTGTTGAACGCCGTCTGCGTGAACTCGGCGCGGAGGTCCGTCACGCGGCTGTACGCGGCCTCGAGGTCGCGGACGACGTCCTCCAGCGTCTCCGCCGGGACGGCGGACGGCGTCACGAGGGCAAGGCACGCGAAGAGGAGGGCAACCGCATTGCGCATGAGGCCACTTTACACTAGAGTCCGCGGTCGTGACCGCGCCCGCGATCCTCGCGCTCGACTTCGACGGCGTTCTCTGCGACGGGATGCGTGAGTACTTCGAGTCGGCCTGGCACGCCTATCGGCGCCTGCGTCCGGCCGTGCCGCCCGAGCCCCCTCCCGGCCTCTTCGAGCGCTTCGCGCGGCTCAGGCCCCTCGTGGAGACCGGCTGGGAGATGCCGGTGCTCATGCACGCGCTGCTCGCGCGAGCGTCCGAGGCCGAGCTCTCGCGGGAGTGGCGCCCCGACACGTGGCTCGCCGACCTCGGAGCCTCGCGCGAGGCCGTCGGGGCCGAGCTCGACCGCGTGCGTGACGAGTGGATCGCGCGGGACGAGGCTGGCTGGCTCGAGAGCCATCGCTTCTACCGGGGCGTGATCGAGCGGCTCCGCGGCCTCGGCGGCGGACCGGTCCGCATCGTCGTGGTGACCACCAAGGAGGGACGATTCGCGCGGAAGCTCCTCGCGCGTCAGGGCGTGGACCTCGACCCGGCTCAGGTGTACGGCAAGGAGGCGCGCCGTCCCAAACGGACGATCCTCCGCGAGCTGGTCGCCGACGGGGACGCCGCGCGCCTGTGGTTCGTCGAAGACCGCATCCGAACCCTCGAGGACGTGAAGCAGGACGAGGCACTCGCCGGGGCGAAGCTCTTCCTCGCCGCGTGGGGGTATACGACCGCGGACGACCGTGAGGCGGCCCAACGCGACGCTCGCATCGTCCTGCTCACGCTCGCGCGGTTCGCCCGCGACTTCCCGGCGTGGAGCGCGCCGGGAGACGAACGCACATTGACAAGAAGCGCTCCGTGAGGATAGTAGACGCAGTGCTGGACGCCCGACACCTGACCCGGCGCTCCTTCCTCGGCGGCGGCCTCGCGAGCGTCGGCGCGACGCTCCTGCCCGCCCGCGCCTCGCGCGCCGCCGTTGCCGACCTCGACTTCGCCTCGGCGCTCGAGGTGGCCCGCGCGATCCGCCGCGGCGACGTCTCCTCCGTCGAGCTGACGACGCGGATCCTCGACCGGATCGCGCGCCACAACCCACGCCTCAACGCGATCGTCACGCTCGCCAGCGACGCCGCGCTCGCGCGAGCCCGCGCGGCCGACGAGGCGCGCGCTCGGGGTGACTGGTGGGGGCCGTTCCACGGTGTGCCGTGCACCGTGAAGGACACGTTCGAGGTCGCGGGCGTCAGGACGACGGCAGGCTCGCCGACGCTCAAGGACTACGTCCCCACGCGCGACGCGGTCGTCGCCGCCCGCCTCCGGCGCGCGGGCGCCGTCGTTCTCGGCAAGACCAACGTGCCGCCCTGGGCCGCCGACTGGCAGAGCTACAACGAGGTCTTCGGCGCCAGCAACAACCCCTGGGCCCTCGCGCGCACGCCGGGCGGCTCGACCGGCGGTGGCGCG
>Ga0209157_1000241_pt1 | contig 48547 bp, 44 predicted proteins | sample GraSoiAngelo_135_FD_185892 | JGI IMG/M metagenome (GOLD analysis project Ga0209157, IMG submission 185892) | Grasslands soil microbial communities from the Angelo Coastal Reserve, California, USA - 14_0929_05_40cm (SPAdes) (version 2) | ecosystem: Environmental > Terrestrial > Soil > Grasslands ...
ACGATCGTCTCGGCGGCGTGGGTATGCAGCTGCGCCCCGAACCGCTCCGCCAGGTCGCTCGCCGCCCGCAACAGCGGCCCGGAGCAGGTCGGCACGAAGCGGGGGGCGAAGCACACCCGCAAGCGGCCCTCCGCTGCGCCGTGCCAGCGGCGCGCCAGCGTCTCGGCGTCAGTGAGCGCGGCGTCGGTGGACTCCGCGAGGTCGAGCGGCGCCCCTTCGGGATGCGCGTCCATGAGGCACTTCCCCGCGGTCGCGCGGATTCCCACCCGCTCCAGCGCCGCGAAGGCCGCGCCGGTGTGGCGCACCGTCTCCATATCGAGGATCGCCGTCGTACCGCCCAGCAGTAGCTCCGCGGCGCCGAGCAAGGCGGACCAGTAGACCGTCTCCTCGGTGTGCGCGTTTTCCAGCGGCCAGATGCGGCGCGCCAGCCAGTCTTCCAGCCGCAGGTCGTCGGCGAGCCCGCGGAACAGCGTCTGGCACAAGTGCACGTGGGCCTGGATCAGGCCGGGCAGGACGAGGCAGCCGGTGCAGTCGCGCACCTGCGAGGTGCGCTGCTTCCCCGTTCCGTCCTTCCGTCCTTCCGTCGCCTTACCAACCGCCGCAATTCTTCCCTCGCGCACGACGACATCCCCCCGCTCCACCCGCCAGGCCCCCCCTCCGTCGTGCAGCAGCACGTCGCCGCCGGCAAGGACGAGGTCGGGCGCGCGGCGCGGCACGGGACTCAGGTCGTGATCCGCGGCTGGGCGGCGGTGGAGTCCTCGGGCAGGTCGAAGTAGGCGCGCAGCTCGTCCATCAGCTCGTCGTCGGCGTACACGCCTGTGAGGATGCGCTCGGGGCCGCCCGGGTCGATGAGGAGGTAGCCGTACGGATAATCCAGGCCCGACAGCACGATCATACGGCGCCCGTGCTTGGGGAGCGCGACGTACACCGTGTCGGCGTTGGTCGCGAGCAGCTTGATCCCGTTCGCCTCGAGCGCGGGGGCCACCTGCTCGGTGTAATACTTCAGGTCGTCGAAGGCATCGGACTGGTCGCCCGCGTTCAGCGTGTCCGCCGCGCGCAGCCAGAACAGCACGACGCTCGGCTCGCCGACGACGCGCGGCCGCGCGAGCGCGCTGTCCGCCGCACCGCGCGGCACGAGCGCCGGGAAATCCAGCGAGTCCGCTCGGCGCGTCTCCCTGGTCTCGGTGCGCGCCTGGCACGCGGCGACGCACGCGAGCGCCGCCATCATGGCGTACCTCATGACCGGAAATATATTCGCCCTATGACCGAGAGCCCCGTCCGGCGGCATCACTGGATCGTCCGCCTCACCCATTGGGTGACCGTCGTCACGCTCGCGGGGCTGATCACGAGCGGCCTCCAGATCTACGAGGCGTACGCCCGCTTCGGAGGCCGCGGCGGGCCGTTCCTTCCGAGTCCGTTCAACGACACGCGCTTCCCCGCGTGGTCGCGGCTGGGCGGCTGGCTCGCGGGCGCCCTGAACTGGCACTTCGCGCTCATGTGGCCCCTCGTCACCGTGGGGCTCGTGTATCTCGGCTACCTCGTGAAGAGCGGTGAGTGGCGGGCGTTGCTGTTCCGGCCGCGCGACGTGCCGGGCGCCGTCCAGATGGCAGGCTACTATCTCGGGCTGCGCAAGCAGCACCCGCCGCAGGGGAAGCACAATCCGCTGCAGAAACTCGCCTACACGAGCATCTACCTGTTCGGCGCGCTGGCCGTGCTCACCGGCCTCTCCATCTACAAACCGGTGCAGTTCGGCTGGCTGACGGCGTTGTTCGGCGGCTTTCAGGCGGCGCGCTACTGGCACTTCTGGACCGTGTGGATCTTCGTCGCGTTCACCCTCACACACGTGATCCTGGTCTTCACCGTGGACCCGGCCTCGTTCCGGGCGATCATCACCGGCTGGTACCGCGGGAGATTCCCGAGCCATGACTAAGGCGACCGACCGCCGCGGGTTTCTGAAGCTCGCCGTCGGTGCGGCGACGGCCCCCCTCGTCGCCGCGTGCGGGTGGGACGGTGGCAACGCCCTGCGGCCTGCGCTGCTCGACGTCAGCCGGGTGAACGACTGGGTCGGCGAGAAGATATTGTTTTCGTCCGCCCGTCTCGCACGCACGTACAGCCCCGCTGAGCGGAGCGCGATGCTGCCCAGCTACTTCATCTCCGCGATGGTGCCGATGCTCCGGAATCCGGACGCTTGGCGGCTCCGGGTGGACGGGCTCGTGGCGGCGCCGCTCGTGCTGTCGCTCGACGAGCTGCAGCGCATGCCGCGGGTCTCGTACACGGTGAAGCACCACTGCGTCGAGGGGTGGTCCGCGATCGCCAGCTGGCACGGGGTGCCGCTCTCGGCCGTCGTCGAGCGGTGTCGACCGCTCGCGGCGGCGCGCTACATCAACTTCGTGTCGTTCGACGCCGATTATTCGAACGGCTGGGATCTAACGAGCGCGATGCACCCGCAGACCATGCTCGCCTACGGGATGAACGACAATCCGCTGCCGCCGGCGCACGGCGCGCCGCTCCGGTTGTACTCGCCGGTGAAGCTGGGATACAAGCTCACGAAGTATCTGGTGTCGATGACGTTCACGGATCGAAGACCGGGGGGTTATTGGGAGGACCAAGGATACCCCTGGTTTGGCGGGATTTAGACGTCGAGTCTCTCACCCCATCGCAGCTAGGGCATCGTGCATCTGAGCCGCACTCTGGTACCGGTCGGCGGGTTCTTTCGCCATGGCTTTCATGATCACGTTGGCAAGCGCCTCTGATATCTCCGCATTGAGCGTCCGCGGGTCCGGTGGGCTCTGCTCGAGGTGCTTCGCGATCAAGGCGTACACCGATGCGGCCTCGAACGGGACCCGCGCGGTGAGGCACTCGAACAGGACGACGCCGGCCGAATAGAGATCGCTGCGCGCGTCGAGCTCCAACCCCGACAGCTGCTCCGGCGACATGTAATCCGGCGTGCCGATCGACATCCCTTCCTGCGTCAGGCCCTTGCCGGTCGCCGGGGTCGCGAGCCGCGCAATGCCGAAGTCCATCACCTTGAGAAAGCCCGTCGGGTCCACCACGATGTTCTGCGGCTTGATGTCGCGGTGGATCACGCCCTGTTCGTGCGCCACCTCGAGCGCCCGGCACAGCTGCTTGCCGATCGTCAGGACCACAGGCACGGGGAGCCGGCCGCGCGTGCCGATCAGCTGCTTGAGCGACGTGCCCTCCACGTACTCCATCGTGAGATAGTACAGCCCGTTCACTTCGCCCAGGTCGTACGTCCGCACCACGTTGCGGTGGGCGATCCTGCGCGCCAGGCGGATCTCCTGCTTGAAGCGCTCGAGCGCCACGCCATCGCCGGCGAGCGCCTCGGGCCGGAGCGTCTTGATCGCCACGGGCTCCTGTAACTCGCGGTCGAACGCGCGGTACACCACGCCCATGCCGCCCGTGCCGAGCAGCTCCTTCACCTCGTAACGGCTGGCGAACAGGGTGCCGGGCCGGAGGACGTCGCCCCGCGAGGCGACGGACGGGCGGGGGGAGGGCGGCGCGAGCTGCTCGGTGGGCGCGGCGCGCGAGACCGACGTCATGTACTCCACCAGATCCGCCTTCTCCTTCAGGTCCGCGACCAGCTGCTGGAACGCCTGGGACAGCATGCCGATCTCGTCGCCCGAGCGCGCTTCGATGGCGATGCTGTAATCGCCGTCCTGCACCTGGCGCGTGGCGAGCGCGAGCCGCCGGATGGGACCCGCGATTTGGCGCGCGAGGACGTACGCCGACGCGAGCGCCAGTAGCAGGCCGAGCACGACCGCGAACCCGATGGTGCGCTGCAGCGTTCGGAACGCCGCGAGCTCCCTGTCGTGCGAGCGGAACGTGATGAACCCGCCGAACACGTCGCCCCCTGCCGAGCGCAGCGGGCTCGCGAGACCGATCAGACGCTCGCCGCCCACGTCGGCGGTGAATTCGGTCCCCGTGGAGTCGCGCCCGCCCCCGCCCCCCAGCGCCCCGATCGCGGCGGTGTCGGCCACGAGGGCCGGCTCGACCTCCTCGCGCGGCAGGGTGCTGCCGACGATGTAGGGCCGGTCGAGGCTGTCGAGCGCGAAGAACACGACGTCCGTCGTGGTCGCCTGCTTGATCGCCTGCGCGAGACTGTCGTCCACCGCGTACGCCGCGATGAGCACGCCCTGGGGCGCGGCGTTGGCCGACGCGCGGAGCGGCACCGCGACTGCCTCGAACAGCCGGCGCAGACGGTCGTCGAGCCACGCGCCGTTCGTCGGCTCCCCCGACAGGGCGTTGGCGACGAGCGCCCCGCGCGACAGGTCGATGTCGGTCTCGGTCGGGTAGTCGGTGCGCGCGACGAGGATCCCGTGGTCGTCGGTCACGAGCACCCACGCCGCTCCCAGCAGCTGGCGGTACTCCTCCGCCTGGTCGAGCACGTTGCCGCGCTCCGAGCCCCGGAGCAGCCGCTCCCGGAACTGCGGCACCTGGGCGCTCACGGCGCTCATGCCGGCGAAGGTGGCGGTCCGGCCGGAGAGGAACGCCTGCACGCCACGCCGCACGCCCGCGAGCGCGCGCCGGATCGCCGCGTCGGCGGTGCGGTTCGCCTGGAGCGAGGTAAGCCCCAGCGTCACGCCCAGCACGGCCGCGACCGACACCGTCGCGGCGACGAAAATCTTGGCGCCGAGCCCGAGCCGGGGGACCCTAATAACGCTCGTAGCCGGCATTCGTGGGATAGTCTTCGCCGTACTTGTTCTTGTGGGACACCCAGCGGAAGCCGCGCGCGTCGAGCTGGAGCTCGATCCCCGACGCTCCCGCGGCGGTGACCTGGACTTGCCGCACGACCTCGGGGGCGCGCTCGTGCCACGCATGCAGCGTGTACGCGCCGGGCGCCACGTCATCGATCACGAAGGTTCCGTCGGCCGCGGGCTGCGCGGAGAGCCGATTCACCGTCACCAGCACGAACGCCACCATGCGCGGGTGGATGTTGCAGAACACCCGGACCAAACCCGGGCTCGTAAAGGTCCGACCCTTGGCTTCTCCGCGCCCGTATTGCCCGAGGTCGAATTGGTTCGGATCGCTCGCCGAGAAGACGTTGTGATCGAAGGGATCGTGGTTCGGGAACCGCACCGTCGAGCCGAGCGGGACGACCACGACCCGCGGCACGAATTCCTTGTCGTTGATGGCGATTTGGACGGTGACGGGTGGCGCGGCAGGGCCCGCTCCCTCGAGATACACCACGGCGGAGCTCAGGTCGGGCGACGGCTTGTTCTTCTTCTCGAGCACCGCGATGCGTCCGCTGACCCGTCCCTGCGCCGCGCCGCGCTGCCAAGCGATGCAGCTCAGGCCCGCCAGGAGTGCGATCCACCGCATCGCTCGTCCCCGTTGCGCTTAAGGCGTTGCAGCTTACCGCAATCGTCCCGAAACCGCCAGCAGCGCTCGAGCCGGCGACTATCGTGGCAGCCGGCCTTTCAAGTCGCCCGGCCGGAAGGGACCGGGCTCGGCGATCAGCGCCCGGGCGTGATCCACCTGCCCCCACGTGTTCCACAGGAGCGCGCCGCGCACCCGGCCGTCCTTCAGGTAGTACACGACGCCCTCCCGGAACGGCTCCTTCCAGTCGGCCACCGTCTCGAGACGCGCGTCGACATCGCCGACCGCCTCGTAGCCCAGCTCGAACAGGTCGGAGTAGAAGAACGGGAGATGGTCGTAGCGGGTCGCCCGGCCCGCCATGTTCAGGCCGGCGACCCGCCCCATGGTGTTCGCGTTGTCCTCGTGCTCGACGCGGAGCCGCGTCCCCAGCGCCGGATTCGCGAAGTTGGCCACGTCGCCCGCGGCATACACGTCAGGCTCGCTCGTCTGGCAGAACGCGTCGACGACGATCCCGTTCTCCACGCGCAGCCCGGCCTGCTGGGCGAGCTCGACGGCCGGCACGATGCCGAGGCCCGCGACGACGACGTCGGCCGTCAACTCGCCACCGGTGGTCGTGCGCAGGACAGACTTGCCGCCGCGCTGGTCGAGCCCTGCCACCCCCTCGCCCATCCGCATCACCACGCCCTTTTGCCGGTAATAGTCCACGAGGAACGTCGACAGATCCGCGGGAAACACCCGCGCTCCGACCCCGGCTTCGGGGACGAGCATGGTGACGTCGCGGCCCCCCCCTTGCATCCGCAGCGCCGCGGCAATCTCGCTGCCGATAAAGCCGCCGCCGATCACGGCGCAGCGCACGCTCTGGCCCGCGAGCGCGCGCAACCGGCGGTAGTCCTCCAGCGTGCGGAAGTAGATGACCGCGTCCGACTGGGCCGGCAGGCGCCGGGGGAGGCCGCCGGTCGCGAGCAGGAGCTTCTCGAAGCGATACACCGTCCCCCGGTCGTCCGTGGCCGTGTGCCCGCGCGGGTCGATCGCGGTTACGCGGCGCCCCAGCGTCAGCTGAGCGCCCGTTGCGGGGGTCTTGCGCCAGATGCTCTCCTCCGGATCGCCCTTCCATAGGGCCTTGGAGAGCGGCGGGCGGTTGTACGGCGGGTGCGGCTCCGCGCCGACGAGGCCGATCGTGCCGTTGGCGTCGACCTCGCGGATTCCCTGGGCGGCGGCGTCGGCCGTCATGCCGCCGCCGACGATGAGATAGGTGTATTGCAGCATCGGCCCCCCTGAGGGAACATACGTCGTCGGGAGAGCAGCCGGTCGTCCGACGATCTTGCGTTGCCCAGCGAAACGCCGCAGTTTCGTGCCGTTCGTGCCGCTTCCGGCACCAACCTCCAGCGCCCTAGACCTTCGGGGCAGGTATGCCCCAGGCCAGAGGTGCGCCATGGGTTCCCGCATCACGCGGTTCTCGCCAGTCGTCGCCGTCGGTCTGGTTGCGGGGCTCACCACATGCCGTGAGCAACCTAGCGGGCCGAAGCTCCCCCCGACGTCGCAGGCCGTCGCGATCATGCCGGGCGTCCCGACGGTGATCCTGAGTCACGTCGAGCCAGCGGCGTCCGCCGCCGCGGCGGCGCGGTCCGCGGGCGGCGTGACCGTCCAAGCCGCTACCGGCCCGGTTCAATTCAGGAGAACCCCCGGAGAGGGCGGGAGCTGGGTCGACATGGCGGTCGGCGGCACGGCCTACTTCCGCGACGTCGCGTGGGAGGCGACGTACACGATCGAAGCAACGGATGATGGGGACTACTGGGACTCGAACATCAGCTTCCCGGGCGGCGGCGGTGCCCAGTTTCCGAGGATCACATACTACAAGAACTACGGCGGGGAGACGGACTGCTTCGTGGTTGGGTTTCAATCCCTGTGCGGCGCCACGACGGCCAGCGTCGAGGATATCCTGTCGATCCAGTGCCAAGCGACCGGTACGTACACCTATGAGCTGTTTCAGAACGGCGGCCGGGTCTTCTCCGGAACGTTCTTTCTGAAGCCGACGCTGCCGCCGGGAACGTGGACCAGCTACAACCAGAACGCCTTTCCGGGGGACCCGTACAACACGTTGTGCTATATCAGCGACAGCAGCGGGGATAGCCACGATTGCGCGCCGGGCGGCGCCGAGAAGAAGGTGTCGATCGCAACCAAGGGATGCGCGCTGACCGCGGCCGCGATGGTGCTCAGCTACTTCGGCATTCCCATCGATCCCAAGGCACTGAACGACTACCTCGTGGGGCTCGACGATGGGGGGTACACCAGCGACGGGTACGTCAACTGGCAGGGTGTGCTCGCCCGCGCTGGACAAGACAACGTGCGGCTGGGGTTCGAGAAGACGGACCCCGGCACGGTGTCCGCCGCGGACCTTCGCAACCGGATCTGCCGCTTCGGTCCGCAGATCGTGCAGGTCACGAACAAGAAGGGCGGCACACACTTCGTCATGGTGACGGGGTTGAACGATGCGGGGACGGATTTCACCATTGCGGACCCAGCGAGCGGCGGCAACACCTCGCTGAGGGACACCTACGGCGATTTCGTGTCGGTCCGCGAGTTCGAGCCGACGTCCCAGCCGGACTGGGACGCCGTGTTGAGCGCCGACGCGCACTCGCCCGTGCAGCTGCTCCTGACGGACCCGCTCGGTCGCATCACCGGATACGACCCGGTACGGGGGCAGGACTACAGCGAGATCCCGAGCTCCGCGTACGACAGCAGCGGGTTGGAGACCCTGCTCGATGACGGCAGCGGCGTGCAGATCGACCCACTGTGGAAGGAGTTGGACGTTCGTCAGGCAGTAGATGGTGATTACACGCTCGCCGTTACGGGCACCGCCGCGGGCACCTACCGCCTGAACGTCCGCGGCTACGACCGGCTGCACCGCCATTCCAGTTTCGTCGTGAGCGACGTCCCAATCGGCCAAGGGGAGGTCCACCAGTACGGCATCCACTTCAATTCAGCCGACATGAGCGCCGGTACGCTCCCGATCTCCGGCGGCTTCGCCGGCGGCGGCCAGCGCTCGGACGTCAACGCACTGCTCAGCTATGCCCGGCCAGGGGACAGTCGCACGTCGCTCCCGCTTGGGACGACGACGTACTCGCTGATGATCTTCTACGACGTCGCGATCGATGCCGCGACGTTCCAGGCAGAGTTGAACGGCGTTCCCGTTGAGTCACTCTTCCACCCCGTGCCCGGAACGAACGAGGTCGTGACGATCGCGCTTGAGCCGGGACGGAACGTCCTCAAGCTCCTCGTGACGGGTAGCCCCGGCGGCCGGAGCGGGACGGACCGCGATCACCTGGTGTTCCTGGTCGAATGATCCGCTGTGTGATCTGGCTCGCTGCCGCAGGTTTGGCTTGCGGCAGCGAGCGCCGCGCGGGGATCCCCGACCGTGCGCCGCCGTCCACCTCCACCGTTGACCCGGACAGCACGGAGCTCCGGTTCACCAGCGTGAGTGCCGGCGAAGAGTTTACGTGCGGGCTCGCCCAGGAAGGGCGAGCCTACTGCTGGGGCAGCAACGAGGTCGGCCAGCTGGGCGATGGGTCGAAGATGGGGGAGTTGGTCAACCGGCCGTACGCGGCACCGGTCGCCGGCGGTCACGCCTTTGCCGCCATTTCTGCAGGGGACGTCCACGTGTGCGCCCTGACGGCCGACGGGCAGGCCTTCTGCTGGGGCTATGATGTCAACGGTGCGCTGGGCGGCCCCGGCAAGCGCAGCGCCGTTCCGAGTGCGGTCGTCACGGACTTGCGGTTTGTGGCCGTTGTCGCCGGTCCGCAGCGGACGTGCGGCCTCACCCGGGATGGGGTCGTCTATTGTTGGGGGCGCTTCAGCCTTCCCAGCGCCGCCCCCGGCGGCCGCCCAGCCCTCGAGCCCACGCGCCTGCCCGGTGAGATCCAGTTCCGCGCGGTGGGCCTGGGCCTAAGCCATGCTTGCGGTCTCGCCCGGGACAGCAGGGTGTACTGTTGGGGCTCGAACGAATTCGGCGAGCTCGGCGTCCGGCCCACGGGCCCCCGACGCCCGGCACCGGTCCCCGTCACGTTCCCCGAGGGGGCCGCTGAGTCCTTCACGTCCGTCGGCGCATCGCCGTACGACAGTTGCGCCGTGGACGAGGCGGGCCGCGGCTACTGCTGGGGGCGAGACATGCTCGGCCAGTTGGGCAACGGACGCCTAACCTCGCCCGATGAGCCTACTCCCACTCCGACGCTCGTTGCTGGCGGTCACCAGTGGCGACTGATCAGGCCGGGAGACTACGCGTGCGGTCTCGTGGTCCAGGGGGAGGCCTACTGCTGGGGACTCACCAGCCTGCCTCAGACGCCCGGCACAAGTACGGCCGCCAATCTCTGCGACGGTCCTCCGCCCAGGACGTGCAGTACCGAGCCTCTGCCCGTTGCAGGTGGACTCCGGTTCCGTGACCTTTCGGTGGGCGGTGGACACAGCTGCGGTGTCACGACGGACGGAGGGATCTATTGCTGGGGCCGGAACGACTACGGGCAGCTCGGGAACGGCTCTCGCGAGCCGTCAGCGGAGCCCACGCGCGTCCTGCTCCGGCTCGAAGGGGCGCCCGTGCGGTCCCCGCCCTGAGGCTCGGCACATGAACCCGCGCTCGACTGCGTGGATCGCGGCGGTGGGCCTCGCCGTCTGCGCCGGCCGATCGGTCGCTCAGGGGACTCCGAGCACCGAGCTCTCCCCCGAGCTGCGTGCGGCGTGCGACACCATGGTCGCCGTATTTCGCAGGCTGGGGGCCGCGGCCGTCGAGCGATCGGATGGCCAGACTCGGAATCCGCTCACGCGCGCCGACGAGCCGGGCTGTCGGATCGAGGCGCGCGGCGACGTGCGCGTCCTGCCACAACCTCAGCTGCCCGAGAATGTGTTGGTCACGAGCCTGGGCTGGCCGCAAGACCCGCGGTACGCCGCCGACGGCGACTTCGGCGCGAACACCGCCGTCGCTCATCGGCACGTCCTGTGCTTCGTCGACTCGAGGTGGAACGGTGAGACCGATGGCGGGGCGCCCGATCTGCCACGCTCCTGGTACCGAATCAAGGTCAGGTGCCTGCTGGATACTCGGGGGACGCCGCCGCGCCACGCCCCGTCCGTTACCCCCCGGGACACCGGGCCGGGGCAGCGCACGCCGGTTCAGTAGTCCTCGGGCGGCGGCCGATGCTTCTCGCGCCGGCGGTACTGCTTCACCGACCGATGCACCTTGTGCGACGGCGTCTTCAGCCGCTCCCTCACCGGCGCCTTGGGATTCGGCACCCGCACGGTGAGCTTGTCTTTCTTTTTTCGAGTCACGACGCCAGGCGCGCCCGGATCTGCTTCGCGTGATGGGCGCAGTGGCGGACGTGGAACCGGAGCCACTCCGGCAGCGTGAGATCGCCGAACGCGGGATGCTTCACGAATAGGTCGTCTCGGCGGGCCGGCAGGAGCTCGTGTGTGAGGCCGAGGAACCGCGCCACGCCATCCCGCAGCTGCTGCTCCACCGCGCCCGCATCCGGGCGCTCGGCAGGTTCGGTTGCGGCAGGCGCCGGGCGGCCCGAGGGAATCCACCCGATGTCGAGGTACAGCAAATGGCCGAGCCGTTGCCGCAGTGTGCGCGGCCGGCGCCGCATTGGCGGCTTCGCGCTCCGCTCCTCGAACACGCGACCGCTCCCGTCGATGGAGATGGCGAGGTGATGGACGATCTGCGCCGGCGTCCACTTGCCGGGCGGAGCCCGGTACCAGTCGGCCTCCGGCCGCCCGGCGAGCGGACCGAGCACCAGGTCGGGGATGTCGGCGAAGCGGGTCACCGCAGCACCGTCTGCGCCATCGCCTGCGGTATGTAGACCGTCACGACCGTGCCCGCGTCGGCGGGCGGCGCGCCGGCGCGGGGGGCTGGCCGGCAGGCAAGGCCCGCGCAGGCAAGGCTCGACACGAGCAGCCGGCGCAGCGTAGCTTCCGTCGCTCCCATACCCAAGATTGTACGAGTGAACCTGCTGCGCCGCCACCCGATCGCGCTCGCGCTCGTCGCGCTCGTGCTCCTGTCCGCCTTCGCACCGCTGCCCGCTCTGGTCGACGCCGTGAGCGGCACGCCGCCGCCCGACGCGGACCTGGTGCGACCCGCCGCCTACACGCTGTTCGCGCCGCTGTCCGACGTGCTCGACGCGCTCACGTTCCTGAGCCTCGAGCGGGCCCGCGCGTTCCTCATCGCGTGGATGGGCATCCTCGCCGTCTGGGGGTTCGCGCGTCCGGGGGGGGGGAGCTCGCTCCTGCGCCGGCTCGCCTGCGCCGCGCTCGGCGCCCTGATCGTGCCGCTGGGCGGGGTCGCGGCGGTCCTGCTGCCCCGTCCCGTGCCCCGGCTCGTCACAGCCGACTCGACCGTCACGGTGATCGACTACCACGCCCACACGGCGGTGTCGCACGACGGGCGCCGGGGCTGGTCGGCCGACGACCTCGCGGCCTGGCACGCCGCGCAGGGGTTCGAGGCGTCGTACGTCACCGACCACAACGTGGTCTTTACCCACCCGATCGACGAGCCGATACGATTGCTCCCCGGCGTCGAGTGGAGCGTGTACCAGCAGCACGTCGTGGCGCTCGGCGCGGTGTCGCCCATCGACCGGGCTCCCTACACCGGCGACACCCGCGGGATGCTGGCGCTGTTCGGCGAGCTGCACCGCCAGGGCGCGATCGGGCTCGCCTCGCTCCCCGAATACTGGCGCAACCACTGGGGCGACCTCGCGGCGTTCGTGGAGGCGGGGGTGGACGGGTTCGAGATCGTGAACTGCGCCCCCAAAGCCCTGGGCTTCCCGGCCCCGGCCCGCGGCCGGGTCCTGCAGCTCGCGGCGGAGCACGACCTGCTGGTGGTGGGCGCGAGCGACAACCACGGCTGGGGCGAGGTGACGTGCGTGTGGAACCTCTCGAGCCCGAGCGCGCACGGCTTCCGCGCCAACCGCGTCGTCGCGCGGCCCATCGCCCTCGCGCAGGGGGATTGGGAGTCGTGGACGGCGGCGTACACCCAGCCGTGGCTCATGCTCCAGAGCCTGTCGTGGAGCGAGCGCTCGAGCTGGATCACGTGGATCGTCGTGATCCTGATCTACCGCTCGGTCCCCCGGCGCGAGGGTGACGCCGGCGGCATCGGCATTCTGGCGCGCAGCCTGTCGCTCAAGATCCTGAAGCTCGGGCGACCGAAGAAGGTGGAGCCAGCGTCCTGATGTCCCTGGTCCGCCCGCTGCAACCCAGCGACGCGGCCGCCCTCGACGCCTTCCTCGCGCGGCGCGCCGATTCGTCCATGTTCCTGCGCTCGAACGCGCTAGCGGCGGGGCTCGTGGACCGCGGGGAGCCGCTGCAGGCGACGTACGTGGCGGCGGTCGAGCCCGGCGGCATCGTCGGGGTGGCGGCGCACTGCTGGAACGGGATGGTCCTCGTGCAGGCGCCCGCACATGCCGCCGCGCTCGCGCCGGAAGCGGTGCGCCGCTCGCGCCGTGCGGTGAGCGGCTTTTCGGGTCCCTGGGACCAGGTCGTCGCCGCGCGCCGGGCGCTCGGCCTCGACGCGGCACCCACGACCCGCGACAGCCGCGATGACCTGTACGTGCTCGACCTGGCCGAGCTCGTCCTGCCGACCGCTCTTGCGTCGGGGACGTTGCGCTGTCGGCATCCCGCGGAGCGCGAGCTCGAGTTGCTGGCGGAGTGGCGCGCGAGCTTTGCCGTCGAGGCGCTGGGCGCCGCGGCCGGCCCCGAGCTGCACGCCGCGAGCCGCGCCGACGTGCGGCTGCTGCACGAGCGCGGGGCCGACTGGGTGGTGCTGGCGGGCGAAGCGCCGGTCGCCTATTCCGCCTTCAACGCCATGCTGCCAGAGATCGTGCAAATCGGCGGCGTGTGGACGCCGCCCGAGCTGCGCGGGCGGGGCAACGGCCGCGCGGTGGTGGCCGGATCGTTGCTCGCGGCCCGCGAGCGCAACGTGCGGCGGGCGGTGCTGTTCGCCGATCCGCGCAACACGGCCGCGAAGCGGGCGTATCTGGCCCTGGGGTTCCGGATCGCCGGGGACTATGGCCTAGTGCTGCTGAAGGGGTAGGAGGACAGTGGGCCGCACTGGGGCTCGGTGGAAGTTTCCTGATCCAGAGCGCCGGCCCCAGGGCAACACTAACAGACAAATTGACCGGAAGTGGCGTCCCGACGAGCATCGGCGCCCTGTCGGTCTGACATCTGTGTCCGCTCAGGTCCGGAGAAACGCTTGTAAAATGCTTGCAGAGAGTTCTGGTCGACTCTCCTGAAGAATGGTCAGGAGGGTGAACTGGGACGCAGGCGTTCGACGAGCGTTTGGAAGGGCAAACACTGCGACAAAGTGTTTCGCAACGTCGGGCACCAAGTGGAGTTCGACTGGGGCCGCGGACTTGGAATCCGCTGTCTCCACCCGGCCAAGCCGCACCTTGAGCGCTTGTACGACGCGGCGCACGCGCTGGCGCGCTGATTCTGGAGGAGCTGGAGCAGGTCGCGGCGGACTACCCCACGCGTGAGCGGTTCCTACGAGGTGACACTCGACCCACCGGCCGACGGAGGGACTATCAGGCTAGCGATGAGAGCGTGTAGCGGAGATGATGGCATGCCGAAGTTCTTTCCCGCCTAACGCCATGCTGCTCAGCCGCGAGCGGCGGCGTACTCGCGAATGAGAGTTAACGAACCGCTGCGCGCGCTCGACGCCCTTCCCGTCCTCCTTAGTCTGCCGCCCACCTGTACTCGAACTCTCCGGCTGGCAGCGTCAAGGCGTCCCTCAAGGACTTGCTCAGTTCCTTTCCGCCCGGGAGTGTGGGTAGCATTGCGAAGTACTGTCGGATGGCGGCGTTGATGCCCGCCAAACAGGTCTTCGCCTTGATCCAGTTGTGCGAACTGAAGACCCTGTTCGCAGGTTGAGGCTCATTAGCCGCAGCCTCCAGTGCGGTATTCAAGCATGTGCCCGCGATCCCTACGATTCGCTCTGTCATGCCATCGCTGCTCACCGCGTCCAGACACGCGCGAGGGTTCGGCACCCGATCGGGAGCGCCACTGGGAATCGCGAAACACATCGATACCGCGTAAAGATGATGGTAGGGCGCGTAGCTCTTCATTGACAGCAGCGACTCGTTAAGCCCCAGCGGGTTTTCCTGACCCCAGTTCCTCCAGATCTGACCCATCCACTCGCTGAGCGCCTGGGCGTTCTCTGGTCTGTACTCCTCCGGACGCTTGAACAACTGTTCGAAATACTTGTCAAATATTTTGTTCTCGCTGTAGGCGATATTCGGTCGCTGCGAGTGCCAAGAGATGAGGAATTTGCCGAGCTCGGACAAATCCAGCACGAAGCGCTTGTCCTTGTCGGCGGAGGGGACCTCGCCCCGCTTGGTAACAAGATATCCCCTGGGGTACCGCTGCTCGAAGACCTTCTTAAGACTGAGTACCCGCTTGTCGTTACTCCTTAGATCACGGGGCTTGACCGCGCTTTGCGTATTCGTCGAGATACTGATGCGATCAGCTCGATCGCGCTGGGGGATCTCGTAAAACCGGAACATGATGTAGGTGTCGTCTATCTCCTTAACTCTTTCGCTGCAGGAAAGAATCGTATTCAGCGACTGACAGCCGTTCACAACGCTCAGACCTTGCAGGGTCAGAGTGCTATCGTCAACGAGCGTCAGGCGACTACAGATCGCGGTAATTCCATTGTGGAAAAAGAAAAAGTCCCGGTGCTTATCGCTGTAGATCGTGCTCTTAATCGCTTTGTTCACCGCGTTGTTGAGTCCCAGCGATTGCCGAACATTCTTCTGGAAGAGCGTCCCGTCCTTAATACCCGGGAACCTCAGGCAATCCTTAAGCTGAATCGCCGCCAAGACCGCTTTCGTCCCTCCCGTCGTCATGTTGAGATACTTGCCCCGTTCCAGCGTAAGTGTGTGCTTGATGGTTGGGTTCTCCTTGTCTAGCGCTATGTCATAGCGGCGGCGCAGTTCATCAGGGTCGACGAGATTGATGGTTGCGGCGAACTCGTCGTCGCTCGCTAACTGCTCTTGGAAGGTCGCGAGATCATCGTGGGCAGCGGGAGTCAATTCTGATGTCGTAATGAGCTCGAATGCTACGTCATAATCGTCGTCAAGAGCAGAAGCAACGTCTGACAGCTTCCGCTTCAGTCTCGCGTTTGCAACCTCCTGCAGCCTGACCAGGTCTTGTAGCTGAATCCACGACGATAGGACCTCACGAAGCGGCTCCGCGTCCACCTTATCGGCGCCGATGAACTTGCCCTGGATGACAAAGACTGTGGACTTTTCATCGTCAATCACGATGGCATCGATCTGCTTGTCGTCAGCGCCGTCGGTGATGCAATCCTTCGCCTCGTTCATGTCCTTCAGATGGATGTTCCTGACGTACCATGCGACGAACCGCTGTCCATCGTTGGGGAAGTTCTGGGCGTAAGAAGTCCTGGCGGATTTCCTGCCTTATCCTGTCGTACATCTGGGCCCCTCCTGTGAAGACGCACTACCCACGTGGTCTGCGCTTCGTTAACGGACAAAGCAGCTATCCGACCACCACCAGTTACGCACAATTGTGGTCATCGTTCAGTTCGCTGTCGAGAGGTTGGCGCGGAGGGCACACAGCACCAATGCGCTGCGTGCCCGGGTGCTCGCGATGTCAAGAGGAGCTCGAGGAGCTTGCCCGAATCTACAGCCTACGCTTTGAGTAGTTCTTGCCGGCCGAGGGGCCCGAGGTGAGCTGTCCGCCCGGTTGAGCAAATCGCTGCGCTCCGGCAAACATCCCGGCAAAGCGCCTTGGAAACATCAAGCAACAACGGGACTTGGACCCGTGCCGCGGATCGCTAGTCCGCGGCTCTTCCGCACCACCACTGAAGACAATGGGACGCGAGCAGCGTTCCGGGGGTGCAGCTTCGAAGGCAACCTCCTATCCTAATCGCCGTTGGGCGCGGCAGGGAACGTTCCTGACCGCTACCGGCCGTGCTGGAGGACACGTCTACCTACAATGATTCACGCACTTAGCGGAGAAGGGCTTCCAGCGCTTCTCCCCTGCCGTGCGAGGGTGGCCTGCCCCCAACCTTGCGGCCGGCGGTCACGGGCGCATATTGGAACGCAACTCAGAAGCTACGAACCCCGAGGCGCGATGTCGTGCGGGTCGCCCATGCCTCGAGGGGAGCAAATCGCGAGACCGGCTGAGTGGGACACACCCGCTTGGCCGGTTTTTTTGCTTGGTGCCAGTGACATGAACAGCTTACATCCTGGAGCGCACCCTGCTCTTGACCGGCGCTTGATGGGTTCGAGCAAGCCTGGGGAAGGCCCTCAAAGGAGGTTGCAGTCGTGACACAGGTTATGCGCAAGCTCCTCCTTTACGCGGCCATTCCCGCTGTATTCGCGTGCTCGCACGACGGCGGCGCAGGGCTAAACCCGCCGCCACCTCCGCCTGCGCCGACCGTCGCTACGGTAACGAGGGCCCCCGGTCCCAGCCAGCTCGTCGTCCAAAACGACATCCTCTACTGGCTCGACAGCAGCAGCGCCCCGTTCAAGCGACTGTCGCTCGCGGGTGGCGCGACGCCGGTCGCCCTGTTCCAGTCGTTCTCCGCACCTGAGAACGAGCTGTCGGACGGGTCATACGTCTACTGGGTCGGCGGCGCCCGGCTGTTTCGCTCGACCCTGGACGGCACCATCACAACCCGGCTCGACTCGGCGGATAGCCCCGCCCCGGCTGTGATGGCCATGGATACGAACAACATCTACTGGGTAGGCGCCGCCCCGTCGAGTTGCAGCCCCCCGTGCCGCTGGTCAATTCGGCGCGTACCGAAAACAGGCGGCGCGGCGACGACGGTCGCCACGACCGCGGATGCGGTAGTGGACTTCATGGCTCTGGCCGTCACGGGTGGGTACGTGTTCTGGGAGGAAGGGGGCGTCGGACCCGCGGCAGCGGACGGCAGTGTCGGCAGCAAGATCCTCAAGGTCTCGCTGGCCGGCGGCACGGCGACCACCGTCGTCGACGGCTTGGAAAATGGCCTGATCCCCCCGCCCAGCCCCGGGTTCATTCCCGCGAGCTGGCATCCGCGCGGTGGCATCGTTGCCGATACCGATTCCGTGTATTTCGCCGATGCGGATTTCTTCCAGAGCTATCGCGTGATGTCCGTCGCCGTGAGCGGCGGACCGATCAACATCCTGCTCGCCGATACGACGGGTGACATGAACGATTTCGTCCGCAGCATGACGAGCGACGCCACGACGCTCTACTGGGTCGACTTGAATCAGGTGCGGTCGATGGCAAAGACCGGCGGCGCCGTCACGAATCTCGCCGGCCAGCGCACCATCCCGCCCTGGAGTGTGACGCGCGTCGGCTCGAATCTCTACTGGATCGAAGCGCCCTGTTGTGCCCATGGCGACAGAGGCAAGATCTATACCGTTCCGATCAGCGGCGGCACGCCGGTGATCAGGCAGGACAGCCTCGATTCGCCCTCGAGCATCGCGTCCGATGCGGGGCACGTGTTCTGGCTCGAGGGCGGCGCGATCGGCGCGATCGAGGGATTCGCAAGCCTGCGCTCGAGCGCGTTGGGCGGCGGGAACGCCCGGACGCTGATCGAGAGCGCGGCCGGCGGCCCGTTCGCGGCCGACGCGAACGCGATCTACTGGGCCGACAAGTGGACGATCAAGCGGCTCCCGCTCGCCGGCGGCCCGCCGCAGCGCATTGTGACAGGTGACTTCTATATTCAGGACGTTGCCACGGACGGCGTGAACGTCTACTGGGTGGAGAACGGACCGTTCTCGGTCGTGCGATCGGTGCCCGTGAACGGCGGCGCGATCACGACGCTCGGCGCGGGGCCCGGACCAGCGGGGCGTATCCGCATCGATGGGACGTACGTCTACTGGCTCGCGCACGACGACGAGATCGATCGCGTGCCGAAGGTCGGAGGTACGCCGATTCGGCTGGTCGGGCCGATCCCCGGGCTCGCCACCGATTTCGCCCTCGACGCGAACAACGTTTACATCTCCGGCTGGGATTCGGGAACCATTTGGAAGGCCCCGCTCGCTGGAGGCACCCTCACCTCGCTCGCGAGCCCCGGACCCGATCAAACCCGCCGCATCGAGGCCGATGGCGGCAAAGTCTACTGGATCGATCAGCGCGATGTCGCTTCGCTGACCGCCGACGGCCACACGCAAGTGCCGATCTATGGTGGCGTGTTATCCGATCCTTTCTCTCACAACGGGCTCGCATTCGACAGCCACAGCGTGTTTTGGACCGAAGTGGCGGACGATGCGATTCTGAAAGCAACGCCGAAGTAACCGAACGCCGGGGAGGTTGCTTATGAAGTCGTGGCTCTTCCTCTTCCTCGTCAGCCCGTTACTCGCTCAAACCCCTTCCCCGGCGGCTCGTCCGCGGACGACAACAGCTCCCGCGGCCGTTGGATCGGCGCGTTACGTCAGGGGCATAATCCCTTCACGCCGGCTGTGCTGGAGGGGATGCGCTAAGAGCCGAGAGGGCGCGTTGCGACAACATGCCGAACAGCGGGCGGCGGCGTTCATAGCCCCCTTCATCTTCGACCGTCCGAAGCTCCTCAACATGCGCGACCAGGCGACGGGAGACGCCGCGCTCACTGAAGCCCCACGTCCGTCGTAGAAAGTTAGCACTCTGAAACGCTCGGGGGACCGCCAGCATCGGCACGCAGATGCTTGACCGCCGCTTGAGGCTTCCTACGTACCGTAAGGCACGCTCATGACCAACGCGAGGAGCATCAACGTGAGACGCCTTAGGATGGTTCCACAACCGAAGCATTCAGTTCGCGGCGTCGCAGGGCTCGTGCTCGTGCTGGTAAGTGTAACCGTTCCCGTGCGCGCGCCCCGAGCCCAGGACTCCACCGCTGTCGGGAAGGATATGCATCGAGCACAAGTGCTCGCCGAACTCGGGCGGTTCGACCAAGCAGTCGAGGTCCTTCGCAAAGTCATCGCGGCGGATTCTCACAACGTCGCGGCCGTCGAACGCATCGGCGCAACATATGCGCTACACGGCCAGATTCCTGAAGCCATGGCGGCGTGGCGAAGAGCCCTCGAGTTGAACCCGCACCTAATGAGTGCCCATACAAACCTCGGCAATGCCTTCGCGGACATGGGCGAACACGACTCAGCCATCGCTGAGCACCGCGTGGTGATCGCGCTCGATTCAACGAAGTCCACAGGTTACGTCGATCTTGGGTCCGCTCTCGAGAGCATGGGTCGGGACGAGGACGCGATCACGCAGTACAAGCGGGCCATCGAACTGGATCCACGCGATGCGCTCGCCTGGTACAATCTCGCCGTCTCTTTCTGCCACCTGAAGCGGTGGTCGGAGGCCTACGCTGCGGCACAAGAGGCCTGGGACTGGGATCCGTTCTCCTCGGAGCCGTCGGAACTCATGGCGTCGATGTCGGCCCTCGCTTCGAATGATCTGGCGGCGCAAGCGAAAGAGCGGCCGGGCGACGCGATGATGCATTTCGCCAACGCGCACGCCCATGAATTCCGAGGCGACCGCGGGACGGCGATGAAAGAGATCGACCGGGCGCTCGAAATCGATCCGTCGAACCAGATCTTCTATCACACCAAGGCGGCGTTCACCTGGACCCGTGGCAAGCCCAAGGATGCCATACGAGTCCTACAGGCATGCGTCGCGGCAGTCCCATCGAGCTGGCTGTGTTACGCAGCGCTCGGAGACGACTACGGCCGGGTGGGCGACAAACAGCAGGCGCTGGACGCCCTGACCGCGGCGGAACGTCTCGCCCCCGCCGATGCCGCCGTCCAGTTCGAACTCGGGCTTGCGTACGCGGCCTTGGGCCAGGATCAACAGGCTGCGGCGGCGCTGGAAAAGACGCTGGCACTCGGTGCCAGCCACGCCACCGTGCAATACAACCTCGGAGTGGTGTACGCTCGCTTGGCCAAGTATGACGCCGCCTGGCTCCACGCTCGGATTGCCGAGCACCAGGGCTATCCGGCGGCCGATTTAATCAGCCGGCTGGCGCAACTCGCGCCCGAGCCCATTTGGTAGCCGGTACGACCATTGTGAGCGTGACGCCGATCGACCCGAACTTTGCGTCGCTACGGGGCAACCCGCGCTTCGAGCGGCTGATCGCAGGACGGTAGCGCGCCGTAGCGCGGTCAGCGGATTGGTCATCCGCTGCGCGGCGCTAACCGACTCTGCTCTTAGTGATTGCAACGCGCTTTGCCCGAGTGTTTGCCTCAGATCCTCTTGAGAAGGGATCGGGCTGCCCGGACATAGCCCCTGCGTCCAGCAGACGATCTCCAGCGCGGCGGAGTGCTCTTGCAGCGCCGTCGGGCGCTAAGTGACTGCGAGGCTTACAGCTTAGGGGGTGCGATAGGCCGAGTACTCCGCCGCGTAATCAACCGAAAAACAACAGCCAAAGGAGCCCGAAGGCTGAGTGTTTCGGCCCCACGGCCACTGCATGATGAAGCGGATGTTCATATGAAGCTCGTTACGCGCTCTCTTGATCGCAGCCGCGGTGATCGAGTCGTTGTAGTAGCCCTCGTTGAAGATGACCAGCTTATGTTGCTCGTGCGCCGCCGCGAGTGCCTGATAGAACGATGCCAGCGCCTCCAATTCATTGTCGTAGATATCGTCTGCGTACACGTTGGGCCGCGTGCCGACGGCGTCGAAGTCGGCGATCAAGGAGGTGAGCCGGTCCGCTCCGATCGTGGTCGAACTGGGTGCGGCCCCCGCGATGGAGAACCCGAAGCTATTCTCGACGGGAAACTGGCTCAGGTAATCCTTCCAGAGCCGCCTTGTGTAGGCTCGTGCCTGACCAACTTCCAGACCGCCCTTCTCACCATCGAGATCATACAAAAGGTCCAGGTTCTCCTTCGCTGCCTCTGCCTGCCTAATGGTGCTAGAGACGAAGCTCCAAACTATGTTGTATGAGCTATCCACCCAGGCCGGGTCTTTGGACGAGCTGTCCACCCAGGCCGGATCCGACGGATCCAGAATCCACTGTGTGTCAAATCGAAGTATCACTTCGTTGAACCCCGTTCGTTGGATGGCGGCCAGAACGCTCTTCAGGTTCGTCAAGTGCTGCGGCAAAAGATGTCCGCTATGCGCGTTCACCTCGTGCCCATATACGTCGGGCCCAAGCGGGCCTAGGTCTGTATACCACAGATTCAGCGACACCTTACGTTGACCGTTGGCGTACATGGTAGCGAGTTGCTGCTGCACCGTCGTGGAGTCGAGGTGGTAAGTACCGATGACCGGACGCAGATTCAGCGGGGCGTACCAGTTCGCTGGCGTTGGGTTCGATAGCTCCGTGCCCATCGAGTAGAATGGATAATTCGAGCCACCGCTCTCGTAGGGCACCATCACAGTTACGTCGAGCTTGCCTGACAGACCTTCCGCGGTCGCTGAAATCGTTGCGATTCCCAAGCTCACGCCTGTGACCACACCGGCCGCGCTGACCACAGCGATAGGCGGTGAGGAAGAAGAAAAAGCTACTTTCGGGTCTGTTACAACCGCGCCCGAAGCGTCCTTTACGATCACCGCGAGCTGCAGCGTTGACCCAAGAAGTACAACAGGGCTGGACGCCGTGACAGTTACGGAGGCCTGGCTCGGTGGACCAGTCGGCACAGTTCCGCTCTGGCCACATCCGGCAGCGGTGAAAATCAGACCGATGGAACTGACTGAATGCCGCCAGCTAGGACTCATCGCTTCGCTGTGCACACGCGCCAAGTCGTGTCACCGATCTCCCTCCCTTTGTTCACGATCAGCCTAGATTTGCAACAACCAAAACACAGCCGTCACCAAGACAGTACCCCCACCACCTGAGCGGCTTTGTTCCTCACTGGAAGCAGGGGTCCGGCCGACGAGCGGGCGAGAGCATATCACCAATGAGCCCACTGCCAGCCCGAGCGTTCCACCATTCCGGCTGCTCGAACGTGTCCCACGTCCAGAGCAGCCATCCGGTGAACCCGTAGCTGCACGACTGGACTTGCCATGTTGTAAGCGCCTGCACAGCCGACTGCTCGGTCGCGTGGTATGCCTTATAGGCGCCGAACTCCCCCATGACGACCGGCTTCTCGAGGTAGCCGGCGAACGCGAAGTTCTGGACGAGCTGGGCTAGCGTGAGTCCATCCACTTCGGGATAAACGCTTAGGTTCACGAAGTCGATCGTCGAGCCCGCGATCGCCGGGTACGGATTGGTGATGCGAGGATCACCGATCCGCGCCGGGTTAGGTCCCTGGGGCCAGAAGAAGCCGATGGTTACGAGCGCGGTCGGGTCCACGGCGAGGATCGCCGGGCGCACGTGATTCACGTAATACACGAGATTCTCGTCCATCATCCGGCGCTTGGCCACAGCGTCGGCCATGTCGTAGCTCTGGCCGTTGCCAGTGGTGACAGTGCCGGCAGTGAGGCTCAGCGGGGGTGCGCTGCCATCGAAGTACTGCTCTTCGTGGAGCTGGTAGGCGAGGATGGCGCCGAGCGGCGCGCCCGCGGCGGCGAGCGCGTGGATGAAGTCCGTCCAGAACAAGCTCACGGCGCTGACACCGCCCGCAGTAAGGAAGTAGAGGTTTATCTGCTGAAACAAGGCACCTTGCTGTGCGTTCAGCAGGTCGGAGTAGGGAGGGCCGTCTGGGATGAATTCCAGCGAGACGACGACAAAGATGCCGTGGACTTTGGCTCGCTTGATGAAGTCCGCCACGTTCGCCACGTACGCGCTCGACAGACCGCCGCCCGGGTCGGCGAGGCCACCGACGTCTGCACCGTTGAGCAAGACTCGGACGACGTTGTACTTCAGCGTCTCCATTCCGGCCAGGGCCAGCTCGGTCTGGACGGAGTCGTAGTAGCCGGGGATGAACGTAGAGTGTGACAACTCAAGGTTGCCACCGTAGATCTTTTGGAGCATGGCCAGGCGAGTGTAGTTGTTGCCCCGAGGCGTGAACTTGACTCCGGTCACCCAGTCGTAAAGCTCGGTGGCTCCGCTCACCATGCGGAGTGCGATGCGATGCTGCGCTGGAGGTGGAGTCGGGCTCACGGTGATCCCCGCCGTCCCCGCTTGTCCCTCACTCGTTGCTGTAATCGTCGCCGAGCCTGGTGCCACCCCTGTCACCAGCCCGGTCCCTGCCACCGTGGCCACTGCTGTGTTGCTGCTCGCCCACGTCAGCGTGCGGCCCTTGAGCACGTTGCCAGCCGCATTTGTGGTCGTGGCCGTCAGCTGCACTGTCCCCCCAAACCCCCCAACCACTACGATCGCGGTTGCTGGCGAGACCGTCACCTTCGCGACGGGTTCGGGCGGCGCTGTCTCGTTGCTGCACCCGAGTACGAGCGTCGTCCCGAGCACCAGAGTCGCGGAGATTGCAAGACGGTGGCGGACAGGTCGGGTCAAGGTCGGCTCGATGAAAAAAACGCCTTCAGTGCCGCTTGGTGTCTGGCTCGGCGATCCTGGGGTCCTTCGAGCACGCGGGTGCTTAGCGTCGCTTCAGTTGCTCGCTGCTGCATCACTCCCCGCACTTGCCGCACGAGTTTTCCCAGACTGAAGGCCGCACAAAAAAATCGGCCAAGCAAGAGAGTACCTCGCTCAGCCGGTTTCGCGATTCGCTCCCCTCGAGGCATTGGCGACCCGCACGACAGCGCGCCCCGGGGTTCACAGCATCTGAGTTGCGTTCGAAGATGCACCGCAGCGTGCGGCCTCGCAAGAATGGCTTACCATTCGCCGGTGCCCGAGTGGCAAACATCCCGGCAAAGCGTTTGGTAATCCCAGCCGCGAAGCAAAGTTAGATGAGCGCACCGGACTCGCAGTCCGCTGTTCGGTCGTAGGGTTGCCTTTGACTCGGTCTGGGTACCATAAGTGGCCATCTGCAAGCCTTGATGCGAACTATTTGTCGCAGGGAGGGCACCATGGAACGCCACTTAGGACGGCTGACGACCGCCGCTTACGGAGAATTGCCGCGGGACGCGCTGCTCACGGCAGACGAGGTAGCGAAGTGGCTCAAGGTCGCGCGCCGTCAGGTACAGAGACTGGGGATCCCATGGATCGATCTCGGTCGGAAGACGCCGCGTTACCAGGTCAACGACATTCTGACATGGCTCGAGACTCGCCGTCGGGATGGTGGATGGCGCCGGGCTTCGAGTACCTGAGCCGTTAGCGGCCTCCTTCCGCATGCCCCGGCCTTGAGACCCGTGACAACTCTCCTGACGTGGGTTCAGGCGAGTCATTCGTAGAGAATGGGTGAGGCCAGCCGACCCGATGAACTCACCGTCCAATCACTCCGGTTCGCCCCCAGGTCACACCACACCCGACAAGTTCAGCAGCGCCCGCCACGCCTGGAACACCTCGCGGTAGTCGGCATGCGTGAACGTCACCGTGCGGCCGCCCGTGCGCGTCGCGCCGGGGCAAAGCTCCGCCACATCGGCGTGACTCGTCAACGCGAAGTCGACCTCGATGGTGACGGGCGAGCTGAGCACGAACGGCCGGCGCCGCCGCTTCAGCGCGGCCGTCACCCCCTCACGGATCATCCGGCACGCGACCGCGGGTGCGACGCTTTGGGCCGCCTGCCGGCCCACGGCCTGCTTCACCACCACCGTGGCGATGTCCTCGCCCAGCAGGTCCTTCGCCTCGGCGGCGAGCGCGGCGTCACCGCTCACGAGGGCCACCGGCACGCCGTGCGCGCCCGCGTACGCCGCGTTGATGCCGAGCTCACCTACGGGCCGTCCGTTCAGCCGGACCTCGTGGATGCGGTCGGCGTACGTGTGGTCGAGAATCGCGTTGCGCGTGCCGGCGCGCGCGTGGTAGCCGATGAACAGCGCGGCGTCGAAGCCGCCGTCGATGCCCTGGACCATCGAGTGCGGCTTGGGATCGCCGGACAAGAGCTCCGCCGCCTGGTGCAGCTCCTCGACGACCAGGTTGCGCATGAACCAGTGGCTGTCGTTCACGAGGACGCGGGTGGCGCCGGCGGCCACCGCGCCCTCAACGGCGGCGTTCGCCTCGGACGTCATGAGGCGGCGGAAGCGGCCGTATTCGGCCGCCGCGGCCGGGTTGATGGGATCGGTCTGGGATTCGTGGACGACGCCTGCGATCCCTTCCATGTCGATGGAGATATAGGTGCGCATGGGCCCTTAGCGTAATGCCTTTGCAGTACAAAGTACTTGACAAAAACTGCCTGGTTCCCTATCGTGCACGGGATGACCTCGCCCCAGCCGTTGCGCGACCGCGCGCTCGACAACCTCCGCTTCATCCGGCAGACGATGGAGCGGGCGGGGTCGTTCACCGCAGTCCCCGGGTGGGGCCAGGTGGCAGTGGGGGCGACCGCGCTCGCCGCCGCCTTCCTCGCCGCGCGGCAGCGCACCCCCGAGCTGTGGCTCCTGGCGTGGCTCGGCGAGGCACTCGTGGCGCTCACGATCGGCGGTTCCGCCATGGTCCGGAAGGCGTACGCCGTGAACGACCCAATCCTTTCCGGGCCGGGGCGTCGCTTCGGGTTGAGTTTCCTCCCGCCGATGGTGGTGGGCGGCCTGCTCACCGTGGCGCTGTACCGCGCCGGGCTGTGGCACGCGCTCCCCGGCACCTGGCTGCTGTTGTACGGCACCGGATTCGTGACGGGAGGGGCGTTCTCGGTGCGGATCGTGCCGGTGATGGGGCTGTGCTTCATGGTGGCCGGCGCGGCCGCGCTGTTCGGCCCCGCGGCGTGGGGCAACTGGCTGATGGCGGCCGGGTTCGGCGGGCTGCACATCGTGTTCGGCGGGATCATCGCGCGGAGGTATGGTGGCTAAGTCCGGAGTCGCGAGAAGGGCGGAAACGCCCGAGCAGAGCCTCAAGGCCGAGCCCGCCGGGCGGCGCGCGGCCGAGCTCGACCGCCTGATCCACGAGCGTGTGCGCCTCGGCATCGTCAGCGCGCTCGCGGTGAACACGGCGCTGAGCTTCAACGAGCTCAAGGGGCTGCTGAAGGCGACGGACGGCAATCTGAGCGTGCACGCGCGGAAGCTCGAAGCGGCCCAGTATATCACGTGCACCAAGTCGTTCCAGGGACGCATCCCGAAGACCGAGTACCGGCTCACGGCTGCGGGTCGCCGCGCGCTGGAGCGCTACCTGGACCACATGGAGGCGTTGATCCGCGCCGCCCGGCACGGCTGAGGCCGAATTTTTTTGAGGCGTAACTTTATGTCGCAAAGTCCTTCTCTGCACGTCGCGATCGTGATGGACGGCAACGGCCGCTGGGCCGCGCGGCGCGGCCGGCCCCGCACCGCCGGCCATCGCGCCGGCGCGGAGGCGGTGCGCCGGGTCGTGGAGGCGGCGCCCGGACTCGGCATCGGCGGCCTCACGCTGTTCGCCTTCTCCGCCGACAACTGGAGCCGCCCGCCGGCCGAGGTGGCCGCACTAATGCGACTGTTCGCCCGCTACCTCCGCAGCGAGGTGCCCCGCCTTCTCGAGAACAGGGTGCGCCTCGAGGTCGTGGGTCGCCGCGATCGCCTCCCCGTCCCGCTCGTCGCGGCCATCGCCGCCGCCGAGCGCGCGACCGCAGCGGGGAGCGGGCTCCACCTCCGGCTCGCGGTCGATTACTCGGCGCGCGCGGCCATCCGCGCGGGCCGGATCCTGCCCGACGTCGACCTGCTGATCCGCACCGGCGGCGAGCAGCGGCTCTCCGATTTCCTGCTGTGGGAGTGCGCCTACGCCGAGCTCTACTTCACCGACACGATGTGGCCCGACTTCGGGGCGGCCGACGTCGCCGCCGCCGTGGCAGAATTCCACTCCCGGGAGCGCCGCTTCGGCGGGCTGCCGGACGCGGCGGCCGGATGAGCGCCCTGAGCGGGAAAACGAGACTCGGCCTGGAGATCCTCGGCGTGGCCGCCGCGCTGGCGATCGCGGGCGACACACTGCTGCGAGCCACGCCCTGGGGGCTGAACGCGTTCGTCTGCACCGCCGGGTTGGTGGCGGCGACGGCCTGGCTCGTGCGCCGTGGGGGCATCGCCGCGAGCGGCGACGCACCCTGGCTGGCGGGGACCGCTCTGCTCCTGAGCTCCACCTTCGTGGCGCGGGATTCGGGCGCGCTCCGGGCGTTCGATGCCCTGGGGCTGGCGATCCTGTTCTCCGTCGCGGGGCTCAGCCTGCGGGGCGCCACGCTGCGCGGCCGCTACGCCTGGGACTATCTGGTTGCCGGAGTCACGGCGACCGCGAGCGCCTGCATCGGCGTATTGCCGCTCGTCGCCCGGGACGTCCGGTGGAGTGAGTTGCCGAGTGGCGGGGCGCTCCGTTACGCCCGGGGCGCGAGCGTCGGCGCGCTGCTCGCGTTCCCCCTGCTCCTCGTCTTCGGGGGCCTGTTCGCGTCAGCCGACCCCGTGTTCGGCAACCTGGTGACGAACGCGCTCCACGTCGACTTCACGGCGGTTGCGTCCCACACCGCCTTCATCGTGGCCGGGACGGCGCTCGCCGCCGGATACTTCTGGGGCAGCGTCGTCCGTACGACGCCGCCCCTCCCCCTCACGGCCCCCCCGGACCTGGCGCTCGGCATCGTCCCCGTCGGCACCGCGCTGGGCCTGCTCGATGTGCTGTTCCTCGTCTTCGTCGTCGTCCAGCTCCGCTACTTCTTTGGCGGCACGGAGTTGATTCAACGTACCACAGACTTGACCTATGCCGAGTACGCACGCCACGGGTTCTTCGAGCTCGTCGCGGCGAGCTCCCTGGTCCTGCCCATCCTGCTCGGCGGAGATTGGGCGCTTCGCAAGGAGCCGCGGGAGCACCAGCGCATGTTCCGCTACCTCGCCGGGTTGCTCCTTGTTCTGCTGGCCGTCGTCATGGTGTCCGCGCTGCGGCGGGTGTGGCTCTACGTCGAGGAGTTCGGGCTGTCGGAGATCAGGCTGTACGCCACCGCCTTCATGGCGTACCTGGCCGGTGTGTTCGCGTGGTTCGGCTGGACGGCGCTGCGTGGGCGGCCCCGACGATTCGCATTCGGCGCGCTGGTCCAAGGGTTCGCCGTGCTCGCGGGGCTGCACCTGCTCAATCCCGACGCCTTCATCGTGCGGACGAATCTCTCCCGCCCGCCAAGCCACCGCCCGTTCGACGCCGCGTACGCGGCCTCGCTGAGCGCCGACGCCGTGCCCGACCTGCTGGCGGCGTTCCCGCGGCTCGACGAGCGCGAGAAATGCTTGGCCGCGGCACGGCTCCTCAGACGCTGGACCCGGGACGAGGACTGGCGGACCTGGAACCTGTCCAGGGCCCGGGCGCGGCGCCGCGTGCGCGAGCAGGAAGCGACTCTGAGGGCCCTGCCCTGCAAGAAGCACGGCTCATGATCAGCGGCTGGTATTTCTTCCTGACGACCTGAGGTTCGCCGCTCGGGTATTCTTCAAGCCGTGGACCTCGGCGCGGTCATCCACAGCTACGGTGGTCCGGTGTTGTTCGTCTGGGCCTGGCTCCAGGGAGAGGCGGCCGTCATCGTCGGCGGCGCGCTCGCAGCACAGGGCTACTGGCCGTGGTGGGCGGTCTCGCTCGTGGCCTGCGTCCCGGCGATCGCCGGACACCAGATCTACTTCGCGCTGGGCCGCCGCTACGGCGACCCGTTGCTGGCGCGTCTCCCGGCCGGCTGGCAGCCGGCCATCGCGCGGGCCCGGAGGCTGGTCCACCACAACGACGCCCGCATCATGCTCCTCATGCGGTTCGCCTACGGCATTCGCCTGCCGCTGCCGATCCTGTGCGGCACGGCCGGCGTCGGGACGCTGCGATTCCTCCGGTACAACGTCGCCACCGCGCTCTGCTGGGCGCTCTTCTTCACCTGGCTGGGCTACGCCTACGGCGCCGCTGCGGCCGCCGCGCTCGGCCGATGGGCCCATTACCAAACGTGGATCCTGCTCGGCTCCGTGGCGCTGGGACTCGCGGTGCACGCGATCGCGCGAGCGCTCGCCAAGCGACTAGCTTAGACGTACCACGAGGGCCCTGCATGTCACTCACGATCGTCCAGGTAGACGCCTTCACCAATCGCCCGTTCGCCGGCAACCCAGCGGGGGTGTGCGTGCTGTCCGTGCCGCGCGACGAACGCTGGATGCAGGACGTGGCGCGCGAAATGAACCTGTCGGAGACGGCGTTCCTGCATCCCGCCGACGACGGGTACGCGCTGCGCTGGTTCACACCGGCCGTCGAGGTGGCGCTGTGCGGTCACGCGACGCTCGCGAGCGCTCACGTGTTGTGGGAGGACGGCCACCTGCCCGCGGGGCGGCAGGCGCGGTTCCACACCAAGAGCGGGCTGCTAACCGCCGATCGCCGCGGCGAGTGGATCGAGCTTGACTTCCCCGCGACGCCGGCCGCTCGCGCCCCGGCGCCGGCCGGGCTCACCGACGCGCTGGGCGCAACGGCTCGCTGGGTGGGCCGCAGCAACTTCGACTACCTCGTCGAGCTCGAGTCCGAGGACCACGTCCGCGCCCTCGAGCCGGACTTCGCCAGCCTCGAGCGGGTAGACGCCCGTGGCGTCATGGTGACGAGCCGCGCGACCACGCGCGGCTACGACTTCGTATCGCGGTTCTTCGCGCCGCGGGTTGGTGTTCGCGAGGACCCGGCCACCGGATCGGCGCACTGCGCGCTCGCGCCGTTCTGGAGCGAGCGCCTCAACAAGACCGAGATGACGGCCTACCAGGCGTCGCCGCGCGGTGGCGTGGTGCGCGTACGCTTGAATGGCGCGCGCGTGACGCTCGGGGGCCAGGCCGTGATAGTGTTGCGGGGCGAGCTCGCCGTCATTTGACAGGCTCCCGGTGGGGGCGCAGTACCGAGTGTGTCGCGTAGGGGCGCAGGATGCGACGCCCCTACTTTTTGCGCCGGGGGACCTCTATCCTTCGGCCCAATGAGTACCGCCCCGCAGACGACGTCCCGTACGAGCCGCCTCGCGGGGTACCTCCTCGCGCTCGGCGCCGGCGCCACTTGGGGGACGACCGGGCCCCTCTCCACCGGGCTGTATGGGCTCATGCCCGCCACGAGCATCGGATTCTGGCGGGTGCTTCTGGGCACGGTGTGTCTGGGGCTCTGGGCGCTCGGGTTCCGTCGCGAGCTGTTCCGAGTGGACGCGCGGGGCTGGCTCTTGGTGGGCCTCGGAGGCGGCATCCTCGTGGCCCTGTTCGAGCTCGCCTACCAATTCGCCATCGCGGGTGCTGGCGTGGCGGGAGCCGCGGCCCTGTTGTACACCGCGCCGGTGATCGTTGCCGTCCTCGCCCGCGTGATCCTGAAGGAAGCGCTCACCACGGTGCGACTGCTGCTCGCTGTGGTGGTGATGGTGGGCGTCGCCCTCACCGTGACCGGCGGCAGCAACGCCGGGGCGGAGGCGGCCCGGCTCGGGATCGGGGCCGGCATTGCCGGCGGCCTGCTGTCGGCGTTGAGCTATGCCCTCACTACGCTCATGGCCCGCTTCGCCGTGCCGCGCTACGGCGCTGTGCGGGTGCTGTTCCTCGAGGCGTTGGGCGGCGTGGCCATCCTGGGCGTCGTGCTCACGCTGGTGCATCACGCGCCCGCGCCGCCGCCCACGGCCGCCGCTTGGCGCGGCCTGGTCGCCCTGACCGCCGGCTCGGTCCTGGCCGCCAACCTGTTCTTCTTCGCAGCGGTGCGGCGGATCGAGGCGGCGCCCGCGGCCGTCGCGGCGACGATCGAGCCCGTAGTGGGCACGCTGCTCGCCTTGTTGTTGTTCAGCCAACGCCTGACCGCGCCCGGCTGGCTGGGGCTCGCCATGGTGGTGGGGGGCGTGGCCATGGGGTACCTGGTTGAAGCCAAACCAACCGCTTAGGAGGATTGAGGCTCGATGCTGGCCCTCGCTGTCGTACTCGTCGCGCTACAGCAGCCTGCTCCCCCCGCGTCCGCGCTGCCGCCACAGGCCGGCGACACATCGCCGTTCCGGCGTCTCGCCCTCCCCGCACCGAACCTGATGCGCGAGGGGTCGGGCCGGCCGGGCCCGCGCTACTGGCAGCAGCGCGCCGACTACACGATCCGCGCCGCGCTCGACACAGCGACCCACACAATCGCGGGCACCGCAACGATCCGCTACGCGAACAACTCGCCGGACACGCTCGGCTATCTGTGGCTGCAGCTCGACCAGAACATTTACCGCGCCGACAGCCGTGGCGCCGCCGTCAACCCGACGGATGCGCGTTTCTCGGGCCGCGGGTTCGAGGGCGGGTACACGATCGCCTACGTCAGGGCGGTCAGGGGGGGGCGCTCGGGCGGGCAGGCGGGCAAGACGCCGCTCGCCACCACCCTGAACGGCACGATGATGCGTGTGAATCTCGACCGGCCGCTCGGGCCTGGGCAGGTGGCGAGCCTCGAGCTCGGATACTCTTTCGAGGTCCCCGAGCACGGCTCCGACCGCATGGGGCGGGAACGGTACCCGGGCGGCTGGCTGTACGAGGTCGCGCAGTGGTACCCGCGCGTGGCGGTGTACGACGACGTACGCGGTTGGAATACCGAGCAGTACCTCGGCCAGGGGGAGTTCTACCTCGAGTACGGCGACTTCGACGTCGCGATCACCGTGCCGCGCAGCTTCGTCGTGGCGGCGACCGGCACGCTCGCGAACCCGCTCGATGTGCTCACGGCGACCCAACGCGCGCGCCTGGTGCAGGCCGCGAAGTCCGACACGACCGTCCCGATCATCGCGAAGACCGAGGTCGGCCAGCCGTTCACGCGGCCCGCGGGCGCGAGCCCCACCCTCACGTGGCGCTTCACGGCCAGGAACGTGCGCGACGTCGCCTGGGCCGCCGCGGCGAGCTTCATCTGGGACGCGAGCGGCTACGGCGGCGCCCTCATCCAGTCGTTCTATCCCCCCGAGGCGAACGCCGATTGGGCGCGCTCCACCGAGTACGCGCGGCACTCGATCAAGCACTACTCGGAGAAGTGGTTCCGCTACCCCTACCCGAGCGCCATCAACGTCGCGGGACCGGTGGGCGGCATGGAGTACCCGATGATCGTGTTCTGCTCGTCCCGGTCGGGGCAGCGCGGCCTGTTCGGCGTGACGACCCACGAGCTGGGGCATCAATGGTTCCCGATGATCGTCGGGTCGAACGAGCGGCTGTACGCGTGGATGGACGAGGGGTTCAACAGCTTCACCAACATCTACTCGGGGCTGGCCTTCTACCACGACACGATCCCCACGGGGCGCGGCGCCGGTGCGCAGTGGGCCAAGTTCGCCGCCACCGGCCTCGACGAGCCGCCCATCCTCGCCGCCGACCGCGTGGCGCCGCGACTCCTCGGCCAGGTCGAGTACAACAAGCCGGCTACCGGGCTGTACCTGCTGCGCCACCACATCCTCGACGACACCACCCGGTTCGACGCGGCGTTCCGCGAATACATCCGGCGCTGGGCGTACAAGCACCCGACCCCGGCTGACTTCTTCCGCACCATGGACGACGCGCTGGGCGAGGACCTGTCGTGGTTCTGGCGCGGCTGGTTCTACCGCACCGACGTGGTGGATCAGGCGGTGGACTCGGTGCGCACCAGGACGGACACGAGCGGCACCACGGCCTTCGTATTCCTCTCGAGCCCCGGCGGGCTCCCGATGCCCGTAGACCTGCGCCTCACCTTCGCCAACGGCACGACCGAGAACAAGCGACTCCCGGTCGAGATCTGGTTTTTGGGCAACCATGCGATCTACGACCGCAAGGTGACGGCCGACCTGGTCAAGGTGGAGATCGATCCGGAGCAGGATTTCCCGGACGTGCGGCGGGGGAACAACGTGTGGGTGAAGCAGTAACGGCGTTACACGACGCACGACGCCGCGTCGCTCAGGAGCTACTCCCTGGGCGCCGTGGCGTCGTGCCGTCGGGCCACGATGTTCATCACCAGCTCCAGCACGACCAAGAACACGCCACCCCACAGCAAGCCGGGCAGCTCATTTAGATCCCGCCCGAACCTGATCCACAGCCAGCGCGCCACCACGTAGCACCACAGACCGCCGGCGAACCACCCGGCCAGGCGCACCAGTGGTCCCGCGCCGCTGTGAATGTCGGGGAGCGCGAGCAGGAGCCGCTCCACGTAGTATCCGAGAAAGGTGAAGCAGAACGCCACGGCGAACGTGTTCACGAAGTCGGCGCCAAGCGAGCCGTGGCGCGGCAGCACGAGCAGCAGCACCGCGCCGAGCACCAGCGCGGCGAGTGTGTTCCGGGTGAGGATCCTGCTGAACGGCTCGCTCACCGGTGCGCTCCGGCGGCGCCGGCGGGCCTGAGGTATTGATCGAGCCAGTCGAGCACCGTGCCCCACCACAGGCGCCGGTTGCGCGGCTTCAGCACCCAGTGACCCTCATCGGGGAAGTACAGAAATTTCGCCGGGACCCCCAGCACCTTGGCCGCGGTGAAGGCCTGATAGCCCTCCGATAGATCCACGCGGTAGTCGAGCTGCGAGTGTACGATCAGGAGCGGCGTCTTCCAGTTCTGCACGAAGTTGAGCGGCGACCACTTCTCGTACAGCGCCCGGTTGGCGTAGGGCGTCCCGCCGAACTCCCAATCCACGAACCACAGCTCCTCGGTCGAGCCCGCCATGCTCACCGGATTGAAGACGCCGTCGTGCGCGACGAGGGCCTTGAACCGGTTCGTGTGACCGGCGATCCAGTAGACCATGTAGCCGCCGTAGCTCGCCCCCGCCGCGCCCATCCGGGTCGAGTCCACGTAGGGGAGTCGGGCCACGACGTCGAGGCCCTTCATCAGGTCCTCGTAGGGGTAGTCCCCCCAGTGCTGCGATACCGCGTCGGTGAACTTCTGGCCGTAGCCGGTGGACCCGTGACGGTTCACGGCGGCGACGACGTAGCCGCGCGCGGCGAACATCTGGTAGTTCCAGCGCGCGTGCCAGAGATCGAGCCAGGCGGTTTGCGGCCCGCCGTGCAGCAGGTAGACGAGCGGGTACCGCTTCGCGGGATCGAATCCCGGGGGCTTCAAGATCCAACCGTACACCGAGTCGCCGAGTGCGCCGACGAAGCCGAACGACTCGAGCGGCGGCAGGTCGAGCTGGGCGACGGCGCCGTCGTTGTGATGCGTGAGCGGTCCGCCGCCGACCCACACCTCGGCCGGCTGGGTGTTGCTCTGGTGCACGTACACGAGGGTCTTGCCGTCGGGCGCGACATTCACGCCGGTGTTGACGCCGGAGGAAACGGCGACGGAACGACGGAACGACGGAAAGTCGATGCGGTAAATGTTCTCGCGCCCACGCTCTTCGACGACCGCATAGATGCACTTCGAGTCCGGGCACCACGTATACGAGCCCACCGACAGCGACCATCCCGCCGTGATCTCGGTCGGGCTTCCACCTTCCGTCCTTCCATCCTTTCGTCGCATCACCATCAAGCGCTCTCGATCCGCTTCAAACCCCGCTCGCTCCATCGAGAGGTAGGCGAGCCAGCGGCCGTCGGGCGAGTAGCGCGGCGTGTTGTCGGCGCCGCGGGTCGTCGTCAGCGCGCGCATCCCCGAGCCGTCGGGGCCCAACAGGTAGACGTCGACGTTGGTGTTGTCCGCGACGCTCGAGTCGCCGTGCAGCGCCACGGCGATCTCCTTCCCGTCGGGGGCCACGCCCACGTCCCCGTCGCCGCCCGTCGCGATCGTGGGCACGTCGTGGGCGAGGGGCGTGATGTCGCGGGCGCGGTTATCGGCGAGCGTGACGAGGAACAGGTGCTGCCGTTTGCCGGCGCGCCAGTCGTCCCAGTGGCGCCACAGGAGATCGGTCCAGATCCGCGCCTCGGTCGGGTACTGGCCGTTGCGGCGCTCGATCTCCTGCTCGGGGGGCCATTTGATGTCGCTCGTGACGACCAGTCCCTTGCCGTCGGGCAGCCACACGGGATCGAACACGCCGTCGGCCAGGTCGGTCACCCGGCGCGCTTCGCCCCCGCCGATCGGCAGCAGCCAGAGCTGCGGGCCGTTCTGGCGCGTGGCGACGAAGGCGAGCGACTTGCCGTCGGGCGCCCAGCGCGGCTGTCGGTCCGAGCCCGGCCCCGCGGTGACTTCCCGCACCTGACCCGTGGCCACGTCGGCGAGCCAGATGCGGGTCGTGCCGCGGTTGTCCTTGAGCGAGTACTCGGTCACCGTGTACGCCACCCAGCGACCGTCGGGCGAGAGCTGCGGATCGCCTACGGCCTTCAGCGCCAAGTAGTCGTCGATCGTGATGGCGCGCTTCTGGGCCGAAAGCCGGGGAAGAGGGAAGAGGAAAGGGGGAAGGGTGCCAAGGGCGAGAACGATGAGCAGTCGTGTGGTCTTCTTCATTCCGTCTTTCCGTCCTTCCGTCGACTTTTTTCAATAGTCCGGATGCGTCAGGATCGCCCGCACCAGCTCGTCGAACACCTGCGATTCCGGCTTGACCGCACCGCTCGAGTCGGTGTGCACGTTCCAGGCGCACAGCTCGTTCAGCGCCGTCGCCTCCTCGTACGTGAGCCGGAGCAGGTATTCGTCTCCCCGGCGGGTCGCCGCGTCCAGGACCTTGCGCAGGACGTCGGGCAGGTGCCGCGCCCCGCGCACGGCGTCGTACTGCGCACGCGTGACCGTGAGATCCATGAACTCCCTTGCTTTGGCGGGTCGCGGGCGAAATCTTCTCCCTGCGCCGGTTTCTCGCAAGGAAAGGGCCCATGCCGCGTACCGAATTCATCGCCACCGGGTTCCACGTGCCCGAGCGGGTGGTCACGAACGACGACCTCGCGACCATGATGGACACGTCGGACGAGTGGATCAGCCAGCGCTCGGGGATCAAGACGCGCCACTGGGTGTCGGATGGAGAGACGGGCGCGACGCTGGCGCGGGAGGCGGCCCACCAGGCGCTGGCGCGGGCCGGCATGAAGCCCGCGGACCTGGACTGCATCGTCTATTGCACCTGCACGCCCGATCACTTCGAGCCCGGCAACGGCGTCTTCCTCGAGCGCGAGCTCGGGCTATGCGACGTCCCCGCGCTCGACATCCGCAATCAGTGCTCGGGCTTCGTGTACGGCCTCTCGGTCGCCGACGCGTGGATCCGCGCCGGTCAGTACCGGCGCGTGCTGCTGGTCGGCGCGGAGGTGCACTCGCGCGGTCTCGACAGGACGACGCGCGGGCGGGACACGACGGTGCTGTTCGGTGATGGGGCGGGCGTCGCGATCCTCGGCCCCACGGACGACCCGCGGCGCGGCGTCCTCTCGACCCACCTCTACGCCGACGGGCGGCACGCCGAGAAGCTGTGGGTCGACGCGCCCGGGCTCGCACACGACCCCTACATCAGCGAGGAGCTGATCCGCGCCGGGAAGCACCGCGCGGTGATGGACGGCCGCGAGGTCTTCAAGTTCGCGTCGGTGCTGATGCCCCAGTCGGTGGCGACCGCCCTCAAGGCGAACGGCCTCTCGCCGGCCGACTTGAAGCTGCTGGTGCCGCACCAGGCGAACCTGCGGATCATGGAGATGGTGCAGAAGACGATCGGGCTGCGCGACGACCAGATCTACATGAACATCCAGAAGTACGGCAACACGACCGCGGCCTCGATCCCGATCGCGCTCCACGAAGCGCTGTGCGAGGGCCGGCTCGGGCGCGGCGACCTGCTAGTGCTCACGGCGTTCGGCTCGGGCTTCACGTGGGCCAGCGCGGCGATCCGCTGGTAGGACCTACCCGTTACCCATCGTCTTCACGCGAAACTCGAACACGTCGTAGCGCCGGATGTGCGCCGGAAACCCGGTCGCCGCAAGCCGCGTAGGACGACGGGAAAGGAGCGGGGAACGATGATCGTCTTCTTGTTGGGAGCCGCGGCGCTGGGTGGCGGCTTCGTCGGAGCCCGCCGCCTCGTGCGGCGCCGGCTGCGCTTCGTCGACGCCGTGCAGCGCCCGGCGGCACCGCTCCTCGCCGGTCTCGCGGCCACGGCCGTCGCGCTTCCGGTCGCGGTGCTGCCGCTCGTGACCGTGGGGACCGCGGTGGCGTTCGGGGTCGGGGTGGCGGGCGGGGTCGCGAGCGGGCGGCGGCGGCCCTAGACGACCCTCAGCTCCGCCGCGACCCCTTCCCCGGCGACCTCGGGCCGGCCCGCCACGACGCGCAGCGCCCGCACCGCGTCCTTCGCAAACGTCTTCCCGGCACCCTTCTCCACCTCCTCGAGCGCGCTCCACTTCGGGAACGCCGCCCGCACGGGGGTGGCCATCTGCAGCGTCTCGAACGCGTCGGCGACCGCCAGGACCTTGACGGTCAACGGGATCGGGAGCGCCTCGATGTCCCAGTCCTCGCCCACGATCTCATAGTAGTGGCCGTACTCGCCGATGATCTCTGCGGCGCCGCGCATCGCGCGCGCCACCGTCACGGCCGAGTCCGTCACCGAGCGTGACAGCAGCCGCAGCAGCCGCTGGTCGCGCGTCCCCACCTCGTGCAGCAGCGCGGCCACCCGCAGGTTCTCCTCGTCCTCACTGGAGAGCCCGAGCTCGCGGGCGATCGCCGCCGCCACGTCCGCCACCCGGTTGGAGTGGCCCAGTTGGTGGCGCTCGGTCGACTCGATGTGGTAGGTCAGGAGCTCGAGCGTCGCGAGGTACGCGTTCTTCACCTCGGAGAGCCGCGCCTCCCGCTGCTCGGCCAGCCCGCCCACGACGTAGCCGGTGAGAATGAGGAAGCCCGCCCACGGGACGAGCGCGAGTAGCGCGGCGCCGTAGAAGCCCGGGAGCATGTCCAGGCCCTGCACGTACTGGTAGAAGAACACCAGCGCCACCACGAACACGCCCGCCATCACCGCAAAACGCCGACCCCCGTAGAACCCGGCCAGGATCAGGGGGAGGTAATAGAAGCTCAGGAACGCGAACTTCTGGTCGACGAGCAAGTGGATGCCGACCATGGCGAGCACGAGCAGCAGCACGAAGGTCCGCTCGAAGTAGCGGAAGAAGAAGAGCTTCGCGCGCTCCAGCAGACGTTGCTGAGCCACACAAACCTCGAGGCCAATGTTGTCGGGGGGGCGCGGGACCAAAGTGGGAAAACCGGTGCCGCGGCGCAATGGCACTCGGCACACAGCCGCCGTAGGTGCCCGTGGGAGGCCGAGTTACGCCTCGTCCACCCGCCGTTGCTCGTACCCGACGCAGCGCAGCACCGGCAGGGGCGGGTAGCGCGGGAAGCGCGCGTCGGTCTCGGCGCGGCCGCAGCGGAAGAAGGTCGAGCCCCGTCGGTTGGTGACGATGCGGGCCCAGCGGCAGGTGGAGCAGAGACCGACGTCGTCGCGGACAACGGACGACGGATGACTGGGCACGGATGCCGTCAGACGTGCACCTGCACCGGCTCGTGCAGTCTGCGCCGCAGCAGCGGATGAGTCGCCCACACGTACCAGCCCATCGCGCTCACGGCCAGCACGTTCGCGACCAGCACCGACCAGATGCCGAGCGTCCCCAGCACCCACTGCGCGCCGAGCGCGAGCATCGCCACCACGACCGCCTCCAGCACGATCATGGCCATCGCGATGAGCACGATTAACACGGGAGCGCGCTCGATCTGCTCGGCGACGGCCACGAACACCGTGCCGGCGACCACGAACGCCGCGACGTGCACGGCGGTGTAGGCCGCCACGATGCCGAGGTTCACCTGGATCGCCGCTACGTTGGAGGCGCCGAACAGCAACGCCGCCCCGAGCGCGGCCGGCGTCCGGAGCAGCTGCCCCGCGGCCACGTCGAGCGCGAGGAACCACAGCGCGACGACGGCGGCCCCGACGAGGCCGGTGACGACGCCCTGCGCGAGCAACGGGTAGCCCTTAAGAAAGGCCAACCCGAGGGGGCGCTGCTCCCGCGCGGCACGGTGCAGGTAGGCCACGAGAACGAACCCCGACAGCACGTTGGCGATGACGACCTGCGGCCACGGCACCACCGCGACGCGTCCCGTCCCGCTCGACAGCAAGCCCGCGTAGAAGACCAGCTCCTGCGCCACGAGGCCGAACGGCACGGCGAGCAGGAGGCGCGGCGGCACACGCAGCGCGGCGATCGCGCCGGCCATCGCGACACCGAGCAGCGCGAACACCGCGAAGTGCACGACCGTGTAGGCGGCGACCAGACGGAACGAGGGCGTCGTGATGTCCTGCCGCGACAGCGCGCTCGCGAGCACGGCCGGCGTGTGGAACGGCCGGCCGGCGAGGGAGTCCACCAGGAGAAACCACAGTGCGACAACGAGGCCGGCGAGGAACCCGCCGACGACGCCGTGAGCGATCAGCTCATTGACGGGTCGCTTCATCGGTCGCTCCTCCTCCTGGGATGGCGAGGGCGGGCGGCGGGGGGCGCCCCCCTCACGGAATATCGCGCCTCGCCCGCCTCGCGCAACCGCTTCCGCTATGGCGCTTTGCCCCGGCGCTTCCCCATCTTGTCATGACCTATGGTCGACGCCGGCACGCCGCCCGAGCTGCCACCGGGTCTCCGCGAAGAATACCTCGCGGGGATGCGGTCACAACTAGGCCTGCTCGCGACGATTGCGGACCGTCTCACGGCGGCCGGCAACGACCGCGAAGCGCTCGCGGTGCTGCAGCGCGAGACCCACAAGATTCACGGGTCCGCCGGTTCGTACGGCTTCGCGGAGGCGTCACGCCTCGCCGCCGGCCTCGAGGCCACCGCCAAGGACTGGGTCGCTCGGCCCCACGACCCCGACGGGGATCGCGGGTCAGTGGTCCGCTGGTTCGTCACGCGGGTCGCCGAGATGCTCGGCCTTCAGATGGGCTAGTTGCTGCTCTTCCTCAGCTCGGCTTCGACCCGCTCGGCCTCCCGCAGCACCCGCAGCGCGTTGAGCCCCGCGACCTTTCTGATATCCTGTTCACTCCAGCCTCGCCGCAGGAGCTCAGCAATGAGGTCCGGAAACTTGGACACGTTCTCGAGCCCCACCGGCACCTCGGTGATGCCGTCGAAGTCGGAGCCCAGGCCCACGTGGTCCACGCCGACCACGCGCCGGAGGTAGTCGATGTGGTCCGCCACCTGTTGCAGCGTCGCCTTCGGGGCGCGCGCCCGCCACGCCTTCACCGAATCGGCGATCGCGGCCGAATCGGTCCCCGCGGCCCGCAGGGCGCGCGCTCGGGGCTCGAGGCTGTCCTCGTACACCCGCACCGCCTCCGAGACGAAGGCGGGGTTGAAATTCACCATGACGATGCCGCCGTTCGCCGGCACGAGCCGGAGGATCGAGTCCGGCACGTCCCGCGAATGGTGCGCCAGCGCGCGCGCGGACGAGTGCGAGAACATGACGGGGGCCCGCGTGGCGTGGAGCGCATCGGACATCGTGCCGTCGTTCACGTGCGAGAGGTCCACGAGGATCCCGACCCGATTCATCTCGCGGACGACGTCTCGGCCGAATGCCGAGAGGCCGCGCCGCGCCGTGTCGGTGGACGCGGTCGCCCAAGAGAGACTGCGCCAGTGCGTGAGCGTGATGTAGCGGACGCCGAGGGCCGCGAACATCCGGAGCGCGCCGAGGGAATTCTCGATGGCGTGCCCACCCTCGATGCCGATCAGGCACGAGACCTTCCCGGCCCTGAAGTTGCGCTCCACGTCCGCGGCGCTGTAGGCCATCGCGAGGTCGCGCGGATACCGGGCGCACAGCCGCTTGATCAGGTCGATCTGCTCGAGCGCGTACACGGCCGGGTGCGGCCCGGAATCCATCGTGGTGACCGGCACGTACGCCGCCCAGAACTGGCCACCCACCGCCCCGGCGCGAAGCTTCGGGATGTCGGTCATCAGCTTCGGCTGGCTCACCGCGAAGTCGACCGAATCGAGCCCGCCCCGCTCGCGGATCGCGTCGGGGATGTCGTTGTGGCCGTCGATGAGGGGAACGGTGCGAAGGATGGCAACGGCTCGGGCGCGATTCGTGTCGCTCTGCGCCGCAAGGCGACGGAACGACGGAAGGACAGAAGGTGTCAGCAGCACCAGCACCAGCACCAGCCCCCACATCCCCCTTCCGTCGTTCCGTCCTTCCGTCGCCTTTCGCATGTGCGCTCCGTGGCTCCAGTTTGGGCGGAAAGCTGGCGCCGCCCCGCCCGCTTATCAAGATTACGGCTGGGAACCATGCCCGACACCAAAGCGAAGATCGCGCTTGAGCTGAACGGCGAGCCCGTCGAGGTGGCCTTCGCGCCGCACAAGACGCTGCTCGAAGTGCTGCGCGAAGACCTGGGCCTCACGGGTACGAAGCACGGCTGCGAGCTGGGGGAGTGCGGCACCTGCACGGTGCTCGTCGACGGCGTGCCGGTGCTCTCGTGCCTCGTGCTCGGCCTCGCCTGCGCGGGGCGCCGGGTGAAGACCGTCGAAGGGATGGCCGAAGGCGGGAAGCTGCATCCGCTGCAGCACGCGTTCGCGGAGCTGGGCGCGGCGCAGTGCGGCTACTGCACACCCGCCTTCCTGCTCGCCGCCGAGGCGCTGCTCGCCGCCAATCCACGCCCCACGCGCGACGACATCAAACAGGCTCTCGCGGGCAACCTCTGCCGCTGCACCGGTTACATCAAGATCTACGAGGCGGTCGAGTGGGCCGCGGCACAGCTGCGGGGGGAGGACGCGCAGCCGGCCCGGGAAGTGTTGTATGGGCACCCGTAAGAACAAGGCGACGGAAAGACGGAAGGACGGAACGGGGATGCAAGGCCACCCGCCTCGTCGGGGTGGGTTACGGGTGGTGGGGAAAGCACACCGCAAGACCGACGCCACCGCCAAGGTCACCGGCGCGACCCGGTTCGCCGACGACCTGTTCCTGCCGCGGATGCTCTACGCCAAACTGCTGCGGAGCCCGCATCCGCACGCGCGCATCGTTCGCATCGACCCGTCCCGGGCATTGGCGCTCGCCGGCGTAAAGGCCGTCCTGACCGGCAAGGACCTGCCGATCCCCTTCGGCATCCTCCCTGTGAGCCAGGACGAGCACGCCCTGGCCCTGGACAAGGCCCGATTCGTGGGCGATCCCGTCGCCGGCGTCGCCGCCGTGAGCGAGGAGATCGCGACCGCCGCGCTGGACCTGATCGCCGTGGAGTACGAGCCGCTCCGTCCCGTCAGAGACGCGCTGGACGCGGTCGCACATCCCGAGCCGCGGATTCATGCCTACGGCGACGGCGGCAACCTCCACAAGCTGATCAACCTGGAGTTCGGCGACGTCGAGGAGGCCTTCACCGCGGCCGATCTCGTGCGCGAGGACCTGCTCTTCTTCGACGGGAACACTCATCTCCCGATGGAGCAGCACGCGGCGGCCGCGGACTGGTCGGCGGACGGCAAGCTCACGCTGTGGAGCTCGACACAGACCCCCCACTACGTGCATCGCGCGCTCGCTCAGGTGCTGGAGCTCGCGCCCGCCAGGATTCGCGTGATTGCGACGCCCAACGGCGGGGCGTTCGGGGGCAAGAGCGACCCCTTCAGCCACGAGCTCGTGGTGGCCAAGCTGGCGATGGTCACTGGCCGGCCGGTGAAGATCACCCTCACCCGCGAGGAGGTGTTCTACTGTCACCGTGGCCGCCACCCGACGCTGATGTGGGTGAAGACGGGGGTGAAGCGGGACGGCAGCATCACCGGCATGCACTTCAAGTCGCTGCTCGACGGCGGCGGCTACGGCTCGTACGGTGTGGCGAGCACGTACTACACGGGCGCGCTGCAGACCGTCACATATCACGTTCCACGTTACAAGTTCCAAGGCGCAAGAGCGTTCACCAGCAAACCGCCGTGCGGTCCGAAACGCGGGCACGGCACCCCGCAACCGCGCTTCGCGCTCGAGGTGCACCTCGACAAGATCGCGGAGCAACTCGGGATCGATCCGGCCGAGCTGCGGCTCAAGCACCTCGTCCCCCCCAACTCGCTGACCGCCAACTGGCTGCGCATCGGCACGATGGGTCTGGGGGCGTGCATCGAGAAGGTCGTCGCCGGCTCCGGCTGGAAGGAGAAGTTCCGCAAGCTTCCCGACGGCAAGGGCATCGGGCTCGCGTGCTCGTCCTACATCACCGGCGCGGGGCTCCCCATCTACTGGAACCCCATGCCGCATTCCGGCGTGCAGCTGAAATGCGACCGCGGCGGCGGGGTGACGGTGTTCTGTGGGTCGACCGAGATCGGCCAGGGATCGGATTCGATCCTCGCCATCATCGTGGCCGAGGTGCTGGGCCTCGATCCCTTCGACATCGCGATCGTCACCGGCGACACGGATCTCACCCCTGTGGACCTCGGCAGCTACTCGAGTCGCGTCACGCTGATGACCGGCCACGCCGCGATTCAGGCGGCCGAGCGGGCGCGAGACGTCATCGCCCGGCACGCGGCGCAGAAGCTCGGCATCCCGCCGGAGCGGGCCGCGTTCGCCGACGCCCGCGTGTTCGACGTCGAGCGCCCGGAACGCGGGCTCACGTTCGGCGAGGCGGTGCAGCTCGCGGAAGCGGCGGAGGGAACGGTCGGCACCGTCGGGTCGTACACGCCGCCGCCGTCGGCCGGCAAGTACCGGGGCGCGGGGGTCGGGCCCTCTCCGGCGTACTCCTACAGCGCCTGCGTGGCCGAAGTGGACGTCGATGCCGCGACGGGGATCGTGCGCGTCCCGAAGATCTGGATCGCGCACGACGTGGGGCGGTGCATCAACGCGGCGACGGTGATGGGACAGATCGAGGGCTCGGTCTACATGGGCCTGGGCGAGGCCCTGATGGAAGAAATGGCCTACCGCGGCAACCGCAACGTGGTGCACAAGATTCCCAGCCTGCTCGAGTACAAGAGCCCCACGACGCTCGAGATGTGCGACGTGGTCACCTACGTGGTCGAGGACCCCGACCCCAACGGCCCGTTCGGCGCGAAGGAATGCGGTCAGGGACCGTTGCTCCCGGTTCCGCCCGCGGTGGCGAACGCCGTGTACGACGCCGTCGGCGTGCGCATCGACGAGGTGCCGATCACCCCCGAGAAGGTGTTCAAGGCGCTGCGCCGCAAGGCGAAGGGCGAGGAGCCACGGTACGGGCCGGACCGGTTCCCGGACATCCTCTGGCCGGAGCCCATCCGGGTACCGCCGCCGTGGGAAGGCGGGGACGGAACCGCGACGGACGGGGGTGGACGGGCAAGGACGGGGAAGGTGGTTGCGGTGGCGCGCGAAACCGTACGGGGATCCTGATGCTGCGGCTCCCCTCGTTCACCTACCTGCAGCCCGGAACGCTGCAAGAGGCGCTCGCGATGAAGGCCGATGCGGGGCCGCAGGGGATGTACGTCGCGGGCGGGACGGACTTGTATCCCAACATGAAGCGCCGGCATCAGGAGCCGCGCATCGTGATTTCGTTGATGGGGATTCCGGAGTTGAGAAGGTTGGAAGGCTGGACTGTTGGAACGTGCATCACCCTGACCGAACTTTCCAACCTTCCAACCTTCCAACGTTCGTATTCAGTTGTAGCCCACGCCGCCGACCTCGTGTCCACGCCCCTGCTCCGCAACATGGGCACCCTGGGCGGCAACCTCTGCCTCGACACGCGCTGCAACTACTACGACCAGACGTACGAGTGGCGCAAGGCGATCGACTTCTGCATGAAGAAGGATGGTCACATCTGCTGGGTGGCGCCCTCGTCCCCGCGCTGCTGGGCCGTCAGCTCCTCGGACGTGGCGCCCGTGATGGTCGCGATCGGCGCCGAATACCGCCTGGTGGGCCCCTCTCCCGCGGCCGAGCGCGTGGTGCCCGCCGCGCGGTTCTATCACAACGACGGCATCAATTATCTCACCAAGCAGCCCGACGAGATCCTCGCCGCCGTGCGGCTCCCCCCCCCGGACGGCTGGGATGCGGTCTATCACAAGCTGCGGCGCCGGGGCTCATTCGACTTTCCGGTGCTGGGGGTGGCGGCGTGGGTGAAGTGGCAACGCGGAAGTCGGAACGCGGAACGCGAAACGGTTGCCGAAGCGCGGATCGTGCTCGGCGGCGTGGCGAGCTGGCCGCAGGAGATGCCCGAGGCCGCGGCGGCGCTCGCGGGGACGGCGCTCGAGGATGCCGCGATCGCCGCCGCCGCGGAGGCCGCCTACCGTCCCGCGAAGCCGCTCGACAATACCGACTTCGATCTCTCGTGGCGCAAGCAAATGACCCGCGTGTACGTCACGCGAGCGCTCGGGGAGCTGCGCCGGCGGCGCTAACCGGACCTAAAAGGTCGACTTCGCGATGTCGCCCACCGTCAGGAGGCCGCTGTGCAAGTAGTTGACTCCCGGGACCGCGAAACTGAAAAAGTCCACGCCAACCCCGGCAGGCCCGTTGTCGCACGCCACGGCGTGAAACACGACCAAGGACCCGACGTTCTGCGGACCGAGCACGTCGACCACCTCCCGGCTGACCCCGTCGAACTCCGCCCCCTTCGTCGGGTCGCTGCACGCACTCGAGCTTGACTGGAACGCGGTGATCCCGGTCTCGGGGTCCGACGCGTCCACCACGAGCACGACATAGCTTCCGTCGGGGCGGTACCAGTGCTCGTTGTATACGAGCTTACCCGTCAGGTCGGAGCGCACGTCGAAGTTGAACTCGTCCCACCACGAGGGCGGCGACGCCGCGTCCTGGATCTGTCCGGTGCCGGTGACGCGTACGCCGCCGGCGCTCAGATCCGCGACGGGCCGCGCAGTCATCGAGTCGCGGCAGCCGATGCCCAGCAGGGCGGCAGCCGCCGCGGCCAACAGTTTTCGTTGCACGGCTGGTGTCATGACCGTCTCTCCGGGCTAAGAGTCAGGCGCGTGGAGGGCAAGTTTCGGACCGCTCACGGGGCGCGGCCTGGTAACGCGAATTCCCCACCCGGTGTGGCTGCCGCGCCGCGGCGGCGCACCACGCCGTGTGGCGAGGGTGGATCAGTAGCTGGCCTTCGCGATGTCCCCCGTCGTCAGGAGGCCGCTGTGTAAGTACTCGACCCCCGGCACCGCGAAGCTGAAGAAGTCGAGGCCGCTCCCGGACGGCCCGTTGTCGCACGCCACGGCGTGGAACACGACCAGGGACCCGACATTCTGAGGAGCGAGCACGTCGACCACCTCGCGACTGACCCCATCGAACTCCACGCCCCGGGTCGAGTCGGCGCAGGCGGTCGCGGTCGCCTTGAATCCCGTGATCCCGGTCTCGGGGTCCGACGGGTCCACCACCAGCGTGACGTAGCTCCCGTCAGTCCGATACCAGTGCTCGTTGTACACGAGCTTGCCGGTCAGGTCGGAGCGCACGTCGAAGTTGAACTCATCCCACCACGACGGTGGGGTCCACGCGTCCTGGATCTGGCCGAGCCCGATGATGCGCACGCTCGCGCAACTCACGGCGAACGCGGCGCGCGCCGTGTCGCCGGCGGGCACCGAGTCCGTCTGTGGATTGGCGCCGATCACCGTACAGTTCTCCGCCACGCCCGCGAGCTCGACGCGATGCGGACCCGACACGAGGCTGTCGAAGGTGACGCTCCCGCTCGTCCCGACTGGCTGGCTCAGCGTGCCGTCTACCGTGACGGTGTAACCGTCCGGATCGAGCGCCGCGCCCGTGGTGCTGGTCGAGACCACGAGCGTCCCGAGGACCGGCGGCATGACGTCGGCGTTGGGGAGAGGGTTGGTGGAGTCGCGACACGCGGTGCCCGCCGCCGCGGTCACGGTCACCACTGCGCATAGCCCGCGTCCGAGGATTCGCACCATATCACGGACTCGTCTTGGCGATATCACCGCTCACCAGGGAGCCGGACTTGCCATAGCCCGCGTCCGGAACGCTGATACTGAAGAAGTCCAGGCCGCTCCCGGCGGGCCCGTTGTCGCACCCCGCCACGGTGAAGGTGTACTGGTTTGCTTCCCCCTCCACCTGCAGGATGCCGTCGAACTCCGCCCCTTTCGTCGGGTCGCTGCAGGCGCTCGAAACGTTCCGGTAGGCCGTGATCCCGGTCCCGGGGTATGCTGGCCCCACGTGGACGGTCGTGGGGCTCCCGTCCCGGACGAGGTTGTAGTCGGTATAGTCGAGTGTGCCGGTCAGATCGGCCTTCGCGTCGAAGGTGAAGGTCTGGTACTCCGAGCCGGTCGTGGGCGAGCCCGGGCCGATCGCCCCGTTCCCCGTCAGCTCCGCGACGATCGCCCTGCAGCTCACCGCAAACGTGGTGCTCGCCGTGCTGCCCGAGGGCACCGGGACGGTCCGGGGGTTCGCTCCGTCTACGCTGCAGTTCGCCGCCATCCCCGAGAGCTCAACGCTGTGATCGCCCGTCGCGAGGTCGGGGAAGGTCACGCTGGCATTGTCGCCGATCGGCTGGCTCTGCGTCCCGTCCACCGTGACCGTGTAGCCGTCGGGATCAAGGTCGGCGCCCGTGGTGGAGGTCGACACGCTGAGCGCGCCCGGGGGCACCGACGTCGTCGACTTGGCGACGTCACCGACCGTCACGAGGCCGCTGTGCAGGTAATCCGAAGCGGGGACCGCGAAGCTGAAGAAGTCGAGGCCGCTGCTGGAGGCCCCGTTGTCGCACGCCACGGCATGGAAGGCGAACAGCGACCCGACGTTTTGCGGATCGAGCAGGTTGACGATCTCCCGGGCGATCCCGTCGAACTCCACCCCCCGAGTCGGGTCGGCGCAGACGCTCGAGGTCGACGAGAACCCGGTGATCTTGGTGTCCGGGTCCGACGGGTCCACGATCAGCGTGGCGTAGGTCCCATCGGGTTGATACCAGTGCTCGTTGTACACGAGCTTGCCCGTCAGGTCTGAGCGGACATCGAAGTTGAACTCGTCCCACCACGACGGCAGCGTCGCCGCGTCGTGGATTTGACCGAGCCCCGTGATGCGGACCGCCCCACACGTCACCGTGAACGTGGTACGCGCCGCGTCGCCGGCGGGCACCGAGACGATCTCGGGGTTCGTCCCGCTCACGGTGCAGTTCTCCGCCACTCCCGAGAGCAGGACGCTGTGCGGACCGGCCACGAGGCCGTCGAACGTGACGCTGCCGTTGGTCGCGATCGCCTGCGCCTGTGTCCCATCCACCGTGACGGTGTAGCCGTCGGGATCGAGCGCGGTGCCCGTGGTGCTGGTCGATACGATGAGACTCCCGACTGAGAGTGTGACGTCGGCGCCAGCGCGGGGGTTGGTAGCGTCGCGACACGCGGAGCCGACCGCCACAGCCACGGTCACGACTGTGAAGAGTCTCGACCCCCAGATTCGTACCATGCGCGGTCCTCGGAGTGGACGTTCGACCGAGGCAGAGGCGCAAGTCTTGGACCCGCGTTGGGCAAGCAGAACGCGCGGCGGTGTGCCGCGCGCGCGCTACATCACACGGCGCGCGACACCGCGCGAAAACGGTGATGCGCCCGGGTACGTTCCATATTGAAACCGTTGCGACCGCGCCATTCAGGCGTAGCGTTTCATCCCGACCATAGGGCGGTGTGACTCGCGTCACGCAGTTCCCTGGCCTGCCGAATGCCGTCCACTT
>Ga0209157_1000246_pt1 | contig 48194 bp, 48 predicted proteins | sample GraSoiAngelo_135_FD_185892 | JGI IMG/M metagenome (GOLD analysis project Ga0209157, IMG submission 185892) | Grasslands soil microbial communities from the Angelo Coastal Reserve, California, USA - 14_0929_05_40cm (SPAdes) (version 2) | ecosystem: Environmental > Terrestrial > Soil > Grasslands ...
CCGTACCGGTAGGTCGAGTAGACGTCCACCCCCGGCGCGGCGATGACGTGGCTCAGATCGGCGCCGGTCGCGAAGTTCGAGAAGCTGGCGAAGCCGTCGTCGAAGCTCGCGCTGGTCTCCGCGCCCTGGCCGCAGGGCTTACCGTCGGCGTCGGCTAGCGCCGTCACGGCGAGCACCTCCCGGTACGCGGCCGGGACGAAGCCGTTCAGATTGGCGGCGCTGTTACCCGCGGCGGCCACGAAGGTCACCCCGTGGAGCACGGCCTGGCATATCGCCATGTGCAGAGGGTCGTTGTTGAGGGCGCCGCACTCGCCGTCGTCGGATCCTGCCCCGCCGAGGCTCATGTTGGCGACGGTGATCGGCCCGCCCCGCGCCGGGGACTTCGAGTCGACGAAGTCGACCCCGCAGATCAGGGTCGAGGTGGACCCGGCGCCGAGGATGTTGAGGACCTGGACCGCCCAGAGCCGCGCCTCGGGCGCGACGCCGACAACACCATTGCCGTCGTTGGCCGCGGCGACGATCCCGGCCACGTGGGTGCCGTGGCCGCTCGAGTCCTGGGCGCTCGGAGCTCCCGTGCAGCTCGTTCCGCCGGCGATGTTGCGCTGGAGGTCCGGATGGGCAAGATCGATGCCGGTATCGAGGATGGCGACGTGGACGCCGACGCCAGTGTTCGTCTTGTACTCGGCGTTGATTCGATCGACGCCAGTCGGGATTCCCTGCTGGAAGGCGCTGACCACACGGTCCTCGGTGACGAGCCGCACCCGGGGATCGCGCTCGACGGAGTTCAGCGACGCCGCCGGGATCGTTGCGGCGAACCCTCGGAAAACGTGCTCGTAGACCTGGAGCACCTGGAGGCTGTGGCGCCGGGCGAGATCATGGGCGACCGGATTCGCGCGCGGCACCTTGTCGTTGAATACCACGATGTACTGATCGGCAATGATCTGCGCCGAGGCGTCGCGCGTCAGGCCCAGCGATGCGGCGACGAGGGGAAATACTACGAAGACAGCGACGGCAACGACACGAGGCACTCCGAATCTTATAGCACGTCGCCCCGCTCCTACCGCACAAACTGATCGCGGGCCAACGGCGGCCGGACCTCGGCCCCCGAGAAGAGCAGGGTCACGACGACCTCGACCGACGCGTTACCCCCCAGGCCCTGACAGCCGATCGCCGCGCGCGTCGGCTTGCCGCGCTCGCCGTAGAGCTCCACCAGGAGGTCGGCCGCCCCGTTGATGACGCGCGGCTGATCGCCGAAGCCCGGCGCCGAGTTCACGAAGCCGAGCAGGTGCACGAACTGCTGGACGCGGTCCAGGTCGCCCAGCGCGTACTTCACCGCCGCCAGGGTCATGAGCGCCGCGTAGCGCGCCGCCTCGTAGCCCTGCTCGAGCGTCAGGTCCTTGCCGACGACACCCGGCAGATAGCCCTGGCCGCCCTTCCTCGGCGTCGTGCCGGACAGGTAGAGCATATTCTGAACGGCGTAGTGAGAAATGTAGTGGGCGCCGGAAGAATTCGTCCGGTACAGGTCCTCGAGGCTCGGCAGCTCCAGCCCCAGCTTCGCGATCTTCGCCTCGACGTTCGTGCCCGCCTCCTCACCGGCCCCCGAGCTCGTTGAACGCGAGCTGAGCCATTCGCCCGATCAAGTGATAGGCGGCGGCAAAGCCCGGCGTGCCGTCGGCGACCGTATCGGGAACGCCGACGGTATAGGCCGTCAGGATGCAGAGCGGGCGGTCGCCCTTGAAGATGATACCGGCGTCGTTGTAGCAGCGGTGGCCCGTGCCGGTCTTGTGGGCGACCTTCGTGCCCAGCGGCAGCAGCGACGGCAGCCGGGTCTTGAGCTTCTGCCAGGAGAGGATGTCGAGCCCGAGGCGGCACAGCGCGGTCGTGCACTCAAGACGCGCGGCCATCTCCGGATCTTCGGTCCCTTTGAGGATCAGCTCGAGCAGGAGCCCCTGATCGTTGGCCGTCGTCGTCGTGACGCGATCGAGGGAGCTGTCGCGCCCGGTCCGGGGCGGGATCCCGTAGCGGTGCACCGTGCTGGTCAGGCCCACCGCCTCGGTGTAGCGCTGGACGTTCGGGAGCCCGACCAGATCGACCACGTGCCCCGTGCAGGTGTTGTCGCTGACGATGATCATCATGACCATCGCGTCCCGCAGGGTGATCCAGAACCCCGGCGTCAGGTGCTGGAACGTGCCCGAGTCGTTGTCCTGGAACCGCCCGTCGATCGTGACCCTCTGATCGAGGGAGAGCTTGCCCGCGTGGACGGCCGCCAGCGCGGCCATCATGATCGAGGTCTTGCGGGTGCTGGCCGAGGGCACCGTGACCTTGCCGCGCCGATCGGCGGCGACGCCGCTGGCGAAGTCTTTCAGATACCAGCTCACCTCGAATTCGGCGCCGTCGCACAGCTGATTGAGGCTCTTGACGAGGTCACGCATGCCTGAACCATACCACGGGCCCGGTCGTCGCCGCCGCCGGCTTGACTGCCATCCCGGCCCACGGGACAGTAGCGCGGGATGGCGTCCACCCAGCTGATCCACGACGCGACGATCGTCACCGTCGACCAGGCCGGATCGATCCTCTACGGCGCGGCACTCGCGGTGAGCGACGGCCGCATCGCCGCACTCGGCCCGACACCGGAGCTGCTTGTGAAGTACCCGGACGCCGAGCGCGTCGACGGCCGCGGGCGGGCGGTGTTACCGGGCTTCGCCAACACGCATACGCACCTCTCGCGCGTGCTGGCGCGCGGGATCTACGAGGATCTCTCGCCCCCTCACACGCCGCCCTTCACGGGCGGCCTGGCGCCGCTGCCGCTGCCACCGCTCTCACGAGACGAAGAGCGCGTGATGGCGTTGCTCGGCGCGCTGGAAGCCATCCGGAGCGGCACGACGCTCGTGCTCGAAGAGAGCGCCGGGCTCGACGGCTACGCGGGCGCGCTGCTCGACACGGGGCTGCGCCTGGTCCTCTGCGAGCGCGCGTGGGACCGCGCCAACGCGTCGATCGGCCAGCCCGGGGCGTTCCAGGTCGATCCGGCGCTCGCCGAGGCGGGCCTGGCGCGGATCGCCGACTTCCACACGCGCTGGAACGGCAAGGGCGACGGGCGGCTCGCCGCGGGGCTTGCCGCCTGGGCGCCCGACATGTGCTCGCCGGGTCTCCTGGATCGGCTGCGGAAGCTTCAGTCCGAGCTCGGGGCGATCGCGACCGTGCATTTGAGCCAGATCTGGGGCGAGGTCGCGGCCGTCCAGGAGCAGCGCGGCGTCCTGCCGACGGAATACCTCGCGCGCTGCGGTGTGCTCTCCAATCGCCTGGTGGCGGCGCACTGCCGGTGCATGACCGCGGGCGAGGAGCGCATCCTGGGCGCCTCGGGCACCGCCGTCGCGGTCAATCCGGCCATCGCGGCACGCCGCGGCCTGGCGGCTCGCATCGCCGAGCTCGAGCGCGCCGGCTGTCTCGTCACGCTCGGCACCGACAACATGGCCGAGGACATGGTCGAGGTCGTGCGGACCGCAATGTTCATGGAGCGCGTCAGGCGCCGGGACGGCCGGCATCCCACGCCCGAGGACGCGCTCGCGTGGGCGACGCGCAACGGCTACCGGGCGCTCGGCATCCCGGACGGCGGCTGGCTCGCACCCGGCAATCGCGCCGACCTGATCCTGATCGATCTGCGAAAGCCCCACCTCACGCCGGCGCTGCGCGTGGTCTCGTGCTTTGTCCACCAGGGGCTGGCCAGCGACGTCGAGGCGGTGATGGTGGACGGCCGCTGGATCATGCGCGCCGGGCGCGTGCTGACGCTCGACGAGCCGTCGATCGTCGCCGAGGCCGATCGCATCGCCCGCGCCGCCTGGCGGCGGCTCTTCGAGCGGCGGCCCGATCTGCCGCGTCCGCCGGGCTTCGATCTCGGCCCGCGGTAAACTGAGCCATGCGAATCGCCACCTGGAACGTGAATTCTTTGAACGCGCGGCTCGAGAAAGTCGTCTGGTGGCTCGACCGCGCCAGGCCGGACGTGCTGCTGATGCAAGAGACGAAGCTCGCCGACGCCGCGGCGCCGGTGGCGACCTTCGAGAAGGCCGGCTACGAGCTCGCCCACCACGGCGAGGGCCGCTGGAACGGCGTGGCGATCGCGAGCCGCGTGGGCATCGCGGACGTCATCGGCAATTTCGGCCAGCCCTTGCGGCCCCAGGCGACGCCGGATGTGCCGGACGACGAGCCGCTCGCCGAGGCGAGGATGCTCTCGGCGGTCTGCGGCGGCGTGCGCGTCGTGAGCCTCTACGCCCCCAACGGACGCTCGCTCGATTCGCCCTTCTATCAGGCCAAGCTCGTCTGGTACGAGCGGCTCGCCCGCTGGCTCGCCGAATCGCGCGATCCGGGTGAGGCCCTGGCGCTCGGCGGCGACTACAACATCGCCCCAGCGGACGCCGATGTGTGGGACCCCGAGGCCTGCCACGGGGGGACGCACGTCTCGGAGCCGGAGCGAAGCGCCTTCGCCAAGCTCTGCGCCTGGGGCCTGGTCGACATCTATCGTCTGCGCCAGCCCGAGCCCGGGCGCTACACCTGGTGGGACTATCGCGCCGGGAACTTCCACAAGAACTTCGGGATGCGGATCGACCACCTGCTCGTCACCAAGTCGGTCGCCGGGCGAACGGTGGCGGTGGAGATCGATCGCGAGGCGCGCAAGGGCAAGCCCCTGCCCTCGGACCACGCGCCGCTCGTCATCGACCTCGACGAGCCGGGCCACGCGTTCGACGCGGGCTGGGTGGCGGCGGCGGGCCGGATCGCGGCGCGACGCGGTTAGCTCGGGAGTCGCCGGCTCACCACTCCAGCGCGTCGGCCATGCGCCGCTTGTGCCAGCGCGGATCGCCGAGGTAGTGGAACAGGGTCCGCGACATTTGCGTGTGTGCCGGCAGCCCGTACTCGATCAGCACTCCCATTCCGGCGTGAACTTCGTGGGCCGCGTTGCAGACGTCCAGGTACGCTTCGCTCGCGACGGCCTTGGCCATGTGAACGCTCGCCGTCGCCGGACGACCCGTGTCGAGCTTCCAGAGCGCCTCCCACGTCGCCCAGCGCGCGCTGTCGAGGTGGTTGACCAGGCGGACGACGTGGTCCTGCACCCGCTGGAATCGCCCGATCGGCACGCCGAACTGGACGCGGGTCTGCGTGTAGAGGACCGACTTCTCGTAGACCGCCTGGCAGCCGCCGACGATGTACGCGCACAGGATTGGGATGGCCCGCTCGAGCGCGCGGGACAGCGCCGCCCAGCCCCGCTGAGCCTCGCCAAGGAGCGAAGTCGCCGGCACCTGGACGTTGTCGAAGCTCACCTCGCATTGCCACGAGAGGAAGCCCGGCAGGCGGCGCGTGCTCACCCCGCGAGCCTTCGCGTCGACGTGAAGCAAGCTCACGTCGGTCGGCCCGTCGCCCGTGCGGACGGCGACGATCAGATCGGTGGCCGAGGTCGCGTCGCTCACGAAGAGCTTGGTGCCGTTGAGCACGAAGCTTCCGTTCCGCCCTTGCGGCGCGAGCGTGATGCCCCCCGGCCCCCACGACGTGTTCGGCTCGGTGATGGCGACGGTCAGCACGGTCTCGCCGGTGGCCACGCCAGGCAGGATCCGGCGGCGCTGCTCGTCGGTCCCGGCCTCCAACACGGTCAGCGCGCCGAGCACCCCTGAGCTGAAGAACGGACCGGGCAGCGGCCCGCGGCCGAGCTCCTCGTAGAGCACCGCGGCGTCGCTCAGGCTGTCGCCGCTTCCGCCGTACTCGGCGGGCAGCACGATCCCCAGCCATCCCAGGCGCGCGGCCTTCGCCCACAAATCCCGCTCCAGCGACGACTCGGCCTTCTGCAGACCCACGACGACGTCGACCGGCGTCTCGCGCTGCATGAAGCTGCGCGCGGTGGTGCGGAGCATCTCCTGGCTTTCGGTGAGCGACAGGTCCATGGCTCACTCCGCTCCGTGCACGGTGCCGGCCTTCTCGCGGGTCGAGCGTCCGATGCCGATGCGGCGGGCCATCTGCACGCGCTGGATGTCGGTCGTGCCGCCTGGATGGACGGAGACGATCCCGTTGCGCTGCTGGGTCTCGAGGAACCCGGACGGCGCGCCCCACGCGGGATCGGTGGTGAGCGCGGCCGGCCCGACCGCTTCCAGGATCGCGCCGGTCATCCAGAGGCCGGTGGTCTTTCGGTAGTACGAGAGCTGCGGGCCCTCGTACGACTTCGGCTTGCGCGCGTACGTGAGATAGAAGTTGCGCAGCCCGAAGAGGCGCTGCACCTCGGTCTTGATGTAGATGTCGGCCAGGCTGTCGCGCACGTCCTGCTGCTGGCTCAGCGGCACGCCGTCGCGCTTGGTCTCCTGGCAGTAGCGCAGCAGGCGGTCCCACACGCGGTTCCGGCCGATGCGGCCGCCGCCGCCGTGCTCGAGCTCGAGGTGCGTCGTGGCCACCGTCCAGCCCTTGTTCTCGCCGCCGACCAGCGCGAACGCCGGCACGCGGACGTCGTCGAAGAAGACCGTCTGCTTGACGCCCGAGTCGGTGCCGCCTTCGCCGCCGGTGCCCATCAGCTCCATCGGCTGCATCGTGATCCCTGGCAGGCTCGCGTCGATCATGAACCACGAGAGGTTCTCGTGGCGCTTGCCCTTGGGGTCGGTGTTGACGATCATCCAGATCCGGTCGGTCCCGTTGTCGCTGCCGACGAAGATCTTCTGTCCTCGGATCACGTACCCGTCGCCGTCGCGTACCGCCGTCGTCATGCGCACGCCGGCCAGGTCGGAGCCGGCGCCGGGCTCGGTGAGGAGCTGCCAGGTGCGGACCTCGCCGCAATAGATCGGGGGCAGGAACGCCTGCCGCTGCTCCTCGGTGCCCCACACGAGGATCGACGCCGAGCCGAGGCGGCCGCCGCTGTCGTAGTAAGGCGGCAAGGACAAATCGAAGCGGTCGACCTCCTCCTCGAGGATGATCGCGTGGTCGACGTCGAGGCCGCCGCCGCCGTACTTCGCCGGCGCGGTGGGATAGAGCCAGCCCTTCGCGCCGAGCTTCCGACCGAGGTCGCGCAGCTCGAGATAGCGCCGGTAGTTGTCCTCGGCGGAGGTCGGCGTGCGCAGCATCGACGGCGCCACGTTCGCCTCCAGCCACGCGCGCACTTCGCGCCGGAACCGCTGCTGCTCCTCGGTGTACGTCACCTCGAAATCCATACGCTCTCCTCTCGCGGCCCTGGTGCCTGGGAAGGTAGCACAGTCCAGTACGATGATCGTATGAGGAGGTAGCGGCATGTCCCGTCGCAAAACGGCCCGGATCTTGATCGGGACCGCCTTCGGGGTCCAGCTGGCCGGCTTGATCGTCGATATCGTGTGGCACGCGCTCCATTCCGACTTCGCGGCGGCGACCACCGAGCAGATGCTCGTCCATCTCGGGACCGTGCACATGCCGATCTACGTGGGCGTGGTGTGCGTCGTGCTGACGACCGCGTGGGCGCTGATCGATCAGGCGCGCCGACCGCCGATCGGCGCGGCGTTTCCGGTCGCCTTCGTGGGCGCACTGATCTCGGCGGCGGGCGAAGCCTGGCACGCGTTCATGCACCTGCAGCTCGACACGCACGGCGGGCCCATCGCGGCGGCGACGTCGTTCGTCGGGCTCCTGATCGTGGCGGCCGCGATGTGGGCGAGCGGGCGTCGCGATCGACGGAGGACCCCGGCCGACGTCGACCAGCGGCGCGCGGCCTGAACCGGGAAGCGCTCGCTAGCCGACCTCGCCGCGGATCTTCGTGTGCAGCGCGCCGAGCACGTCGGTCATCGCGGCGACCGAGCGCGCGCCGGCCTGGAAGATCGCGGTCGCGTTCAGGGCGACCCACTGAAAGCCCATCGCCTTGAGCTCGACCACCCGCGCCACGACCCGGTCGTGCTCGGCGTAGAACTTCTTGCCCGCGGCGTCGCGCGGCGGCGAGGCGACCATCGCCTGCAGGCCGATGGCCGCGGGGTCGCGCCCGGCGGCCTCGGCGTGCCGGCGGATGGTGTCGATGCAGTGGCGAGCACTCTCCGCGTCGGCGAGCTGGTTGCCGAGCCAGCCGTCGCCGAGCTCGCCCACGCGGCGTAGCGCGCGCTCGGAGCGGCCGCCGATCCAGATCGGCAGGCGGCTGCCCTGCGGGGGCTTGGGCTCCATGCCCATCGCCGTGATCGGGTAGTAGCGGCCCTTGAAGTCGACCTGCGCGTCGTTCCAGTAGGTGCGCAGCAGACGGATCGCCTCGTCCATGCGCACGCCGCGCGTGTGAAAATCCTCGCCGAGCGCCTCGTACTCCGACTCCTGCCAGCCGACGCCGACACCCAGGCGCACGCGGCCGCCCGAGAGCGTGTCGAGCGTGCTCACCTGCTTGGCGACCAGGGTCGGATGGCGCTGCGGCAGCACGAGCACCTCGGTGCCGAGGGTCACCCGTGTGGTGACGGCGGCCATGTACGAGAGCACCATCAGCGCCTCGAGGATCGGCATCTGCGGCGGATACGGACCGGGCGGCCGGCCTTCCCTCGGGTAGCCCATCACGACGTGGTCGAACATGTCGATGTGGTCGTAGCCGATCTGCTCGACGGCCTGGGCCAGGCGCATCACGCCCTGCGGCCCTTCGCGATAGGAGACGCTCGGGAACTCGACGGTGAGCTTCATGGCTCGATCAATATATCCCCAAGTGCTGGCGCAGGTCGACGCCGCTCCGGGTGAGCTCGGCCGCCGGCCCTTCGACCACGACCTGGCCGCTGTTGAGGACGACGATGTCGTCGGCGACGTCGAACACGAGCTTGGCGTTCTGCTCGACGAGCACGATCGAGAGCCCCTGAGCCTTGAGACGCCGGATGGTTGCCATGACCTCGGCGACGATCTGCGGCGCCAGCCCCTCGGAGGGCTCGTCCATCAGGAGCACGCGCGGGTTCGACATCAGCGCGCGCCCGATCGCCAGCATCTGCTGCTCGCCGCCCGAGAGCGATCCGGCGATCTGCTTGTCGCGCTCGCGCAGGCGCGGGAAGAGCTCGGAGACCGAGTCGAGCGTCCACAGCATCGGCAGATCGCCCTGCGGCTTCCGCCCGGCCACCGCCAGGTTCTCGCGCACGGTCAGGCTGCGAAAGACGCGACGGCCTTGGGGCACCAGGGCCACGCCGAGGGCCGCGATGTTCTCGGGCGCGCGCCCGGTGACGGCCCGGCCGTAGACGCTGACGGCGCCACGGCGGGGCGCGAGCAGACCGACCGTGACGTTCATCGAGGTCGACTTGCCGGCGCCGTTGCGTCCGAGCAGGCCGAGCAGCCGCCCCTCGCCCAGCCGGAACGACACGCCGTGGAGCACGTGGCTGTCGCCGTAGAAGGCGTCGATCTCCTCGAGCGCGAGCGCGTCGTTCGCCAAGGCGCCAACTATACCGGATACAATGAGGCGTCATGAAGACGATCGCTGCGCTCGTCGCGGTCGTAATCCTGCTCCTGCATGGCGGCGTGCTCGCCCAGAGCGCGCGGCCGACCCTCGTCATGATCTCGATCGACGGTCTGCGGCCCGACTACGTGACGGCGGCCGACGCGCACGGGCTGAAGATCCCGAACCTGCGCCGCTTTCTCAGAGAGGGCGCGTTCGCCGACGGGGTCGCCGGCGTGATCCCGACCGTGACGTACCCGAGCCACACCACCCTGATCACCGGCGTGTGGCCCGCGAAGCACGGCATCCTCGCCAACACGACCTTCGACCCGCTCGGGACGAATCAAGGCGGCTGGTACTGGTACGCCGAGGACATCAAGGTCCCGACGCTCTGGGACGCGGCCCGGCAGGCCGGCATGACGACCGCCAGCATCCAGTGGCCGGCCAGCGTCGGCGCTCGCGTCACCTGGAACATCCCCGAGGTCTGGCGCGCCAACACGGACGAGGACGCGAAGCTGCTCCGGGCGCTCGCGACGGCAGGGCTCCTGCCCGAGCTCGAGCAAGAGCTCGGCCCGTATCCGCGGGGGCAGGAGATCGAGGACGACGAGCGGCGCGGGACCTACGCAACGCGTCTGCTCGAGAAGAAGCGCCCGCAGCTCCTGACCCTGCACCTGCTAGCGCTCGATCACGTCGAGCACGAGACCGGCCCGCTGTCTCGCGAGAGCTTCGCCGTCCTCGAGCGCCAGGACACCGTCGTCGGCAAGCTCCGCGACGCGGCCGATCGCATCGCGCCGGGCAACGCGTACGTCGCGATCGTCTCCGATCACGGCTTCGTGAAGATCGAGACGCGATTCAATCCCTTCCCCGCGTTCCGGGATGCGGGCCTGATCACCCTGAACGGGCGGGGCGCGGTGACGGACTGGAAGGCGATGCCCTGGACCGCGGGAGGGTCTGCGGCCATCGTGCTGAAGGATCCCGCCGACCGAGCGACGCTCGCCGAGGTGCGCGCGCTGCTGGACAAGCTCGCAGCCGATCCGGCGAACGGCATCGATCGGGTCCTCGACGCCGACGCGCTGCACGCGCGCGGAGGCTTTCCGATCGGCTCCTTCCTTATCGGCTCCAAGCCCGGATGGTTCGTCGGCTCGGGTTACACGGGCGGCGTCATCACCAAGACCAACCGGTCCGGCACGCACGGCCATCTGCCGGATCTTCCCGAGCTGCGAGCGGCGTTCTTCGTCGTCGGGCCTCGTGTGCCCGCGGGGCGCTCGCTCGGTCTCGTCGACATGCGGGACATCGCGCCGACCCTGGCTCATCGCCTCGGGCTGTCACTGCCCTCGGCGGATGGCAAGCCGTTGCTGCCTTGATTATCGGCGAGTAACTCTTGACGAGTAACTCTTACGGGAGCCTCAAGTGCCGTGTCGACCGATAGGAGGGCGCCGGGACCGAGTGGTCGACCACGTCCATCACCCTGAGTCGCTTCGAACCCTCCTCGAGGGCGCCGGCGATCGTTGGGAAGGTCTCGTGTGACTCTTCGATGAGCTCACCGGCGTAGTTGACGATCCGCCAGCGCCACAGAGGTGTCTGGGGCGTCGAAAACGCCAGAACTTGCACGGTGCCCGCCGCCCTACCAGCGACTCCGCTTGAACCCGCCGCCGCGAAGACCGCCGCCCGATCCGGAGGGCTTGGCCAGCTCGACTTTCAGTGTCCGCCCGTCGACCTCCTGGCCATTGAGCTTCTTGACGGCCGCCTCGGCCTCCTCGGTGGTAGCCATCTCGACGAAACCGAATCCCCTCGATCGGCCGGTCTCACGGTCGGTGACGACGGCCGCCGATTCTACGGCGCCGACCTGCGCGAAAACCTCCCGCAGGCGCTCGGTGGATGTAGAGAAGGAAAGACCGCCGATGAAGAGCTTCTGAGCCATGACACACCTCTGAGGAATCTCCCGCAGTTGAAGCCACACCCCGGTACGCGGAAGACGGCGCCAGAGTCGTGGTCTGGTAGAGGAGCGGCGCTCCGAATGGAGTCACGCCAAAGGCCAGACCACGCTAGTGTGACACACATTATGTGTTTGCGCTTCTGGAGGTAGAATCGCCCCATGCTCAGCGAGGAGCAGAACCGAGCCTTGACGCAAGTCGGCGCCGACACGCCCATGGGCGAGCTGCTCCGGCGCTACTGGATGCCGATCGCCGCCGTCGCCGAGCTCGACGACCGCCCGACCAAGCCCGTGCGGCTCATGGGCGAGGACCTCGTCCTCTACAAGGACAAGGCGGGCACGTACGGGCTTGTCGACCGACACTGCCCTCATCGGCGCGCGGATTTATCGTATGGCTGGGTCGAAGGCTGCGGCCTGCGCTGCCATTACCACGGCTGGCTCTGGGAGCACACGGGCCGGTGTCTGCAGCAGCCGTTCGAGGCGATCGCGCACCCCGAGGCGAAGTTCAAGGACCGCGTGCGCATCAAGGCCTACCCGGTCGAGGCGAAGGCCGGCCTCTTGTGGGCCTATCTTGGGCCGCCGCCGGCGCCGCTGGTTCCGACGTGGGAGCCCTTCACCTGGGGCAACGGCTTCGTGCAGATCGTGTTCTCCGAGGTCCCGTGCAACTGGTTCCAGTGCCAGGAAAACTCGATCGATCCGGTGCACTTCGAGTGGCTCCACTCGAACTGGTCGCGCGCGCTCGGCGGCGCCGACGGCGAGCGCTCGCCCGCGCACCTGAAGGTCGGCTTCGACGAGTTCGAGTACGGCTTCGTCTACCGGCGGATCCTCGAGGGCCAGTCCGCAGAGGACGAGCTCTGGACCGTCGGGCGCTGCTGCCTCTGGCCGAACTGTCTCTTTACCGGCGGCCACTTCGAGTGGCGCGTGCCGATCGACGACGCGAACATGCTGAGCGTCGGGTGGTTCTTCGACCGCGTGCCCAACGAGATGGAGCCGTACCGGCAGGAGCGGATCCCCTACTGGGTGAGCCCGATCAAGGACGCGCTGACCGACCGCTGGATCACCTCGCACGTCATGAACCAGGACTTCGTCGCCTGGGTCGGCCAGGGTACGGTCGCCGACCGCACGCAGGAGCACCTCGGCGAGAGCGACCGCGGCGTCATCATGATGCGCCGGCGCATCCTCGAGGACGCCGAGCGCGTGGCGCGCGGCGAAGAGCCCAAGGGCCTGATCCGCGATCCGGAGAAGAACCGCGTCGTGCGGCTGCCGATCATCGGCCGCGACTTCTTCGTCAACGGCTCGGCAAAGGTCGAGAGCGAGACCTCGCGCCAGCGAACGCCGGGACTGCTGCTCCGTCGAGAGTTCCCGTTCCTGGTGGGTCAGCCCGAAGAGGTCCGCGCCGAGTACCGCCGCGCGATGGGACTGCCCGAGCCCGGCGTCGACGCCCGCTCACGCGCGGGCTAAGGGGGCGATCATGGCCAATCTCGTTCTCGGCATCGCCACGTCTCACACGCCGATGCTCACCCTGCCGGCCGAGCTCTGGTCGTCGTACGCTCGGAACGACGAGCGCAACCGCGAGCTGGCCTTCCCGCCGCACGGCGTCGTGATGTCCTACGAGGAAGGGCTGCGCAGCGTCACCCCGGAGACCAGCGCGAAGTTCCGGGGGATCGAGCCGTATCGCGCGCAGGCCGAGGCCTGCCAGCGCGCGCTCGACGAGCTGTCGGCCACGTTGCGCGCCGTGAATCCCGACGTCACCGTGATCATCGGCGACGACCAGGACGAGTGGTTCTTCGAGGACAACATGCCGGCGCTCTCGGTGTACTGGGGCGACACCGCGCCGCTGATCCCGCGCCAGGTGCCGCCCGGCACGCGCGATCCCGAGGTGATCGAGGCCATCAGGCGCGGCTACGGCGACGTACCGATGGACGTCCCGGTCGCGAGCGCGTTCGGCCGCTACCTGATCGAATACCTGATCGAGCACGACTTCGACGTCGCCCACATGCGCTACGTCAAGCAGCCCTACGGCGGGCGCATCGCGCGCCGCTATCCCACGAAGCGGGGCGAGCTCGACTACGTCCGTGAGACGCCGCCGCGCGAGCAGGGCCTGCCCCACGCCTTCTCGTTCATCGTCAAGCGGCTGTTCGACAACACGCCGCGGCCGATCCTGCCCGTGTTCCAGAACACGTGCTATCACCCGAACCAGCCGACGCCTCGCCGCGCCTTCGCCACGGGAGAAGCGATCGCCGGGGCCATCGCCGAGTGGCAGGAGCCGGCGTCGGTCGCGGTCATCGCCTCGGGCGGGCTGAGCCACTTCGTGGTCGACGAGAACCTGGATCGCAGCTTGCTGCGCGCGCTGCAGCAGCGAGACGCCGCGGGGCTGCGCGCGATTCCGCGCACCCAGCTCTACTCGGCCGCCTCCGAGGCGCTGAACTGGGTGGCGCTCGGCGGCGCCATGCAGAAGACCGATCTCAAGATGGAGCTGCTGGACTACGTCCCGGTCTATCGCACGCCGGCCGGCACCGGCGGCGGCTGGGCGTTCGCGCGCTGGCGCTAGAGCGTCAGTGCGCGGAGGTCAGACCGGGCGCGCGCACGTAGACCGGCTCGACGAAGCGATTCACGATCGGGTTCTCCTGCTACGCCTGGAAGGTCGAAGCGACTTTCTGGTACCCGCCCGACTCCGTCATCGCCTCCTCCCGGTAGAGCCCGAGCGCCTCGAGCACCGGCCGGTCCTGGATCGAGAACAGGATCGCGGCCTCGCGCGACGACGTGCTGGCGTGCTCGTGAAGCGCCCACGACGGCAAGGTGATGACGTCGCCCCGTCCCCACGCGAAGCGCATGCCGTCGATGATCGTCTCGCCCGCCCCCTGCACCACGTAGTACACGGCGCTGCCCGTGTGGCGGTGCGCCTTGAGCTTCTTGCCCGGCCGCAGCATCTGGATCCAGCACGACATCGTCGGCAGGAGCGCGCCTCCGGTCTGCGGGTGCGTGTACTCCAGCGCGATGTCGTCCCACTCGTCTCCGGGGATGTCGCGCATCGAGTTCAGCGACCGATACGTCGTCTCCCAGGAGTAGAGGAGCAGCGGCGACGACTGCAGCCGCTCCTTCACCCACGTGGGGCTCAGGCTCACGTGGCCATGGAGCGCCAGCGAGGCGTTGTTGGGCTTCGTCAGCGGGAACCGCTCCTTGTCGTACATCTGGAAGAACATCGCGTTGAGCGCCTGGATCAGCGGCACGTCCAGGCCGTCCATCCACACCACCGGCTTGTCGGTCTCGTTGCCGTGGTCGTGCCACGCCCAGCTCGGCGTCAAGACGAGATCGCCCGGCGCCATGTAGACGCGCTCGCCGTCGACGGCGGTGTAGCCGCCCGAGCCTTCCATGATGAAGCGGATCGCGGTCGGCGTGTGGCGATGGGCGCGCGCCACCTCCCCGGGCAGCAGGAGCTGGATCGCCGCGATCATCGTGTTGGTCGTCGCCCAGCGCCCGTCGAGGCCAGGGTTGAAGAGCTGCAGCGCCCTACGCTCCTCGCCCACCGGCACGGCTTCGCCGGCCTCGCGCACGAGCGACTCGATCAGCGACGCCTTCCACATGTACGGGATGGCCTTCGGCTCGGGGTGCTTCGTCATCTGGCTCGCCAGCTCCCAGAGCCCGTACATGTGGGCGGCGTGCATCTTCTCGTGGAACTCTTTCTCGGCTGCGGTCGCGACGGGACGCGTCATGGCTACCCTCCTACTTTTGCTACCGGCGCCTTCAGATCGTAGAACCGGAGCGCGTTCTGTCCGAGGATCTTCGCCTTCACGCGGGGCTCGATGTCTTTGCGTTTCATCAGCTCGTCGACCGTGTGGGGCCACTCGCTGTCCCAGTGCGGGTAGTCCGAGGCGTAGATGATGTTGTCCTCGCCGACCCAGCCGACCACATACGGGATCGTCTTCTCCTCCGGCTCGCACGAGAAGTACGCGCGACCGCATGTCACATACTCGCTCGGCTTGGCCTTGCAGAGCGGCGCGTCCCACGGGCGCTTCTCGAACTCGCCGTCCATATGCTCCATGAAGAACGGCACCCAGCCGGCGCCCGACTCCATGAACCCGATGCGCAGCCGCCGGAACTTCTCGAAGAGCCCGCCGTAGACACAGCTGATCACGGAGATCATCTGCTCGGGCGCGTGGGTCCACGTGTGCACCGCCAGGAAATTGCTGAACCGGTAGGGATCGCCCGTCTCGCTGCCCGAGGCGTGCATGCCCACCGGCACGCCCAGGCGTTCGGCCTCTTCGTAGATCGGCCAGAAGAACGGGTCGGCCACGTTCCGCCCGGGGATGAAGGTCGGGAACATCAGCCCGACCAGCCCCAGGCGCGAGACGGCCCGGTCGAGCTCGCGGGCGGCCTCGGTCGGGTCGAGGTAGGGCACGATCGCCACGCCCTTCAGGCGGTCGGGCACGGCCTTGCACCAGTCGGCCATGAAGTCGTTGTAGGCGCGGCAGAGTGCCGCCTGGTAGTCCGGCTCGCGGATCTCACCGATCCGTAGCGCGGACGTGGGATAGAGAAACGCGAGGTCGATCCCCTCCTGCCCCAGGTCGGCCAGCATCTCCTGCGGCGTGTCGGGGTCGCGCCCCATGTCGCCGTTGGGGGCCTGGCGCCGGTCCCACTGGGCGCCCGGGAAGAAGGCGATCCGGCGGCGGTACTGTTCCGGCAAGTATTTCTGGTAGCACCGGTGCGGAAAGTCCATGACATGGCCGTCGCCGTCGACGATGTAGATGCCGTCGCGCATGGGAACCCTCCTTGTGGCCTGGCCACAGAATATAGCCTTTCTGGAAATCCGCGGGGGGGGGAGGCGACCAGACTCGTGCCACTGATCCGATAAGAACTGGCTCGCTCCCCCGGCGCAGCCCCGGGGTCAAGCGACAACCTTGCGATTCTTCGGTCCCGGAATCACGGGCACCGCCCTTGCTTCGTTAGCGTCTATGACCCTGCGCCCTCGCCCGACCAGAACCGCTGCGCTCGTGAATCGCCTGTGGTCGCTGGTGCCTTCGGGCGGATCGCTTCCGGAGCGCGTATGGCGGGCACGGCATCGCTTCCTGGTCGGGCTGACGTTTTTCCACGTCGTGATCATCGCGCTGACCGGACCAGTGCTCGGCAAACACTGGGAGCTCTCGTTCCGCGCGCTCCTCGACGACGACAGCTCGCTGCACGTCGTGGGCGAGGCGCTCGTGGTGGCGTTGTTCGGCGTCCTCGCGTGCTGGCGGCGAGTGGGCCGCACCGTGCAGGCCACGTTCGTCGGCTTCGGCCTCATGAGCGCCTCCGCGATCCTCGTGCACCTCTCGGGGGGGTACATCGAGCTCCACTTCCACTTCTTCGTCATGCTCACGTTCCTGGCTCTCTGTCAGGACTGGATCCCCTACCTCCTGGCCGTCGCCTTCGTCGCGGTCCATCACGGCGTCGTGGGCGTGCTCTGGCCGCAGTCGGTCTACAACCACGAAGCGGCGTTCAGTGCGCCGTGGACGTGGGCGGGCATCCACGCGCTGTTCGTCCTCTGGTCGTGCGTGGGCAGTGTCGTCGCCTGGCGCTTCAACGAGCGGGCGTTCGCGCAGACCGCGCTCATCCTCCAGGCGGCCGGCGAAGGCATCTTTGGAGTCGACATCGAGGGGCGGATCACCTTCATCAATCCAGCGGCCGCCACGATCCTGGACGTGGACGCGCGGGCAGTCATCGGCAGGAAGCTCGGCCAGGTCGTGCATCACCTCGCCTCCGACGGCGCGCGCCTGCCCGACGAGGACTCGCCGATCCTGGCGCCCCTCAAGGGCTACAAGGCGCATCACGCGACGGACCAGATCTTCGGGCGGATGGACGGCAGCTACGTGCCGGTCGACTACGTGAGCACGCCCATGATCGAGCGCGAACAGCTGACGGGAGTGGTCGTGAGCTTCAACGACATCACCGCGCGCCATCGCTCCGAAGCCGCGCTGCAGCAGAGCCATCGGATGCTGGAAGAGACCCTTCGGCAGCTGAAGACGACCCAGCAACAGATGCTCCAGCAGGAGCGGCTGCGCGCGATGGGCCAGATGGCCAGCGGCATCGCCCACGACTTCAACAACTCGCTCTCCCCGATCGTGGGCTTCGCCGAGCTGCTCATGAAATCGCCCGATCTGCCGCGCGAGACGACGCGGACCTACGCGCAGCTCATCAACACCGCCGCGCTCGACGCCGCCTCGGTCATCCGTCGCCTGCGCGAGCTCTATCGTGACCGCAGCGAGGGTGTCATCGGCGACCCGGTGGACCTGCGGCGTTGCATCGACGAAGTGGTGGCCCTCACGCAACCGCGCTGGAAGAATCAGGCGCTCGGACAGGGCATCGCGATCCGGGTCGATACGCGCGTCACCGACGTGCCGGGCTTTCCGGGGGACGCCGCCGGCATTCGCGAGATGCTGGCCAACCTGATCTTCAACGCGGTCGACGCGATGCCGAAGGGCGGCACGATCACGGTGTGCGCGCGCGCGGAGGGCGGCGGGGTGCGCCTCGAGGTCAGCGACACCGGCACCGGCATGTCGGACGAGATCCGGCAACGCTGCCTGGAGCCCTTCTTCACGACGAAGGGCCAGCACGGCACCGGCCTTGGACTCTCGCTCGTGCACACGACCGTCGAGCGCCACGGCGGGACCTTGAGCATCGAAAGCGCCCCGGGCCGCGGCAGCACGTTCATCGTGCGGCTTCCCCTTCACGGCGAAGCGGCCACCGCGATCGCCGACGCCGAGTCGTCCGAGCCGTTGCAGCCGCTGCATATCCTCCTGGTGGACGACGATCCGCTCGTGCGCACGTCCGTCGTCGCCCAGCTCAATAGCCAGGCGCACAGCGTCGAGACCGCCGCGAACGGGCGCGAAGGGCTCGACCGCTTCGCGTCGGGCCGCTTCGATCTGGTCGTGACGGACCGCGCGATGCCGGAGATGGGCGGCGACCAGCTCGCGGCCACCATCGAGCGGTCGGCCTCGAACACACCCGTGATCATGCTCACCGGCTTCGGCGATTTGATGGGCGCCAAGGGCGACCGCCCGCCGGGCGTCGATGCCGTGGTCAGCAAGCCCGTAACGCTCGACGCCCTCACTCAGGCCATCCTCAAGGTCATTCCGCGCCGCTAGACATCCCCCGCCCCGCGGTGGTACACGTCCGGACTATCCGGGACGCGGAGGGCGCCTCATGATCCTGATCATCGGCGGCATGGGCTTCATCGGCCTAAACACGGCGCTGAGGTTCCTGGAGGTCGGCAAGCGGGTCGTCATCTCCCAGCACAGCGCGCGCCGCATCCCCGACGTGCTCAAGGGCGAGATCGGCAACCGTGCGATGGTTGCCCAGATGGACGTGACCAACCCCTACGAGGTGTTCGAGGTGGTCCGCCGCCACCAGGTCGAGTCGATCGTGAACCTGATGGCGCCGCCGGCGCGCAGCCTCTCGACCCAGTCCGACTATCACCTGTACACGGCCGGCCTGCAGAACGTTCTGGAAGCCGCGCGCACGTTCGGCCTCAGGCGCGTGTCGCTCGGCAGCTCCGTCGCCGTCTACGGCGGGATCCCGGTCGGGCCCTACCGCGAGGACACGCCGCTGCCGGTGCCGTCACCGACGCAGGTCTCGGCCTTCAAGAAGGGCATGGAGATGCACGCGCACTTCTACGCGGCCCAGACCAAGCTCGACGTGGTCGCGCTGCGCATCGGCAGCATCTACGGCCCGCTCTACTACAGCATGCACAACCCGATCAGCCGCATGTGCCATGCCGCCGCCCGCAACACGGAGCCCGACTTCAGCGACCGTACCGGCGGCAAGATCTTCGAGGACGACCAGGCTGACTGGACCTACGTGAAGGACGTCGCCCGCGGCATCCAGCAATTGCACACGGCCGAGAAGCTCAGTCACCGGATCTATAACGTGGCCTCGGGCCGCGCCAGCTCGAACCGCGACGCCTTCGAAGCCGTGCGCAAAGCGGTGCCGGGTGCGAGGTGCTCCGCGCTGAAGCCGGGCAAGACGCCGGGCGCATCCACAAATCCGGCGACCGACCTGGCGCGGGCCGCGGAGGTGGGCTACCGGCCGGAGCACTCACTGGAGACCGGGATCGCGGCGTACATCGACTGGCTGCGCGCCAGCCCGCAATAGGCGCGGCTGACGCTGGAGGAGGTTTCCATGGGAAGACTCGACGGTAAGGTAGCGCTGATCAGCGGCGGCGCGCGCGGACAAGGCGCCGTCGAGGGCAAGATGTTCGTCCGCGAGGGCGCCGCCGTGGTGCTCGGCGACGTCCTCGATGACCAGGGCAAGAAGGTCGAGGCCGAGATCAGGGCCAACGGAGGCAAGGCGACCTACGTTCACCTCGACGTCACCCGCGAGGCCGACTGGCGCGCCGCCGTCGCCACGGCGGTGCAGGCCTACGGCAAGCTGAACGTGCTCGTCAACAACGCCGGCATCCTGTTCCGCTCGAAGATCGAGGAGACGTCGGTCGAGGACTGGGACCGCATCATGGCCGTCAACGTGAAGGGCGTCTTCCTCGGCACGAAGTACGCGATCCCGGCAATGCGCCAGGCCGGCGGCGGCTCGATCATCAACATCTCGTCCACGGCGGGTCTGGTCGGCGCGCCCGGCTTCACCGCCGCGTACACCGCCACGAAGGGCGCCGTGCGGCTGTTCACGAAGTCGACGGCCATCCAGCACGCGAAGGAAGGCATCCGCTGCAACTCCGTGCATCCCGGGCCGATCGCGACTGACATGATCAAGGACGTGCTCGAGGACAAGGCCCAGTGGGAGGCGCGGATGCGGCGACTGCCGATGGGCCGCGTCGGGACACCCGAGGATGTCGCATACGGGGTGATCTATCTGGCGTCCGACGAGTCGTCGTTCATGACGGGTAGCGAGCTGGTCATCGACGGGGGGACCACCGCCGAGTAGCTTCACTCGGGGCTTCACTCATAAGGAGGACACTCATGGCTCTGACACTCGCTGAAGCCAATCGCATCCTGCAGGCAGCCATCACCAAGGCCCAGGAGATGAACATCAAGGTGAGCGCGGCGGTCTGCGACGCCGGCGGCCGCCTGGTCGCGTTCAACCGGATGGACGGCGCGATCTGGGGCAGCGTCTACGGCTCGCAGGGCAAGGCCATCGCGTCGGTCGCGTTCGGCCGCGCCAGCGGCGAGCTGACCGAGCGCGCGAGCACGCCGATCATCCAGGGCATCGTCGCCGCCGAGGGCGGACACATGATCCCGAGCATGGGCGCCGTGCCGATCATCAGGAACGGCGTAGTCGAGGGCGCGTGCGGCGTGGGCGGCGGGACGTCGCAGCAGGACGAGGACGTGGCGAAGGCTGCGGTGGCGAAGCTCTAGCGTCCGTCGTTGTGCAGCGGCACCTGGGATTCCCGGGAGGCGGCGGCTAAGTGGCAGAGCGTGGCCGCGACCCGCCGCCAGTTCTTCGCGCCGGCCACGGAGCGGATGCTCGATCTGGCGACCATCCCCGTCGGCGGGCGCGTGCTGGACGCGGCGACCATGCTGGACCAGGCCGCGATGATCGCCCGGCGCCAAGGTCTGTCGAACGTCGCCGCCCGAGCCGTTCGGCGAGTTCCGTCTGGCCGGACCCAACGTGATGCGCGACGCGTAGGTCGACGCGGGCTGGCGAAATGTCGTCATCCATGAGGTGTCGACTCGACGCCGGTTCGACTCGCTGGCCGCGGCGATGGCATACATGAAGGACAGCCCGCGTGGCGAGAGATCGAGCGCGAGCTCGGGAAATTCGTCGGGCCCCAGGGTTACGATTCTCCGTGCGATCTGCTGATCGGGGTCGGGAGCAAGTAGCGAAGTCTGAGTGCTCGCGTAGATGGGCTGCACCTTATCCGCCTGACTATCTCTGAATTTGCACTCTTGACAGATGCGGCCACAGCACTTTCCGAGCGGTGCCCACACCATCGGGGAATCGATCGAGCGCTTCCTATCACCACGCAGAGCTGCGATCGATACGTCCGTTGCCGAAAACACCGACTGCCGTCGCGATCGCTGCTCGTCGTGCCTCCCAGGACTCGCCAAAACCTGGGTGTAGAGTCGCCCTCGAGAAAGGGAGACTCGGCATGCAAACAGTCTCGGTCGAGCAGCTGGGGGACGAGATCGCTGGGCTCTGCGCATCTCGATGCCGCGACCGCACACCTCCTCGATCTGATCCGCGAGTTCGACGCCCGTGACGGCTGGAACAACGGCTTTCGCTCCTGCGCCGCCTGGCTGACCTGGCGAGTCGGGCTCGATCCGGGCGCCGCGCGCGAGCGCGTGCGAGTGGCCCGAGCTCTGGGAACGCTGCCGCGGCTAGCGGCAGCCCTCGCGCGGGGTGAGCTCTCCTATTTCAAGGTCCGCGCGCTGAGCCGCGTGGCCACGCCCGAGACCGAGGAGCGGCTGCTCGCCGTCGGGCGCGCCGGCACCGCCGAGCACGTCGAGAGCATCGTGCGCGGCTGGCGCAGGGTGGACCGCAAGGCCGAGATGGCCGAGGACCGGAAGCGTCACGTGAGCCGCTGGCTGCAGGTTTATCAAAGCGATGACGGCATGGTGACCATCAGAGGGCAGCTGGCACCAGAGGCCGGCGTGCTGCTTTTGAAGGCCCTGACTGCCGCGCGCGAGACCTTGTACAAACAGACCCGCAGGACATTCGACGATCCTCCGGTGGACGTTTCCGCGGAAACGCCCGCTATGGATCAGCAGCAGGCCGACGCCCTGGCGCTGCTCGCGGAGTCGGCCCTCCACCACGGCATCGATCCCGGCGCTCCCGGCGAGCGCTATCAGGTGGTCGTCCACGTCGATGCGCCCGTGCTGGCCGACGCCGACGCGGCCGGCCAGTCGGTCCTCGAGGGCGGCACACACGTTTCCGCGGAAACGTCCCAGCGGCTGGCGTGCGACGCGAGCCGTGTGATCATGCGACACGATGCCGATGGCCGGGTCGTGGAAGTAGGGGCTCGGACCCGCACGATTCCGTCCGCGTTGCGGCGGGCGCTGCAGCACCGAGACCACGCGTGCCGCTTTCCGGGCTGCTCGTGTCGGTTCGTGCAAGGCCACCACATCCGCCACTGGGCGCACGGCGGCCCGACGACGCTCTCGAATCTCGTCTTGCTGTGTCGCCGTCACCATCGCACGGTCCACGAGGAGGGCTATAAGGTCGAACGGGAGCCCTCCGGCGAGCTACGGTTCCGGCGGCCGGACGGCGAGCCCCTACCCTACGTCCCGGAGACCCGGCCGGTGAGCGACGATCCCGTGAAGCTGTTGCGCGCTCGGCACGATGCGGGGGGACTTGTCGTGCACGCCCACACCGCCACTCCGAGCTGGCATGGCGAGCGCTTGAACGTCGGCTATGCGATCGACGTGCTGCACCCGCTGGCGATCGGAAACGGCATTCCCGTTTGCTTCCGCGAGGACGACCCTCAGCCCGCGAGCCGGTAGAACCTCCGCGCGTTCAGCCCCAGCACCTTCCGGCGGGCTTCCTCCGGCAGCGGCGCGAGCCGTTGGTGCAGCTCGCGCACGACCCCGAGCGAGGCGTCGATGTGCGGATAGTCCGAAGCCCACACGAAGTAGTCGGCCCCGATGTGCTCGACCATCTGCGCCGTGACGGACTCGTCGGGGTCGGCCGAGATCAGGCACTGGCGGCGGAAGTACTCGCTCGGCGGCATCTTGATCGGCGTCTGGTGAGCGAGGACGCGGTACTTGTGGTCGAGGCGGTCGAGCCAGGCGGCGATCCAGTTCGAGCCCGCCTCGAGCACGACGCAGCGCAGGCGCGGGTAGCGCTCGAACATGCCCGAGCTGAGCATCTGCGTGAAGGCGGCCATCACGTCGATCGCGAGGAAGACGATGCTGAACAGGCCGTCGGACGGATCGCGCCGCTGCCACTGGCGGAACCACTGCCGGTCGCGCACGACCACGTGGAAGCCGACGGGCATTTCGAGCTCCTGCGCCGTTTCCCAGAACCGCGCGAACACGGGATCGTCGAAGTGCCGCCCGCCGCGCGCGGCGAGATCCGGCGAGAGATAGATGCCGACGCAACCGTCGCGGCGGGCGCGGATCGTCTCCTCGACCGCGCCCTCGGGATCGAGCAGCGAGATGTGGGCCACGGGGTAGAGCCGCTTGGGCTCGGCGCGGCAGAACTCCGCCAGCCAGCGGTTGTAGGCGCGCGTGTACGCGGTCGCCAGGGCGCCGTCGGTGACGTGTCCTTCCCAGCAGATGCCGATGGTCGGGTAGAGCAGGACGGCGTCGATCCCCTCGCCGTCCATGACGCGCAGTCTCGCCACGGGATCGTACGAGCCGGGCGGGCTGCCCTCGGCGTAGCTGATCTGGCCCCGGGTCAGGAGCTTGGCCGTGTCCATGTCGATCCCGCCGAGCGCCCCGAGCTGGCCGCGGAGCGTCTTGAGGGGCTGGCCGTCGATCAGGAGCACCTCGAGGTTCTGTTCGTCTCGGGCGATGCGAATGGCGCGGTCCCTGTATTGGGGATCGAGATACTTGCGCCATGTGTCGGCGGGCTCGAGGACGTGGCCGTCGGCGTCGATCACGCTGCGCGTGGGGTCGGTGGTCATCGGAGCCTCCTCGCTAGGGTGCGTCGAAGACGGCTATGCGTCGGCGAGCCCGGGCCAATGTCGTGGTGTTGGTTCGCAGGCGTTCCCGACTTTCGAACAACAAGCACAGACCGACTTCAAGCCGGCGAATGCTCGCCTCGACTAGCGTCAGCGTGCTCGCGATCGGGTTCGAGACGAAATCACGGCGACTTCGCTCGTCCATCCGTATCAGCAGAAACCGCAAGCGCGTCGGCTGCATCATCCGTTCCGCCCGGCGGTACTCAAGCTAACACAAAGCGGTGACTTGACGGGACACCTCTCTTCGGCAGATTCTCGGGCGCATTCAACGGCTCGCACGGGGTGGCACGATGACCGAAGGCAGAACGCTCGCGGACGGCCTCGCGACGTTGGATTCCTTGAGCGTTGCCGTGCTCACGGACGATGTCAGCGACAACTACGTCAGCAAGACTCCGTTTGCCGTGTCGGAATTCGCCAACGTCGTCCGTGAAGGAGCCAGCGTCATCTCCGGCGAGGCGCTGCTGTGCGCGAATCTGGGCTTTGGGTTGAGACTGGTCTCGAGTGTTGGGGAGCAACGCCACACGCTGCTCTTCGACACGGGACCGGAAGGGCCCATCTTCCTGCGTAACTGCAAGGCCCTCGGGATACGTCTGGGTGAAGTCGAAGCGATCGCGGTCACGCACGGTCACTGGGATCACATGGCCGCGCTCCCGACGACGATCGACCAGATCATCGAGCAGGGTGGGCGAGTAACGGTCCACGTCAATCCCGGAATGTTCAACGAGCGCGCCGTCCGCCTGGGCAGCGGCAAGCTCGTCCCGGTGGCGAACGTTCCTGTCCCATCGGAGCTGGCGCGGCGCGGTGCGACAGTCGTCAACAACGCGGAGGAACGTCTGCTGCTCGACAGCCACTTCTACTACAGCGGGCAGATACCGCGGGTCACACCCTTCGAGAAGGGCCGCGACGATCACTTCTGTCGAAAGAGCCCCGACGCCTCCTGGGAGCCAGACCCCCTGTTGCTGGACGAGCGCATGCTCGTGGCGAAGGTCCGAGGCCTGGGTCTGATCGTGTTCAGCACCTGCTCCCACTCGGGAATCGTCAACGTGTGCACGCACGTCAGGACCGTCTTCCCGAGCACTCCCATCCACACCGTGATGGGCGGATTGCACCTCGGAGGTGTCATGGAACGCAATATCCCCGACACGGTGGATGGGTTGAGGTCGTTCAACATCGCTCATATCATCACCGGGCATTGCACCGGCTGGCGTGCCTTGCACGCTCTGGCCGGCACTCTTGGCGATGCGGTCAGCCAGTCCGCAGTAGGTACGACTTACACCTTCTCGTCAGGTGCGCCGTGAGGCACTACGACACCTCCTCGAACGCCGCCGCCGCGCTGAGCACCAGCGCATCCTCGAGACGCCGACCGATGATTTGCAGCTAACAACGGACACGGCCGGCTGACTGCTGTCACGTCAGCGCCGCGCCTTGCGCAGGATTTCAGCGAGCCGCCGCGCTGTGAACGGCTGACGGCCGGCGGCGACGCCGAGCGGGGCCAGCGCGTCGGCCACGGCGTTCGAGATCGCCGCGGAGGCGCCCATCACCCCGCCCTCGGCCATGCCCTTCATGCCGAGCGGCGTGGCCGCATCGAGCCGCTCGAGGTGCTCCACTTCGAACGACGGCATCAGGGTCGCGATCGGCAGCGCGTAGTCGAGCAGGGTCGCGCTCTGGTTCTGACCGTCGGCGTCGTAGACGATCTCTTCCAGGAGCGTGCCGCCGAGCCCCTGCGCCGTCGGGCCGTGAAGCTGACCTTCGACGATGCGCGGATTCAGCATCCGCCCGCAATCCTCGACGATCGTGTAGCGCGCAATCGCGAGGGCACCCGTCTCGGGGTCGATCTCGATCTGGCAGATGTGCGTCCCGCTCGAGAATGTCAGCGGCGGCGGGTCGAACGCGTGGGTGACCTCGAGCCCGGGCTCCATCCCCGGCGGCAGCTCCGTCGGAGCGAAGTAGGCTTTCTGCGCGAGCTGGGGAATGGTCATCGCCGACGCCGGCGCCCCGCGCACTCGGATCGATCCGTCGACCAGCTCCAGGTCCTCGAGCGGCGCCTCCAGGAAATGCGCCGCGATCCGCAGAAGTTTCTGCTTCAACATGCGCGCGGCCCCGAGCGCCGCTCCTACACTCACGACGCCGCCGCGCGCGCCGCGCGTGCCCATGCCGTACGGCGCGGCGGCCGTGTCGCCGGATTGCACGCGGACCTTCTCGATCGGCAACGTCAGCGCATCGGCCAACGCCTGGGCGACCGTCGTCAGGTGGCCCTGCCCTTGACTGACGACGCCGATCTGCGCCGCGACGGCGCCGCTGGGCTCGATGCGGACGATCGCCGCGTCGTGCCCCGATCCGGGGATGCCGGCGGTCTTGTAGAACTCCGACCCGTACGTGTTCGGCTCGACGTAGGTCGCCACACCGATCCCGGTGATCCGTCCAGCCGCGCGCGCCGCGGTCTGCTCGCGCCGCCGGTCGGCGTAGTGGAACGCCTCGAGCGCCCGCTCGAGCGTGTCGCGCGGGTACACCGACCGGTAGACCAGCTCCGTCGCCGTCGTGTAGGGCAGGTCGGCCGTGTCGAGCATGTTGCGGCGGCGGACCTCGATCGGATCCAGCACGAGAGCCCGAGCCACTGCCTCGATCGTCCCCTGATCGAGATGATGTCCGAGGACTACGTGCGCACGGCCCGCGCGAAGGGGCTGCGCGAGCTCTTCGTGACGAGCCGCCACGCGCTGCCCAACGCGCTGATCCCGCTGGTCACGGTGGTCGGCCTGCAGTTCGGCTACATCCTCGGCGGCGCCGTGGTGATCGAGACGATCTTCACGTGGCCGGGAGTCGGCCTGTTCACGATCCAGGCGATCCTGAACCGCGATTACCCGGTGGTTCAGGCGTCGGTGTTCATCCTGGCCACCGCGGTGGTGCTGATCAATCTCGCCGTGGATCTCTTGTACGTCTGGCTCGACCCGCGCATCCGGGTGACGTGATCCGCCTGGCGCGGCGAAGCCCGCTGGCCAGCGCCGGCGCGCTGGTGGTCGGCCTCGTGATCATGGCCGCGCTCACGGCGCCGCTGCTGGCGACCACCGATCCGATCGATCAAGATCTGGCGGCGGCGCTCAAGCCGCCATTCTGGGCGCCGGACGGCTCGCTCCACCACCCGCTCGGCACCGATCACCTGGGAAGGGACGTCTACTCGCGAGTCATCTACGGCGCTCGCATCTCGCTGATGATCAGCGTGCTGGCCGCGTTCCTGGGCGCCGTCGTGGGCGTGGCGGCTGGTCTGGTGGCGGGCTATCGCGGCGGGCGAGCCGATATGGTGATCATGCGTCTCGCGGATCTCAATCTGGCGTTTCCCTTGATCTTGTTGGCGCTGGCCGTCGTTGCACTGCTCGGCGCGAATCTGAAGAATCTCGTGATCGTGATGGCGATCACCACGTGGATGATCTACGCGCGCGTGGTGCGCGGACTCAGTCTCGGACTGCGCGAGCGAGAGTTCGTCCAGGCAGCCCGCGCGCTCGGCGCGCACGACGCGCGAATCATCGCGCAGCACGTCCTGCCCAACGTGCTGGCGCCGGTGATGGTGATCTGGACGCTCGAGGTGGCGCGCATCATCCTGATGGAGTCCGCGCTGTCCTTCCTGGGCCTGGGCGTGCCGCCGCCGACGCCGACGTGGGGGCGGATGCTCGCCGAGGGGCGTGACTATCTGACGGTGGCGGGGTGGATCGCGGTGTTCCCGGGGCTGGCGATCCTGTTCACGGTGCTCGGGATCAATTTTCGGGGGGACGGGCTGCGCGATCTGCTGGATCCGCGGCTGCGGCGGCAGACGTAGAGCTCAATCCCGAACAATCGGGAATGACCACGGGCTGATCCGCTCGGCCGTGCGTTCGAGCGGATCCCACTCCTGGACGCGCTCCCACACGCGCTCGCCGGCGTCCTGGGCCGCTCGGCGAACCGCGGCGAGATCGACGCCGGGGATGACGCGATCGCGCATGCGCAGCACACCATCGACGATGACGGTGACCACATCGTCCCCGATGCCGCACTCCACCAGGGCCTTGATCGGGTCGCGCACCGGCCCGAAGCGCAGGCTGTCACGCGTCTCGAGATCGATCACCACGATATCGGCCTTGGCACCCGGGGCCAGACGACCGAGGTCAGTACGCCCGAGTGCCCGCGCGCCGCCGAGGGTGGCGGCCTCGAACACTTCGGCCGCCGACGCGGCCGCGAGATTGTGGCTCATGACCTTGCCGAAGTAGGAGGCCATGCGCATCTGCATGATCAGGTCGCGCGGGTACGTGTCGCTGCCGAGGGCCAGGTTGATGCCCGCCGCGCGATATTTCGCCCACGAGTCGAGCGAGCGCGCCCGCCGCGCGATGTTCACGGGGCAGTGCGAGACGGTCACGCCGTAGCGGCCCATCAGCTCGAGGTCGCGGCCACCCGAGTAGCTCATGAGCCCGTTGTCGGCGACGAGATTGCCGTGGCCCACGGTGAGGTCGCGTCCCAGGAGGCCCACGCTCTCCATCAGCTCCACCGGAGTCATGCGGTGCTCGCGCACGATCTCGTAGAACTCGATGATGTTGTAGGCGGCGTGGGTGACGATCGGCAGGCGCAGCTCGTCCGCCGCCTTCCGCGTCGCGCGCAAGAGATCGAGGCTGCACGTCTCCACCTCGCGGGGAGCGAGCAGTCCGCGCACGCGCCCGTTCACCGTGCCGTCGACCTTGCGGATGAAGGCCATGGCGCTCTCGAATTCCTTCACGCCAGCCGCCTCGTCCACGACCCGCTTGAGCCTCCCCTTCTCGTCGCCCACCCAGCGACCCGAGTCGTAGCCGGCGCCGAGATAGGCACGCAGCCCGAGGCGATCGACCTCGCCGAGCAGCGCCTCCTGCACGCGGAGCTGGCTTCCGAACTCCATGAACGTGGTGATGCCGTTTCGCAGCATCTCGGCGATCGTGAAGGTCGCGAGCAGCCGGGTGCCGGCCTCCGCGTCGGCGTCGGTCGGTCGCGCGTAGCGGGGATCGCCACCCACCCGCGTGCCCTCGCGCGGCACGCTGATGTCGAGGAACGGCTGGCCGAAGAAGTCGGGCCGACCCGAGTCGGTGATGAGGCGGTGCGAGGCGCGGTGGCCCGAGTGCACGTGGGTATCGATGAATCCCGGGCAGACGAGCTTGCCGCGCGCGTCGATCTCGGCCTCGGCGCGCCCGTCGAAGCGGCGGCCTACGTGGACGATGCGATCGTCCTCGTAGGCCACCACGCCGTCCGGGACGAGCGTGTGCGTCCCTTCCGCGAAGCCAACAACCCATCCGCCGCGAACGAGCGTGCGCATCACCGGCTTACGTGAGCTTCGGGTACCCCGCGTCCCGGGCGGCACGCTCGCGGTCGAGAAAGACCGCGAAATCGGCGGCGGCCACGCGATCGAAGCGCGCGAGGAGCAGATCGTCGAGCGGCGTGGGGTCCGACTCGGCCCATGATGGCCAGATCCACGCCGGCCGTCGTCCCCACCCACGCGAGCAACCGGCGCCACGCTGCGGCGAGGGAGGGCGCCCAGGAGTACATCCGCGCCGAGGCGATCACTGGACCGCCTTGGCCTCGCGAAGCTCGGGTCGCTCCGTGTCCGCGGAGGCCGCAGTGGTCAGGAGCTTCGCGTAGTAGGTCTTCGCGCGGTCCCGGTCGCCCGCGCGCTCGAAAGCTCGGCCCGCGCCGTGCAGCGACTTGAACCGGTTGGGCGCGACCCGCAGGGAGGCCTCGTACGCCTGCGCGGCCGGACCCGGTTGGCCGCCTTCCATGAGCATGTCGCCGTAAAGCTCGCGTGCCGTGACGATCGGCCCGGGCGTGATGTTGTGCTTCTCGGTCGAGGCCTCGAGCTCGACCGCTGACCGCATCAGGGTAAAGCCCTCGTCGGCCTTGCCCTCCGCGCGCGCCGTCCAGGCCGCCGCGGCGCGCCGCTGGATCTCGATCTGCTCGGCCCAGTACGGGTCCTTCATAGCCTCCTTGAGCGCGGCCAGCCGATCGACGTCGGCCCGGGCTCGGGCGGCGTCGCCGCTCCGGGCGGCGCCGATGGCGCGCGCGAAGTAGATCATGGCTTCCGTGTGCGGAAAACGGTTGGGACGGGGCTCGATCGCCGCCGCCTCCGCCCACCGCCCGCGCTCGAGCGCCCACCGCGCCTCGATGGCGGCCATCGCGAAATGCGCCGTCGGCCGGCCCGAGTCGTACTTGCGCGCGGCGAGGTCGGTCATGATGCCGCGCGCCTCGTCCAGAACCCGACGGGCTTCCACGTCCTGCGCCTGCTGCAGATAGGCGTACACGAGATAGTCAAGGGCATGCATGCGATCGTCCGGGTTCCCTCTATCCTTTTCTGCCGCGGCCGCCACGAGATTGCCCTGAATCGTCTCCGGCCACATGCCCAGCAGCACGTAGATGTGCGAGGGCATGTGCAGCGCGTGGGGCACGGACGGCGCGAACTGCGCGTAGCGGCGGGCGGCGGGCAATCCGCGCGCGGCGAGCGGCGGGTAGTCGTAGCCGTGGATCATGTAGTGAGCGGCGCCGGGATGGTCGGGCGCCGAGGCGAAGATCTTCTCGGCGATCTCCGCCGAGCGTTTCTGGCTCGCATAGGTCTTGTCGTGAGGATCGGCCGTGGCCTGAAGCGACAGCGCGTAGAAGGCCATGACCTCGCGATCGTCCGGATAGCGCTGCGCCATCTGCTCCATCAGCTTGCCGTATGCGAGCGCGCGCGTGCGGTGATCGAGCTTGTCCGCGTCCTTGAAGAACGCCTCCGCGGCCGCGACGAAGTCGCGCTCGCGAGGCGTCTTGGCGCCCGCGGCTGTCGCCTTCTCGACGGCCTCCCAGCCCCGCTTGAGCGCCGCCGGCGGCGGCGGCGACCAGATCTGCGTCCAGCTGCTCAGGGCCAGGCCCCAGTAGGCCATCGCGCAGTCGGGGTCGGCTTGAGCGACGGCCGTAAACGCCTTCGCCGACTCGAGGTACCAGAACGAGTGCAGGAGCGCGACGGCCCGCTCGAACGGCTTCTGCACGGACGCGCTGCACGAGACCGGGAACCGCACCTGCCCGATCTTCTCCGTCTCGTCCGCAGCGACGGCCGCGCCGACGACAGCGGCGATCACGAAAGCAACCAGCGGCGCGCTCCTCGTCATGGTGTGTGTCTCCTCAACGGTATTCTTTGGCCTGCCGGATCACCGCCGGATGATCGAAGCGGTTGATCTCGTCGATCAGCTGGTTGGTGAACACCTCGTTGACGTCCACGGCGCCCTGGATGAGCTGCTGCTCCCGATAGAGCGCGTGGAGCCGAGCCCACTGCGCGGGTGACGACGCGCCCCACCGCTTGTCCTCGCGGTTGTCGACCCGTTGGGTCTCGAACCGGGCGTTGAAGATGCGGAGGGCGTTCGCGAGCGCCACGGCCTCCTCGGCTCCCTGGAGCCGCGTCTGTGGGTAGAGCTTCCAGTGGATGCGCACCGCGGCCTCGGGGTTGGTCAAGCCGAAGAGCGTGGCCTTGGCGAGACCGCGAGCGAAGGCGACCGCCACGTCCGGGTGCTCGGCCAGGAAATCGTCGCGGGCCACCACCACCTGGCCCAGCAGGTCCTTCATGAAGGGCGCCGTGATCTCACGGAACTGCAGGCCGCGGTTCTCGAGGCCGGCCTGGAAGTCGCCCCAGAGGGCCATCGCGTCCACGCTCTTCTGGGTGATCGCGACGGCAGCTGGCGCGCCCACGCCGACCGCGAGCCACTTGACGTCCTTGTCCGGATCGACGCCGCCCGACGCCAGGAGAGCCCGGGCCACGGGCACCGCGCCGGAGGTGAGCGCCGAGACCCCGATCGTCTTGCCGCGGAGATCGGCCACGCTCCGGAGCGAGCTTTCGGCGGGAACGACGACGCGGAAGATGGTGACGCGCGAGATCGCGTAGAACGCCTTGATCTTGACGCCCTTCTCGCGGGCGATGAGGGCGGTCTCCGGGCCCACCGTCGCGAACTGGATGTTCCCCGCCGCGAGCTGCTGGACGCCGGCCGTCGATCCTTCGAGCGTGGTGATCTCGAGGTCCAACCCCTCCGCCTTCCAGTAGCCGAGCGTCTGGGGGATCGACGAGTTGGCGGAGAGACCAACCGAGATGTCCTTGGTCGTGATCGTATAGATGGCCTTCTTCGGCGTCTTTTGTTGAGCGATGACGTGCTGGGCGGTGACGACGGCCGCCAGCGCGAAGGCGGCGCCGAGCACGACGAAGCCGAGAGCTCGCTTCACGTGAAATCCCTCCATCAGGCGCCGACGATGTGGTCGGCCTGCGCCCAGAAGATGACGCGCCGCTGGATCGCCTGGATGGCGAGGTGGAGCCCGACCCCGAGCGCGGCCAGAAGCAGCAGCACCGCGAACATCCCGGCGATGTCGAGCGAGGTGTGGAACTGGAGGATCAGGTTGCCGAGCCCGCGCTGGGAGCCGACGAACTCCCCGACGATGGCGCCGAGCACGCTGAAGACGATGGCGATGTCGAGCCCCGCGAACACGAACGGCAGCGCGTTGGGGAACGTCACGTATCGGAACGTCTGCCAGCGGCTCGCGTCGAGCGAGCGCATGAGGTCGAGCTTGGACGCATCGACGGTCTTGAGGCCCACGATGACGTTGACGAGGATCGGAAAGAATGCCACGAGCGCGGCGATGACCACTTTGGAGGTGATCCCGAACCCGAGCCAGACGATCAGGAGCGGCGCGATCGCGATCTTGGGCAGGGTCTGCAGCGCCACGAGATAGGGGTAGAGCGTCTGCTCGACCACGCGGAACTGCGCGATGAGAGTGCCGCAGGCGATCCCGGCGGCGGCCGCGATGAGGAACCCGAGCAGCGACTCGTAGAGCGTGACCCCGAAGTGATCGAGGTAGAGCCGGCTGGTGAGCCCGGCTACCAGCGCACGCCCGATGGCGCTCGGCGCGGGGACGAGGAACTCGGGGATGCGCCAGGCCCACACGACGCCTTCCCAGGCAAGAACGAACACGACGAGGACCAGCGGCACCAATGGTAGATGCGGCCGCTGGCGGATGAAGGCGCCGGGCGCGCGCCGGAATTCCTCGAGCGCCGAGAGCTGCTCCGCCGGCGCCCCGTCGTCTTCGACCACGCTCATTCGAGCCACCCTTTGGGTCCGAGCAGGTGCCGGATCTTCCGCGTGTAGCTCCCGAAGGCGTCGGACCCCATCATGTCGAGATCGCGCGGGCGCTCCAGATCGACCGTGACCACGTCAACGATGCGCCCGGGCCGCGGCGACATGACGACGACCCGACCGCCGAGGAAGGCGGCCTCGGGAATCGAATGCGTGATGAAGGCCACCGTCTTGCCCGACTCGCGCCAGATGCGCTGCAGCTCGAGGTTCATCGCCTCGCGCGTCATCGCGTCGAGCGCGCCGAACGGCTCGTCCATCAGGAGCAGGGCCGGATCGTGCACGAGCGCGCGCGCGAGCGAAACGCGCTGCCGCATGCCGCCCGACAGCTCGTGCGGGTATTTGTCCTCGAACCCCGCGAGGCCGACCAGGCCGAGGAGATCGAGCGCCCGGCGATGATGCGCCCGGCGGTCGAGTCGCAGGACGGCGACCGGGAGCATCACGTTCTCCAGCACCGTGCGCCACGGCAACAGCACCGGATCCTGGAACACCATCCCGACGTTGCGGCTGGGGCCGCTGACGCGCCGGCCCAGCAGCTCGACGCTTCCAGACGACGCCGAGAGGAGACCGCCGAGGATACGGAGCAGGGTCGTCTTGCCGCAACCCGAAGGGCCCACGATCGTGACGAACTCGCCGTCGGCGACGTCGAGCGTGACGTCGGCGAGCGCTCGAATCCGGGTGCCGACTCGCGTGAGGTACGTCTTTTCGAGGCGCGAGACGGCGATGAGCGGAGCGGTCATTCCCGGTATGGTGCGACGCAGGAGCTACGGGCGCAAGGGGCCGCGATCGACCGCGAAGAGATGCGTCTCCCCCGGAACGCCATTCAGGGTATGGAGCCCTCGGTCGTCGAACTTCAGTCCCGAGCCGGCGACGAGGTCCTTGACAGTGTTCGAGACCAGAACCTCGCCGCGCTTGGCCATGCCGACGATGCGCGCTCCGATGTGCACCGCGATGCCGGTGAGCTTGGAGCCGCTCACCTCCCACTCGCCGGTGTGAAGCCCCGCGCGTACTTCCAGCCCCAGCCGCGTGACGCCCTCCGCGATCGCGCAGGCGGCGCGCACGCCGCGCGCAGGGCCGTCGAAGGCTGCCAGGAACCCATCGCCCGCGGTGTCGATTTCCCGGCCACGGAAGTGCGCCAGGCGGTCGCGGACAAGCGCATCGTGGGCGTCGAGCAGGTCCCGCCAGCGCCGGTCGCCTATTCCGAGGGCCTTGCGCGTGGAGCCGACGATGTCGGTGAACAACACCGTGGCGAGCACGCGGTCCGGCTCCGGACCGCGCCGCACTCCTGTCAGGAACTCTTCGATCTCGAAGAGGATCAGTCGCGAGAACGAGGCGAGCCGCTCGAAAAACCGAGCCACTCGCGGCTCTTCCCAGAAGACGTCGATGTTCGAGATCCAGCCGGGCACCACGACGAGGTCACGGGGCCCATCGCCCACCACCTGGTAGGCGATGTTGACATCACCGCTGCGCGCGTAATGCGTCTCCGGCGCCACGGCGAAAGACTAACTCATCGGGAGCGGGCGTGCCATTTGCGCTAGCATCCCCCCGGGAGGTGCGCCGTGAGGTACTATGACATCTCGCTCAATCTCTCGACCGACACCGTGCGCTGGGTCGTCGCGCCGCCGCTCGAGGTTCACGAACGACGGCGAATCAGCCGGGGCGACGAGGTGAACGCTTCCGCCCTCACCGTGAGCGTTCACGCCGGCACGCACGTCGACGCGCCGCTCCACTTCGTGCCGGGCGGGGTCAGCATCGATGCTGTCCCGCTCGAGCGGTTCGTCGGCCCCGCGGTGGTGCACCAGGTCGACGCCGACCGGTTCATCACCGAGGCGCACGTGAAAGCGATCGCACTGGATGGGGCCAGACGCGTCCTGTTCAAGACGCGCAACTCCGAGCTGCTGAAGCGCCGCGAATACGACCCGAACTTCGTCGCGTTCTCGGTGGAAGCGGCGCGCGCCCTGGTCGCGCGCAGAGTGGAGCTGGTCGGTCTCGACTATCTCTCCGTGGCGCACGCCGACCAGCAAGCTCCGGTGCACCGGGCGTTCCTGGACCACGGCGTGGTGCTCCTCGAAGGCGTCGACCTGTCGGAAGTGGCGCCCGGGCGCTACGAGCTGATCTGCTTTCCGCTCCGGCTCCGCGGCCTCGATGGCGCGCCGTGCCGGGCCGTGCTCCGGGACTTGACAGGCTGAGGCGGTCCGGGCGCCGAGCCAGCTGGCGCGTCTACGGCTTCGGGGGCTTCCAGAACTGGTCCACGTCGTTGACGACGTCGAGCACCGTGTTCTGGAGCTTGCCGCCCACCTTGTCCACGCGCCGGATGTAGGTCGGGATAATTGCGTTCTGCTTCTCGTCGAAGCGGAAGGCGCCGCCCGGCGCCTCGAAGCTCACCTTGCGCAGGGCCGCGAGGAAGCGCGCCTTGTCCTCGACATTCGCGTTGACGGCCTTCATCGCCTCCCCGCCCGACTTCGCGGCCAGGTAACCGAGGTGGTTGTTGTAGACGGGATCCTTGCGGAACTTCTTGTTGAACGCCTGGACGAAGCGCTTGTTCTCCGCGGTGTCGAGCACGGGTGAGTACGAGAGCCAGCTGACCACGCCCAGCGCGGGGTCGCCGACCGAGCGCAGATAGGTCTCGTTCACCGTCTCGCCGAGCGTCAGCAGCGGCAGCTTGCCCTTCAGGCCGTACTCGTTCCACGCCTTGAGCCACTGCGGCGCGCTCGGTCCCCAGAGGATGCCGACGACGGCGTCGAGCTGAGGCGCCTTGTCTTGGACACGAGTGATGTACGGTGCGACGTCCATCGCCCCGAGCGGCATCAGCACCTTGTCGACGGACTGGCCGCCGCCTTCCATGAAGGCCTTGATGAAGCCGTCGGCCTGCTCGTGGCCGGCGACGTAGTCGAGCGCGACGACCGCGATCCGCTTGTGGCCGAGCTTGGCCGCCACGTACCAGCCGCCCCCCGCCTCCTGCTGATAGCTCGACATCGCGCTGCGGAAGAGCGATGGGCTGGCCTTCTCGGCGGTCAGGCTGTTCGCCGTGGCCTGCGTGATGATCGTGGGGATCGCCCGCTCGTGGACGTAGTCGCGGAAGGCCACGGCCACGGCGCTCGACACCGGCCCCAGGATCAGGTGGACGCGATCGGACTCGACGAGCTTCCTGATCTTGGTGAGCCCGACGTCCGCTTTGCCCTCGTCGTCCTCGACGAGCAGCCGCACGGGCCGGCCCGCCACCTGGCTGCCCATCTCGTCTTCCCAGTAGAGCCGGATGCCCTCGTTGATCTCCGTGCCGTTGACGGCGAGCGGGCCGGTGATGGCGTTGAGCAGGCCGATCCTGATCGGCTCGCGCTGCGCCTGGGCTACGAGGGCCACGCCCGCCAGCGCCAGCGCGACGACGAGCCCTACCAGCACGCGAGAGACCGTTTTCCGTCGCATCGTCGTATCCTCCCTCCCATGACCAGCAACCAGCTTCGACTCGGGCTCTTCGGCGCCAATTGCTCGAGCGGGAGAACCTACGCCGTGCTCCCGGAGCGTTGGCAGGCTAGCTGGGAGAATAACCTCAAGCTAGCGCAGATGGCAGACGAGATCGGGATCGAGTGCATGGTGCCCATCGCGCGGTGGAAGGGCTACGGCGGCGATTCCAACCCCAACGGGTCGAGCTTCGAGTCGATCGCCTGGGCGTGCGGCCTGCTAGCGGCCACCCGTCGCCTCCACGTGTTCTGCACGGTCCACGTGCCCCTGCACCATCCGCTCGTGGCGGCCAAGCAGATGGCCACGGGCGACCACATCGGGCGAGGGCGCCTCGGCGTGAACCTCGTCTGCGGCTGGAACGAGGACGAGTTCCAGATGTTCGGCGTGACCAAGAAGGAGCACGACGCCCGCTACGCGCAGGGCGAAGAGTGGTGGAGCATCGTCAAGAGGGTCTGGTCCGGCGAGGCTCGCTTCGATTTCGAAGGAACCTATTACCGGCTCCACGGTGTGGAGGGCGCGCCGCGGCCCTTCGGCAACGATCCGGTGATGATGAACGCCGGCAGCTCCGAGACCGGTCGCTTGTTCGCGATTCGCCACTCGGACATGCACTTCGATGCGGTGGAAACACCGGAGGCCAGCACGGCGCGTATCGCGGAGACCAAGAAACTGGCCCGCGAGCGTGGCCGCGACATCCAGGTGTGGACCCCTGTCGGGATCATCTGTCGCCCTGCTCAGAAGGAGGCCGAGGACTACTTGCAGCACGTCGTCGATCACGCCGACTGGGGTGCTATCGGATATCTGGCCGACATGCATGCGAAGGAGGGTCGCCGACCGAGCGATCCTCAGCGTCTGGTGCACAGCGGAGCCAATCCGCTCGCGCGGCGGGCGCTCGCGCGGGGGTCGTATTGCGTGGTCGGGGATCCGGACGCGGTCGTGAAGGAGTTCTCGCGGCTTCGGGCGGCGGGGCTCGACGGGCTGGCCATCAACTTCGTGGACTATCTGAAGGAGCTGCCGTACTTCGCCGCGGAGGTGCTGCCGAGGCTGGAGCGGCTGGGGCTGCGGAGCGTGACCGGCTCTCGGTAGAGGAGATGAGCCTCGAGCGCGACGTCCTGCCAGCCGATCCGCTCGACCGCAACGGCGTTCCACAGGGCCGGCACGTTCACGCTCTGCTCGCCGGCGGCCATGATGGCCGAGTGACGGGGGCCCATTGAATCGAGGAGGAGGCTGGCGATGAGCGAGATTACGCACCGCTCGGTGGAGACGAACGGCATCCGCATGCACGTGGCCGAGCAGGGTACCGGCCCACTCGTGATCCTGTGTCACGGCTTTCCCGAATCCTGGTACTCCTGGCGCCACCAGCTCGCCGCGCTCGCCGCGGCCGGCTTCCACGCGGTGGCGCCGGACATGCGCGGCTACGGACAGACCGACGCGCCGGCGGATATCGAGGCCTACACGCTCTTGCATCTGGTCGGCGACATGGTAGGCCTGGTCAACGCGTTGGGCGAGACATCCGTGGTGATTGCCGGACACGACTGGGGCGCGCCGGTCGCCTGGCACGCCGCGCTACTGCGCCCCGATCTATTCCGCGCCGTGATCGGTCTCAGCGTGCCGTTCCGGCCGCGCAGCACAGTGCGGCCCACGGCCGTCATGCCCCAGTCCGATGAGGCCGTCTTCTACCAGCTCTACTTCCAGACTCCGGGAGTGGCGGAGGCCGAGCTCGAGCGCGACGTGCGCGCGACGATGCGCCGGCTAGCGTACTCCGGCTCGGGCAACGCGCCCGGCCGCGAGAACATCGCCATGGTCCGTCGGGGCGGTGGCTTTCTCGATCACACGACCGATCCGGACACGTTGCCGCCGTGGCTAACTGCCGCCGACATCGAGTTCTACGCGGCCGAGTTCGGCCGCACCGGTTTTCGCGGTGGGCTCAACTGGTACCGCAACATCGATCGCAACTGGGAGCTGCTGGCGCCGTTCGCTGGCGCCGCCGTCACCGTCCCTGCGCTCTATGTCGCCGGCGATCGCGATCTCGTCGTGCGGTTCCCCGGAATGGATCAGCTCATCGCGAATCTGTCGACGTTCGTCCCGAAGCTTCGGCGAACCGTCATGCTGCCGGGTTGCGGGCACTGGACGCAGCAGGAGCGGGCGCGCGAGGTGAACGACGCTATGCTGGAATTCCTGAAGGGGGGTTGAACGGCGGGTAGGGTCAGCGCCGCTCCGACCAAAGGCGCATGCACTTCGCACCCAAGTCCGATTTGGCCTCTCACCTATCTGTGTTAGGAATTGAGCCCTCGGGCCAGAACCTCAAATCACAACACTCATGCGAGTTTTATGTGCCTGGTGCTGTCGCGACGGCCAGCCCGGCTACCTGGGTGAGCGCGCGCCGCTGGACAACCCGGAGCCGACGCACGGAGTCTGTGCGCGCCATAAGGCCCAGCTTCTCGAGTCCCTGCCGTCGCGATCCCTTCCCGATGCAGACCTGCTCATCGTCGTCCACCGCGACAACATCGAGCTCTACGAGAAGTTCAAGCGGGTGTTCGCAGCCGTGTCTCGGATAAAGGTGATCCTGGACCGTCGCGTGGCGGATCGTCGAACGGTGCCCGGCCAGGAGTCGGACGAGCGCCGCCACGCGAGAAGCCGGCGAATTCGCGAAGGTGGGATTTCGTCCCTGGGCGGTTTCACGGTCGTGCGGTTCACGCCGAAAGACTAAAAGTTTGGAGCTAGAGGGCAGACATCCTTAGCAGGGTCGCCGAGCTCGGGCGTTTTACCCGAATCGGTGGGGGCCGAGCACGGCCGGGCCGTCGGCCCGAGCGCCGCTAAACATCGCCGCAACGCCCACTTTCACGCTCTCAGCACGAGCCAGGGTCGGGGTGGCACGACCTTCGCAGGCTTCCGGAATCGACATGCGGCGTTTATGTGCGTGGTGCTGTCGCGAGGGGCTGTCCGGCTACCTGGGTGAGCGCGAGCCGCTGGACAACCCGGAGCCGACGCACGGAATCTGCGACCACCACAAGACCCAGGTCCTGGAGTCCCTGCCATCGCGATCGTTTCCTGATGTAGAGCTGCTCATCGTCGTGCGCCGCGAGAACACCGCACTCTACGGAAAGCTCAAGCGGGTGTTCGCAACCTTCTCTTGCGTAGAGGTTATTCTGGACCGCCGCGTGGCTGACCGTCGAGCGGCGCCCGGACAGGAATCGTCCGAGCCTCGCCGCACGAGAAACCGGCGGATTCGCGAACGGACGAATTCGCTCCTCGGCAGTTTCGCGGGCGTGCGGTTCACGCCGAAAGAACGGCCCGCGCCGGAACCGCTCGGAGTCAACGCGTAGCTTATTTGGCTTTGCCAGCGGTCGTAGCTTCTCGGACTTCTTCCAATTTGCCGGTTCTTACATCGTAAATGTACCCGTGGATCGGAATCGAGCTAGGAATCAGCGGATGGTTGCGAATGCGCCTCACGTCGGCGAGGACCGCGGCCGCATTATCCCTCATCGTGAGCCAATCAATGAACTCACCTTCCGTCGATCCGGGACCTTTCCCGACATCGCGAAAGCCGCTGGGCGTGAGCTCCGCGGTCTCGAGGCTACTGGCAAGGAGATTTCGCATCACCTCGTCGGTGAAGAACAGCATGCCGCAGTCAGTGTGGTGGATGACGAAGAACTCATTCGTGCCGAGCAGCTTGTAGGAGATGACCAGGGAGCGGAGCGCATCGTCGCTCGCGCGTCCGCCTGCATTGCGAATCACGTGGGCATCGCCCTCCGCGAGTCCGGCGTATTTCGCCGGATCCAGCCGGGCGTCCATGCACGTGAGAATCGTAAAGTGACGCGCCGGAGGTATGGTCAGCTTGCTCTTCGCGCCAAACGTCGCCGCGTAGCCCGCGTTCGCCTTCAGAATTTCTGGTAGCACGCTCATCGTTATCCTCCGCTCAGCTCTTCTTCGACGTCTGCACCATGAAACCCGCGAGTTGCGGCACGACCTTCGAGTTGTTGCACTTGGGACATTTCGCCTGACCCTTCTCCCGCTCCGCGATGGTCATGATCAATTCGAACGGCTCGTGGCACTTCTCGCATATGAACTCGTAGCGCGGCATGGTGATCCCTCGTTTTTTCCCGCTCACCCAGGGAGGCGAGCGTCCACGCGGAAAAGTTGGAACGTGTCTACGCCATCTACGATCCTGCGACCCCCGCCAAGCCGCGCTCCGGCACGAACTGACTGGTCGATTCCGTCAGCGTCGGGCCGCCGCCACACTCGCGCCGTAGCGTCGGCATCACCTCGGAGGCGAAGACCTGCATCTGCTCTTCGATTTCTTCCGTGGAGTAGCCGCCCGCCTCGAACCAGGCCGTGAACATGAAGTCGTCGTAGCCGCCGCGCTCCTTGATCAGCATGATCTTGTCGACGACCTCGTCCGCGGTGCCGACGATCGCGATCTCTTTCTGCATGATCAGATCGGCGGTGACTTTCATGTTCAGGTCGTACATCGGTTCACCCAGGTCGGACAAAACGGCGGCGAAGCCGAAGGGGCCGTAGTAGTCCCACTGCAGCTCGATCGGCTCCTTATAACGCTGCAGGTCTTCCCGCTCGTGGCCGGGACGAAGGATGTGCACGTAGCGGCAGCACCCGAACCCGCGGTGCTTCGCAGCGTCCCAGCCGAACTTCCAGGGGCCGCGGTTCAAGCGGTCCGGCCAGCCGTTCTTCTCCGCCTCCTCGTAGTAGATCTCGATGTTCCGCTTCAGGCGTGAGGTTGGCTCGGGCACCGTGAAGGCATTGACCTTGTTGCGCGCGGCCCAACGAATCGAGCGCTCGCTCGTTACCGGTTCCCACACCTGCGGGTGCGGCTTCTGCACCGGCTGTGGGAACACGCTGATCTCCTTCAGGGTCGTGGTCGAGGCCATGATCGGGCTGCCCACCGAGTACATGTCGGGGGCGCCGACCTTGAGCACGTCCTCCACCCGACGCCCCGCCTTGGCCATGCTGAAATAGGCCATTGTCGCCTTGTGGTTCCACTTGGTGTGCCGGGGCGGCAGCGACCAATACTCGCCGTGGTGAGAGAAGGACGGCTGCGTCCAGGCCTTCATGATGATCTCGAAGGCTTCTTCGAAATAGGCGCGGTTGCGCTCTTGATCCTGGATCGTTGAGCCGTAGCGCCAGCCCCAGGTTTCAGCCTCGCGCGGCTGGTAGCCGCGCCCGATCCCGAACTCCAGCCGCCCGCCGCTGATCACATCCAGCATCGCCGCCTGCTCGGCGATACGCAGGGGATGCCACCAGGGCAGGATGTTGGCCATCTGCCCGAAGCGGATGCGCTTCGTCTGCGACGCGATCGCGGCTTCCGTCAAGAGTGGGCTGGGGCTGAACTCCGGCCCCTCGGGCATGAAGTGATGCTCCGTCATGAACCAGTAGTCGTAGCCGAGACGGTCGGCCAGGATCCCTTGCCGCACCTGGCCGACGAGCACGCGCTGGTAGCTCCGGTGTACCTCCTCCAGTGAGCCGTCGTTGACCACCACCCCGTTCGGCGTGGTGACTGCCTTCAAATCGGAGGCGCCGTTGTGGAAGATGCCGATTTCGATCGCCATGCTGGCCTCCTCTTCTTTCCCACTCCTCGACGTTTACGGGCGTGCGCGTTGGCGTTGCAGTCCTTCGGAGCGTGGCGAACTCACTACGTGCGGTGCCCCTCCCCCCAGAAACCGACCGGAGCGAAGGAATCCTACGGAGGACTCAGCGTGAGGCTTGTCTAGGCGAAGTGCTCTACGAAGTCAAGTGCCGTCTCCCGGTCCTACCGGGCGACTGCCTGGCTCAAGGCTCGACCCTACGCCGGGCGCTCTGCCTCGTAGGCAAGCGAGATGCGGTAAGCGAAGCGATTCAGACAGTGCCGTGGAGCGACGCGGGATCCGCCCCCTTCGGTGCCGCGGCACATCTTGACGTTCTCCAGCTCCGCGCGGCGCGTCGCGACCATTTCGCGCAGCGTGTGATGAAGGTCAACCCCACCACGCTGACAGAGGGGATTGTGGCAGTCGAGCTGAGTGACGCTTCCGAGCGTTTGCCACTCGGGGCTCCGCCCCGTGCCCTTTCCTTCTTCGAGCACCGTGACGATCAGCTCTTCGACTTTCGGATTGAGCTCTCGATACGGTCGTTGCCAGCTCATCCCAGCCTTCCCTCATCGCCGTAAAACCGGCCGCGGGTAAGCCCCGCCACCACCAGTCCAAAAGGTCTCTCTAGCGTACATCACATCCCCTGTTCCTGGGCGCCTAACTAGCTCTTGCACAACCCCTTCGGCGTCCAGCCGTCTGCTGGGGTCGACGCGGGCTGCCCTCCCGAGTCTGGACCGGTGAAGACTAGAACCGTGCGGGCGGGCCTAGTCTCTCGCTACTGGCTGGTCAACTGGCGGGCGCAAATCATTCGATGACCTGATCCGCCCGCTTCAATAGCGTCTGCGGGATCGTCAGCCCGAGCGTCTTCGCGGTCTTGAGATTGATCACCAGCTCGAACGTGGTCGGTTGCTCGATGGGGAGATTTGCGGGCTTGGCGCCTTTCAGGATCTTGTCGACATACACCGCAGAGCGCCGAAACGAATCGGGAACGTTCGGCCCATAGGACATCAAGCCGCCGGCATCGACGAATTGCCGGAACGCATAGATCGCGGGTAGGCGAGCGCGAGCCACGGACTCGACGATGCGGGAGGGGTAGCTCCCCAGCATCGAGTCCTCGATGGCCAAAATGCCGTTCGCCTTCGCGCCGACGATCGCCTCGAACGCGCCTGGCAGCTCGTCGGGCCCTCGCACGCCGGCGTCATGCCAGCGGAGCCCAAGGATCTGAGAGGCGGTTCCGACCTCTTTGAGCTGGAGCACGTTGCCCGGGTTGGCTCGATTCCAGAGCAGGCCACCCGCGACAGCCGCGGGACGGCTTCTTTCAGTAACTGAAGTCGCTTGGAGGTCAGCTCCAGCGACATGATGGCCAGGCCCGAGAGGTTGCCCTCGGGTCGGGCGAGACTCGCCGCGATGCCGAGGGCCACCGGGTCGATGACCGTGGCCATGACGATGGGGACCGTACTCGTGGCCCGTTTGAGCGTCAGGATCGCTTCGCTGCCCGACGTGACCGAGGAGACCGAGGGCGAGAATTGCGGTGAGCGCGGTGAACCAGATAAGTGCTAGCTTCGCCGCCCGCTCACCCCGACTGGGCCGCCAGCTCGTGAGCCTCGCCCTCGATCTTTCGATTGATCTGGGCGGTGACATCGAAGCTCCCGTGGAGCACGCCCCAGCTCGCCATCCAGTCCCAGGCCCAGCGCGCCTCGTCCTCCGGAATCGGAGTCGGCTCCCGGAGCTGGATGCGGCCGAGGTTGAAGTCGTCGGGTGTCAGCGCCTGGACCGCGGGATCGCCGGCGGCCCACCCTTGCTTGAAGTACGACACGTACCGTCGCTTGTCGGCATTGATGCGACGGACGGCGCGGATGACGCCCCGGAGGAATGCGGCGTAGAGCGCGGGATCGAGGTCGGGGCCGGCGACCCACGTCCCGTGGAAGAACGTCGTCGAGACCAGGCGGCAGCCCGCTTTCTCGGCCACGGTGATCCATGGCTCCTGGAGCACGGTCGCGTCGAACTCGCCGCGCATCATGGCCGCGTACCGCTCGCCAGGATGAATGACGGCGGCGCACGTCGTCACCGCTTCGCGCGGCACGGCGCCTTCGAGCATCTGGAGCCCGGCATAGGCGGTGCCGTTGCCGTAGTCCAGTCCCACCTTCCGGTGGGCCAGCTCCTGGGGTACGTAGACACTCGAGTCGGGAGGAACGACGAGGGCCGCACAAACGATCATCGACCGACGGCCGATCTGCAGCGCACCCACTCGGCTTTCCGCCACCCGGCGGTTATTGCCGCACTCTCACCCCTGGAACATCGAGGCGTCGCCTCGTTCGTGAAGCCGTCCCTGATTCGTCACCGGACTCGACAAGGTCCCTTCCGTGGTGGAGCGGATGTCGCGGGACTCCCGCGACGCCATCGTCAGATCGAGTCCCTCTCCGCTGAACAGGCCTTCGTCGATGGCCACCAGCACGTCGAGGCTACTGAACGCGGACACCGGCTCGATCGTCATCTTCATCGCGGTTCCCCTTCCCTCATGGGTTCCAGTTGGCGACCCGTCGGGCGTCTCTCGAAATCGCCTGCCACCACGAGGAGGATAACGGCTTCAGGGCAGATCCGCCACCGGGATCCAAGCCTCCAGCAGCCGTCAAGCGGAAGTCGGGAGTGCGCGGCACGTCCTCGGCGCTCGCGGAGGCGCTGTATCTTCGCGGGCACATTGACGTCAGGACTCCCCACTGCGTAGAGTTGGCTCATGGCCTCACGACCGCGTAAAGGCAAACGAGGAACGGCGCGTATCGCCGTCACGGAGCCTGCGGGCTTCAAAGCGCTGTCGAAGGCCGAGCAGATCCGCTATCTGCAGAAGCTTTGGGATCGTATCGCGGAGGGGCCCGAGCAGCTCCCGGTGCCGAAGTCGCACCTGCGTCTCGCCAAGGAACGGCTTGCAGACTACCGCCGAGACCCAACCCGCTCGCGGCCCGCTCGTGATGTGCTCCGGAACCTGACAAACCCCGATCGGTGACCGAGTATCGGCTGGTAGCCGAGCCGCGAGCCGACCTCGACGTCGCGGCAGCGTACCAGTGGTATGAGACCGAAAGAACCGGTCTTGCGGTACTCCATGTGAGTCGCGATCCAGCAGAGTGGCAGCGGCGGCGAAGGATCTAGTCCCCCGCCATCTCCGCGAACCGACACAGCGCGTTGATTAGCCGCATCTGCTCGATCGTACGCGCGCGTGACTCGAGCAGGCGCGGGCTGGCGACGATGCAGGCCAGGCACATCGCGCGTGAGACGGCGACGTTGAGGCGGTTGCGCGAGAAGAGGAAGTCGAGCGTAATAAGTCGGCCTTTTCTTGCAGGAGCTCGGGATACGATCGGAAGGTGGCGTTTACGGTCCCCGAGCGCCTCTCCGATCAGAACGACACGGCCACCGCCGGTGAGCGCAAGGTTTTCGCCGCTCTCCGCGAGCACCTGCCCGAAGACTATCTCGTCTACTACGACATCCGTGTCGGCGATCGCTACCCGGATTTTACGGTTATCGGTCCGGATCTCGGCGTCGTCGTTCTCGAGGTCAAGGACTGGCGGCTGAAGTCGATCGTGGGGGCGCGCGCCGACAAGGTCGTGATCAGGACGCACGACGGCGAGCACGCGCTTCGCAGCCCCGTACCGCAGGCGCGCGAGTACACGTTCAAGATCGTCGACTTTCTGAAGAGGCGCCCGCAGCTCCGCGATGGCGAGCGACTTTGTTGCGGATGGGGTTTCGGCGCCATCCTGCCCATGCTGGGGACGGACGATATCCAGACTCCGTCGCTCTTCGGCCCGAGTCTCGAGGAGACGCTGGGCGCGGGCCTCGTCCTGACCGCCGACGACCTCGCTTCAGAACAGCTTCTGCCGCGGCTCCGTGCCCTGATACCCGAGCGGGGCCCACACGCGCCACGACTGAGCCCCGCGCAAGTGGACGAGATACGTGCTGTTCTCTATCCCGAGATTCGCGTGGGCTGGGCCCACGACGACGCCCAGGTTCTCGAGGTGATGGATCGTGAGCAGGAGTGCCTGGCCAAGTCGCTGGGCGACGGGCATCGTCTGGTGCGCGGCGTCGCCGGCAGTGGCAAGACGATCGTCCTCATGTGCCGAGCGCGCCATCTGCGCGAGCTACATCCCGATTGGCGCATTCTCGTCCTGTGCTTCAACCGCGTTCTGGCGGAGCACCTCTCGCGGACGATCGGCGCCGACGATCGGCTTCAGATGCTCACGTTTCACGCCTGGTGTAGTCGCGAGCTGCGCCGCGCAAACGTCCCGATGCCGCCGGCGCCCGAGCGTGGTCAGGCGTGGCACGAGTACTGGGAGCAGGTTCCCACCCTGCTGCTGGATGCCTACGCCACTGGGAAGGCGCTCGCAGGCACGTATCAAGCCATCCTCGTGGATGAGGGGCAGGACTTCGCGAACGACTGGTATCGCGTCATCCTGAAGGCCCTGGATCCGGCGACCAACAGCCTCTTTATCGCCCTCGATTCATCCCAGAACATTTACCAGCGTAAGATCAGCTGGCGCGAGCTGGGTGTCGAGGTCGTCGGGCGTAGCCGCGTCCTGCGCGTCAACTATCGGAACACGCGACCCATCCTCAACGCCGCCTATCGGATGATCAGGGATCTGGATTCTCGCTCGAACATGGCTCGCGAACAATCGGACGACTATGTAACGCCCGACAGAGCACTACGCGATGGGCCGCAGCCTCAAGTTCATCGACACGCGTCGTTGGCCGTGGCCCGTCGGCTCGCCCGGGCGTGGATCCAAAAGCGACTCAATCGGGGAGTCGCGCCTGACAACATTCTCGTGCTCGGCCTTTCGCGGCCGACCATGGAGAGCCTGACCGCGTGGCTCAAGGAGGAGGGCATCTCAGCGTGCTTCCTTCTGACCGATCAGCTACCCGGCGCCGTGCGACTCTCGACCATCCATAGCGCCAAGGGGCTCGACGCCGCGTATGTTCTGCTGTTCGGTGCGCACGAGCTGGGGGGACGCGGGGACGAAGAGGCGCGGCGGTTGCTCTACATTGGGATGACTCGGGCGCGGGAAGAGCTGTGCGTGTCGTATCACGCCGGGTCGTGTCTGATGGAGGAGCTGGAGAAAATCCTCAGCTCCCCTGCCTAGCTAGCCCGACCGGTCGGTGCGGAGCCTCGCGGAGCCGGGGCGCCGTGCAGCAGACCCTCCGTACTCAAGTCTTCGTCGACATCCGGCCAGTGGATACCGAATCCGCCGCCGGCCACCCGCCAGTTCGCCCGTTGCTCGGGAGTCGCCGACAGGAGGCGGGGGTACCACACGAGCGGCACTGAGATGGTGCGACCGTCCAGCAGATCGACGACCAGGACGTCTTCGGTAAACCGCACGTCCCTCACACGCTCGCCCGGGCGACGCTCCGAAGTATTCATTCCAAGCCTCCAGCAGTCGTGCTTCGTGCAGCATGACGAGCCTCTGGACCCGGCGCAGCTCAACCGTCGTGAATCCAAGGTTACTCGCCAATGCGACCGGGGCCAACCAGAACTTCGCCGAATCATCATCACGGTCGACGTGGACGTGCGGCGGCTCGTGCAGGTCGTGGCTGACGAAGTAGATGCGATACGGACCGCTCCGAAGAACCGTGGGCATCCTTCAATTCGCGCACGCGACGACGATGCTCACGAAGGAGAGGTTAGGCTGCGCGGTTTCTACGCGTCAATGCGTCGAATCGTGGACGCCCTGCTCTCCCGCCATCTCCGCGAACCGGCACAGCGCGTTGATCAATCGCATCTGCTCGATCGTGCGCGCGCGTGATTCGAGCAGGCGCGGGCTGGCGACGATGCAGGCCAGGCAGATCGCGCGCGAGACGGCGACGTTGAGGCGGTTGCGCGAGAAGAGGAAGTCGAGGGTGCGCGGCACGTCCTCGGCGCTCGAGGTGGCCATCGAGTAGAAGACCACGGGCGCCTCGCGCCCCTGGAACTTGTCGACGGTGCCCACGGGGACGTCGCCCAGCCCGGCGGCCTGCAGAGTGCGGCGCAGCAGGCGCACCTGCATGTTGTACGGCGCCACCACCATGAAGTCGGTCTCTTTGAGCGGGCGCTCTTCCCCCTTGCTGTTGGTCCACGATCCGCCACGCATGGCGGCGATCTCGCTCGCGATCCGCG
>Ga0209157_1000252_pt1 | contig 47549 bp, 40 predicted proteins | sample GraSoiAngelo_135_FD_185892 | JGI IMG/M metagenome (GOLD analysis project Ga0209157, IMG submission 185892) | Grasslands soil microbial communities from the Angelo Coastal Reserve, California, USA - 14_0929_05_40cm (SPAdes) (version 2) | ecosystem: Environmental > Terrestrial > Soil > Grasslands ...
GTCGATGTTGACGACGCGAGCATCGCGGGTGAGCGTCGGGACCAGCCGGCGCAGGAAAGCGGCACCCTCACGCATGTGGTGGTAGACGTTGACGAGCAAGGCCAGGTCGCAGCGTCCTGGGGGCAAGAGCGCGTCATCGTCCCGGCCCAGCACCGGCGTGACGTTGCGCAGGCGAGTGCGCCGAAGACGTCCGCGCAGCACCGCGAGCACCGCCGCTTCGGGGTCCACCGCGTAGACGTGACCTGATGGACCGACGGCCCGCGCCAGTCGGGGCGTGAAGTATCCCGGGCCGGCCCCGATCTCGGCCACCACCTGCCCGCGACGCAGCCCGAGCGCCCGCACGACGGCGCCGGGCTTCTGCCACCGCGCCCGCCGCGGGTGGAGCTGCCGGCGTAGCGCGGCGGCTAGCGCGCTACGCGTCACCCTTGACCCGCAGGCCCACGGTTCGACTCCTTTGTCCTTCGCGAATGGCGCCCTCTCGCGTTCCGCCTCGCCAGCGCCTTAAGGGCGGGTGAGCGATCGGAGGTAGACCACGATCTTCCGGATGTCTTCCGCGGAGATCTTGTCCCTGAAGGGCGCCATGGCGGTACCAGCGCGACCGTTGGCGATCCTGGCCACGATCTCCTCGTCAGATTTCGTCGTGCGGGTCAGGTCCGGCCCGACGTTGCCCCGGCCCTCGAGGCCATGGCAGGCGTAGCACCCGTTCGCCAGGTACAGACGCTTCGCCTCGTCGAGCACCTCCGCCTGGACCGCGCCCTGGCCACCCGCGGTGCCGACCCACACGAGGCCCGCTGCGCCGACGAGGATGATGAGCGACATCCGCGCGCTGCGCTCGCCACCGCTGCCGGGCGCCGGGGGCGCACCCCCGGGACTCGGTCTGCGCGGCGACAGTTTCCGCAGGCCGCCCGAGACTGTCAAGCGAGAACCTGGTGCGTGTCGAGCCCGACGTGGCGCGGGCGCTCGAGACAGCACCTCCGTGAACCGCGCGCGACAAGGAGAAGTTCCTGATTGTGCCTGGGTTGCGTCCGGCGCAGCGTTTCGCCTCGGTGTGCAACCCGTAACGGGCTAACATACCGAGGCGATGATCGGCTCGGGTCTCTCGCAGCAAGTTCAACACCGCGGCCCGGGGGTTCTGCGTGCTCCCGCGTTGAGGCGGCGGGCCGGCGCATGAGCACGGCGCAGGGCTCCGCGCGTCCGCTGGCGGAAGTCCGCATCGAGACGCTCAGCACCCGTGGTGGCCGCCCGCCGGGCGCCCACGAGGTGGGCGTCCACGTACGCTACGGCGAGTTCTTCACCTTTCTCGGCCCGCCCAAGTCGGGCAAGTCCGACGTGCTGAGGGCGATCGCGGGCTTCCTGCCGATGACGAGCGGCCGCGTCCTCGTGGACGGCCAGGACATCTCCCTCCTGCCGCCGCGCGGGCGCGGCGTCGGCTACGTGTTCCAGGAAGGTGCCTTGTGGCCCCACCTGACGGTCGCCCAGCACATCGCCTTCGGCCTCGAGCAGCAGGGGCTCGCCGCCGCGGAAATCGCGCGCAAGGTCGCGACGGTCGTCGGCCGCCTCGGCCTTGCCGGGCTCGAGGCGCGCCGCCCGCCCGAGCTCGGCATCGAGCAGCGGCGCCGCCTCGCGATCGCGCGCGCGCTCGCCGTCGAGCCGCGCGTGCTCCTCCTCGACGAGCCGCTCGCGAACATCGACCCCGCGGCGCGCAAGACGCTCCGCCTCGACCTGGCGAAGCTCCACCGTGACCTCGCCGTGACGACGATCCACGCCACGCGTAACGCCGCCGATGCGCTGGCCCTCTCCGACCGCCTCGCCGTGATGGGCGAGGGGCGTGCGCTCCAGATCGGTGATCCCGACGAGCTCTATCACCGCCCGTCGAGCCGCGCCGTGGCCGAGACGCTCGGCCCGGCGAACTTTCTGCAGGTGAGCGTCGTGGAGGTCCGCGACCTCGGCGTCGTCGTCGAGACCGAGGGCGGCCACCAGGTGCCGGTCGCCGGCACCGGCGCGTTCCGCAAGGGCGACCGAGGGCTGCTCGTGCTTCGCCCGGAGACGCTCTCACTCACCGAGGCGGCGATGGCGCGCGGCCCGGGCATCCCCGGGAAGGTCGCGATCCGCGTCTTCGAGGGCGCGCGGCACCTCTACGAGATCGAGATCGGCGGAACGCGGCCGGTGCGCGTCGAGGTGCCGTCGACGGGCGAGACGCGCATCTACCGACTCGGTGATCGGGTGCGCGTCGAGGTGTCCAGCGAGACGGTCGTGCTGGTGCCGGATGTCTAGCGGCACGTCGGACTCGCCGCGCTTCGAGCGCGGGCTCCGCCCGCGCCCCCCAATGGGGGTGTTGGTACGGGGCCGTCGAGGCCCCCTCCGAATTTCAGACCGCGTACGTGCGATCCTGCTCCAGGATCGAGACGCGGCCGCCGCCGATGCGCTCCAGCTCCTCGGCGATCTCCTCGTGGAACTGGGGCTTCACGTGGTAGATCAAGACCGGAAGGTTCCCCGGCAGCTTGTCGAGCTCGCGACGAATCAGGGCGGGCGTGAGGTGCTTGGCGACCTCGGCAAGCGGTCCCAGCCGGTTCGGGAACGCGCACTCGAGGATCACCGCGCGCAGACCCTGGAGCCCACGGGCGGTATTCCAGAGCGCCTCGGTCGGGCCCGTGTCGCCGGAATAGATGACGCCCGACGAGCCGTCGTGGACGATGAACCCTGTCGTCGGCACGCTGTGGTTCACCTGGACCGGCGTCACCCAGAGATCGCCGACGCGCTGCTCGACGTCCTCGACGAGCGTCCGGTACTTCACGACGGGGACATCGGCGTGCGGGATCTTGGAGAAGTCGGGCCAGAGGACGTTGTTGAAGACGCCCCAGCGCAGCGTGCTCACGACGTGATCGATGCCGGTGATGGTCACCGCGGCGCCGTTCTCGCAGAAGCCGAGCGTCTCGCTGAGGTACACGAGGCCGGCGACGTGGTCCAGGTGCGAGTGGGAGATCAGCGCGTGCTCGATCGAGAGCTGCTCGGGGACCGTCAGCGTGCTGCTCACAGTTCCCGCGTCGATCAGCGTCCGGTCATTGACGAGGAACGCGGACGGGCGGTGCCCGAGCCCCTCGGCGCCGAAGGCGCCGAGCACGCGGATCTTCATCGCGCGCAATACTAGCACAGAAAAATAGTAAGATTGACGCATGGCCGACGAGAGCTTCGACTATCCGACGATGGCGCGCGCGCTGATCCTCGGCGACAAGGACACCGTCGCGCGTAAGACCCGAGAGGGGCTCGACCTCGCCCTCGATCCGAAGGTGCTCATCTTCAAGGGTCTCATCCCGGGGATGGACGTCGTCGGCGAGAAGTTCCGCCGGAACGAGTACTACGTGCCGCAGGTTCTCCTGTCCGCACGCGCCATGTACGCCGGGCTCGACCTGCTCAAGCCGCTCATCACGGCCTCGGCCCGGGGCGACGACTACTTCGGCGTGGTCGTCATCGGCACCGCCCAGGGCGACCTCCACGACATCGGCAAGAACCTGGTCGCGATGATGCTCGAGGGCGCGGGGTTCAAGGTCGTCAACCTCGGCCGCGACGTGGCGCCGGAGGTCTTCGTGCGCGCGGTCGAGGAGCACGGTGCGACCATCGTCGGGATCTCGGCCCTCATGACGACCACCATGCCCGCGATGAAGCGGACGATCGACGCGCTGGTCCGGGCGGGGCTCCGCGAGCGGGTGAAGGTGATGGTGGGCGGCGCGCCGGTGAGCCAGGCGTTCGCCGACGAGATCGGGGCGGACGGCTACGCGAGGGACTCGACCCTGGCGGTCGTCAGGGCCAAGACGCTCGTCGGGGTCGAGGCCAGAGTGGCGTCGCCATGACGGCGCGCGGCTGGGAGGTCAGCGAGCGCGTGCGCGCGGGCGAGATCCTCGTCTTCGACGGCGGCTACGGCACCATGCTGTTCGCGGCGGGCCTCGCGAACGGCGCCTGTCCCGAGCTGTGGAACGACACCCACGCCGAGGTCGTGCGAGGGATCCACAAGGGCTACGTCGACGCGGGCAGCCAGATCGTCGAGACCAACACCTTCGGCGGCAGCCGCCTCAAGCTCAACGAGTACAAGCTCGGCGAGCGGACACGGGAGCTGAACGAGAAGGGCGCGCGCCTGGCGCGGGCGGTCGCGCCGCGGGGCACGTACATCGCGGGTTCGATCGGCCCCACGAGCCGACTGCCTCGGGACTACGCGCTCGACGAAGGGGTGACCGACGAGGAGTACGTCGCGACGTTCCGCGAGCAGGCGGAGGCGCTCGCCGAGGGCGGGGTGGACCTCTTCGCGGTCGAGACCATGATGTTCCCGCAGGAGGCGACCGCGGCGGTGCGCGCGTGCAAGCAGGTCGCGAACCTTCCCGTGATGGCGACGATGTTCTTCCAGTACGAGGAGATGCACGACCGCGACCGCACGATGTGGGGTGAGAGCCCGGCAGAGGTCGCCACGAGCCTCCTCGCCGCGGGCGCCGACGTCGTCGGGATGAACTGCGGGCGCGGACCGGACCGGGCGATCGTCATCATCCGTGAGATGCGCAAGGCCACGGACGCGCCGCTCGTCGCGTACCCGAACGCGGGGCTCCCGATCACGACGGGCGACACGGTCACCTACGAGCTCGGGCCCGCGGCGATGGCGCGCGAGTACCCCGCGCTGCTCGACGCCGGGTGCAACATCGTCGGCGCCTGCTGCGGCTCCAACCCCGAGCACATCCGTCTGATCGCCGAGGTCGTGCGAAGCCGCAGGACGTGACGGCGCCCTCCGACGCGCCCCGTGTTCTGGCCGACATCGCTCTCGAGATCGATCCGGACGAGGTCCTGCGCTTCCAGGGGTACAAGCCGGGGCTCGCCGTCCCGAGTCGCGAGGCCCTGGCCCTCTTCGACGAGGCGCAGGCACTCGGGCGGCGCCTCATGGAGCCGCGCGCGGTAGTCCGCTGGCTGACCGTCACCCGCCGCGACGGCGACACGCTCGAGGCGGGCGGGGTCGCGCTGACGATCCCGGGAATCGAGCGCGCGTGGGGCCCCGTGGCGGAGCTCGCGACCGCCGTCTGCACGATCGGCGAATCGCTCGAGCGCCGCGGCGCCGAGCTGTGGGAGGCGCGCGAGCTGCCGCTGGCGGCCATGCTCGACAGCGTGGGCTCGGGCGCCGTCGAGAGCCTGGCCGAGTACGTCAACGACGTGCTCTGCCAGGAGGGGATCCAACGCGGTTTGAAGGTCACCAACCGGATCAGCCCCGGCTACGGCGCCTGGGACGTGGCGCAGCAGAAGGAGCTGTTCGCGCTGTGTCCCGGCAGCGCCATCGGCGTCAGGCTCAACGAATCCTGCTTCATGACACCGGTGAAGTCCGTTTCGCTGCTCGCCGGCGCGGGTGTCGCGGCGCGCGTCGATCACTACTTCAGCCAGTGCGCCCGCTGCTGGATGCGCGACTGTGCCTATCGCCGCGCGCCCGCCCGGCGTACCGTGCACCGATGAAGAGTCGGAGGGGGCCTCGACGACCCCGTACCAACACCCCCATTGGGGGGCGCCGGCGAGGGCTCAGCACCCGCGCAGGCATGATCTGATACGATGCGGAGGATGCGAGCGGATAACGTCATTCTCATCGGCTTCATGGGCGCCGGGAAGTCGGCGGTCGGCAGACTGTTGGCGCGGCGGCTCGGGCGCTGCTTCGTGGAGACCGACGACATGATCGTCGCTCGCGTGGGGCGCCCGATCCCCGAGATCTTCCGCGTGGAGGGCGAGGAGCGGTTCCGCGAGCTCGAAGCCGACGCGCTGGACGCCCTCAAGCTGAAGTCGGGCGACGTGATCGCGACGGGCGGCGGTCTCCCGTGCCGCGAGGGGCGCATGGAGGCCCTCCGGGCGCTCGGCACCGTCGTGTGGCTCGCCGGCGACTTCGCCGACCTTTACGAGCGGGCGCGCCGGTCGGCAGACCGGCCGATGCTCGCGGGCCGGACCGCCGAGGAGCTGGAAACACTCTACCGCGCGCGCGAGCCCTACTATCGGCGCGCGCACATCGTGGTCGACACGGGCGGGCTCGGCCCTGACCAGGTCGTGGCGCGCGTGCTGGCCGCGCTCAGGGAACCGCATGCCGCACGCGTTTAATCTCCGTCTCGACGCAGGGCCGCTCCTCTGCGACGGCGCGATGGGCACGATGCTCTACGCGCGCGGGGTGTCGCTCGACGCCTGCTTTGACGTCCTCAACCTGAACAACCCGAGGCTCGTCCAGGCGATCCACGCCGACTACATCGCGGCGGGCGCCGACCTGATCGAGACCAACACCTTTGGCGCCAATCGCTTCAAGCTCGCGCTGCACGGGCTCGCGGGCCAGGTGCGGGAGATCAACGGCCGGGGCGTGCGTGTCGCCCGCGACGCGCGCGAGTCGACGGGGCGCGACGTCCTCGTCCTCGGGTCCATCGGCCCGCTCGGCAAGTACCTGGCGCCGCTCGGGAGCGTGACGGCGGAGGAGGCGCGCGCCGCGTTTCGCGAGCAGGCGGAGGGGCTCCTCGAGGGCGGCGTCGACGCGTTCATCGTCGAGACGATCTCGGACCTCGCGGAGATCGCGCACGCGATCGAAGCGATCCGCTCGATCACCGACCTCCCCGTCATCGCGCAGATGGCCTTCACCGACGAGGCCGTGACGTTCACGGGACGCTCGCCCGCCGAGGTTGCGCGCACGCTTCGCGCGTTGGGCGTCCAGGCCCTGGGGGCGAACTGCTCGGTGGGCTCGAGCACGCTCTATGGCGTGCTCGAGCAGATGGTGCCGGCGGCCGGGGGGCTGCCGCTCGCGATCCAGCCCAACGCGGGGCTCCCGAGCCGCGTCGGTGAGCGGCTCATCTATCTGTCGTCGCCGGCCTACATGGCGGAGTACGCGACGCGGATGGTGGACGCGGGCGCTCGCATCGTCGGTGGCTGCTGCGGCACGACGCCTCAGCACATCGCGGCGATGCGTGAGGCGCTGGATCGCAAGAGCCCCATCCGGCGCGAGAGCGTGCGTCCCACGATCACTGTGAGCGCGCCGGCTGTCAGCGAGTCGGCCGGGCTCGTGACCCGGCGCCCCGCGACGACGCTCCAGCGCAAGCTCGAGGCGCGGGAGCTCGTCGTCACGGTCGAGCTCGACCCGCCGCGCGGCCACACCGTCGAGAAGCTGGTCCAGGGCGCCAAGCTCCTCAAAGAGCGCGGAGTGGAGATCGTCGATATCAACGACGGCTCGCTCGGGCGCGTGCGGATGGCGGTCCTCCCCACGGCGCTCCTCGTTCGCGAGGCGACCGGGCTCGACATCAACATGCACTTCACCTGTCGAGACCGGAACCTCATGGGCATCCAGGCCGACCTGCTCGGTGCCCACGCCCTCGACGTCCGTAACATCCTCGCCCTCCGGGGCGACCCGCCGCGCGCGGGCGACTATGTCAACACCACGGCCGTCTTCGACGTCAACGCCATCGGCCTCATCGAGGTCCTGAAGCGGATGAATCAGGGCCTGGATGCGACCGGCAACACGATCGGCGTGCCGACCTCGTTCTGCATCGGCGCGGCGCTGAACCCGGGGGCCGAGAACATCAAGGGGGAGATCGGCCGCTTCCACCGCAAGGTGCACGCCGGGGCGCAGTGGGTCCAGACGCAGCCGGTGTACGACCTGGCCGAGCTCGACCGGTTCCTCGAGCAGGCGGGCGGCTCCCCGGTTCCGGTCATCGTCGGCGTGCTCCCGCTCCACAGCTACCGCCACGCCGAGTTCCTCCACAATGAGGTGCCGGGCATCACGATCCCCGACCCGATCCGCGCGCGCCTCAGAGACGCGGGCGACGGGGCGCTGCAGATCGGCATCGAGATGGCCCAACGCCTGGTATGCGAGATCCGCGGCCGCTACGCCGGCGTCTACCTCGTGCCCTCGTTCGGGCGCTTCGAGGTCGTCGCCGAGGTGCTGGATGCCCTCCATTAATCGGAGCGCGAGACAGGTTCCCACCGTGGGTGGCCCGAGAGAGGAGCCGGGTGGCTCCGTTAATCGGAGCGCGAGACAAGTTCACACCGTGGGTGGCCTGAGAGCGGAGCCGGGTGGCTCCGCCTGAGCTCTCGGCGCTCGGCGTGGTCGAGGCGGCGGCCGAGATCCGACGCGGCGCCGTGAGCCCCGTGTCGCTCGTCGAGGCGTGCCTCGAGCGGATTCGCGCGCTCGACGGCGGCGTGCAGGCGTGGGTGCACGTCGATGACAAGGGTGCCTTGGCCGCCGCGCGCGAGCGCGCCGAGGAGGCGAAGCGCTCCACCGTCCGCGGGCCGGTGCACGGTATTCCGGTCGCCGTGAAGGATATCTTTCACGTCGCCGGACTGCCGACGACCGCCGGCGCCCGGCCCTTCGCCCACAGCCGGCCCGGCGAAGACGCGACCTCGGTCGCTCGGCTCCGGGCCGCGGGCGCGATCATCCTCGGCAAGACCCACACGACGCAGTTCGCCTACCGCGATCCGGCGCCCACGCGTAATCCGTGGAACCTCGCGCACACGCCGGGCGGCTCCTCCGCGGGCTCGGCGGCCGCGGTGGCCGCGCGGATGGCCCCGCTGGCGCTCGGCTCGCAGACCGTCGGCTCGGTCTTGCGCCCCGCGGCCTACTGCGGCGTGGTGGGCTTCAAGCCGACGCACGGGCTCGTGTCCACTGCGGGCGTGATCCCGCTCGCCTGGTCGCTCGACCACGTCGGCGTCTTCACGCGCGGGGTCGCCGACGCGGCGCTGGTGTTCTCGGTGCTGGCGCGCCGAAACGTCGTCGCCGAGCCCGGCGGTCCGCCGCGCCTGGCGCTCGCCCCCGACCTCCTGCGTCGCGCCTCGCCCGAGATCGCCGCCCACGTCCAGGTGACCGCCGACGCCTTCGCCCGCGCGGGCGCCACGATTGCCGAGGTGAAGCTCCCGGCGTCGTTCGGCGGGATCCATGCGGCGGGCCAGACGGTTCTGGAGGCGGAGGCGGCGACGTACCACGAGCCGCGGTTCGCCAAGCACGCCGACGACTACGGCCCCGAGATTCGGAAGCTCGTCGAGAAAGGACTCACGATTTCCGCCTCCGCCTACGTCGGAGCCAACCGCGCGCGGCTCGCCTTCAGCGAGGAGGTCATGGAGCTTCTCGCGGCGCACGACGCGCTCCTCTCACCCACGGCGCCCGCACCGGCCCCCGAGGGGCTCGCGTCAACGGGCGACGCGTCGCTCTGCGCCCCCTGGAGCTTCGTCGGCGTCCCCGCGGTCTCGCTGCCGAGCGGGCTCGGAGCGTCGGGGCTCCCCCTCGCGATCCAGCTCGTTCAGGCCGCCGGCGCGGAGGCGCGACTCCTGAGCGTGGCGGCCTGGTGCGAGCGCCAACTCGGTTTCAGCCGATCTCCCGGCCACTAGCGATGCTCGACCTCAAGCTCGAAGGCGCCTCGGTCGTCGACGGCACCGGCGCTCCGGGCAGCCGCGCCGACGTCGGCATCCGCGCCGACGTCATCGTCGCGGTCGGGGATCTCTCCAGCGAGACGGCCGGCTCGACGCTCCGGGCTGCGGGCCGGGTCGTGGCGCCGGGGTTCATCGACATGCACTCGCACTCGGACTGGCGGCTCTGGGAGAACCGGCGCGCCGAGTCGAAGATCCGCCAGGGCGTGACGACCGAGGTCGTCGGTAACTGCGGCTTCTCCCCTGCTCCCGCGTCCCCGGAGTTTCTCCAGGAGCTGCGCGGCTTCGCCCTCTACGTGCCCAAGGGCATGGACTTCCAGTGGCAGTCGGTCGGCGAGTACCTGAAAGCGTTCGACGCCGAGGGCACGGCGGTCAACGTCGTGCAGCTCGTCGGCCACGGCACCCTCCGCATCGCCGCGATGGGCTTCGCGCGTCGCGCGCCCGACCGGAAAGAGCTCGGCCGGATGCAGCGGCTCATGACCGACGCGATGGAGGACGGCGCGTGGGGCCTTTCCACGGGCCTCATCTACGCGCCAGGCTCGTACGCTGCGACCGAGGAGATCGTCGACCTCGCGCGTGTCGCGGGCCGGCACCGCGGCTTCTACGCGAGCCACATCCGCGGGGAAGGCGCGACGCTCCTCGACGCCGTTCGCGAGGCGATCCGGGTGGGACGCGAGGGCGAGGTGGCCGTCCAGGTGAGCCACATCAAGGCCGCGGGCCGCCCGAACTGGGGGAGGGTGGCCGACGCGCTCGCGCTGATCGACGGAGCGCGGGGCGAGGGGCTCGACGTGATGGCCGACGTCTATCCCTACACGGCGTCGAGCACGACGCTCCGCACGCTCCTGCCCGACTGGGTTCTCGAGGATGGCGTCGAGGCGATGCTCGAGCGGCTGGGCAAGCCGGAGGTGCGCGAGCGGATCCGCCGCGAGCTCGAGGCGCCGGTGACGGGCCAGAGCCTCCTCGACCGCGTCGGCTGGGAGAACATCATGATCGCCTACTGCGCGCGACGGAAGGACGCCGAGGGCAAGCGCCTGTCGGAGGTCGGCGCCGCGCGCGGGCTGGACCCGCTGGAGGCGGCGCTCGAGCTGATCGTGGACGAGGCGGGCAAGGGGTACATGATCCTCTTCCAGCTCGACGAGACGGACCTGCGCCGCGCCCTCGCCCATCCAGCAGTCATGATCGGCTCCGACGGCTCGTCCCTGGCGCCGTACGGCGCTCTCGGGATGGGCAAGCCGCACCCGCGCAGCTACGGCACGTTCCCGCGCGTGCTCGGCGAGTACGCGCGCGAGCAGCGCCTCCTCGGGCTGCCCGAGGCCGTGCACAAGATGACGGGGCTGCCGGCCAGGCGATTGGGGCTCCGCGATCGCGGCGTGATCCGCGCGGGCGCCAAGGCCGATCTCGTGGTGTTCGACCCGAAGCGGGTCGCCGACCTGGCGACGTACGAGGAGCCGCACGAGTATCCCGTGGGGATCGAGCACGTCATCGTGAACGGGCGCATCGTCATCAAGGACGCCGCGCACACCGGGAGCCTTCCCGGTAAACTCCTGACGCCCCCATGACGATCGGGCGCGCCTTCCCGGATCTGCTGACGCCGCTGTCGAGCGCCGCCTCGGTGGAGGAGGGGCTCGCCCAGACCCTGGACCGCCTCGTGGAGCGGACCGGCGCCGCGGCAGGTGCGCTGGTCTTCACGCCGCCGCACGAGGCGCCGATCGTCGTGACGGCGGGTGGCAGGCGCCTGCCCGCGGAGCTCGGCGCGTGGTTGCGGGCCGAGGTGCAGACACCTGCCGGCGGGTGGCGGCTCGCGCGCGTCGCGCCGCCCGGCTGGCCGCGCGGAGTCGCGGTCGCGCTGAGGACGCCGCTCGGGGCGCCGGGGCGGCGCGTCGGCGCGTTGCTGCTCCTGGGGCGTGCGCTCACGCGCTCCACCCTGGCGTCCGGCTTCCCGCAAGAGCTCGGCGAGGCCCTCGACCACGTCTGGCGCCTCCATCGACGCAGGCTCCGCACGTCGGCGCTAAACGAGCTCACGCGGCTCCTCGTCTCGACCCACTCGCTCGAGGACGTGTTCCGCGCGTTCGCCGAGGGCGTGGCGAGGCTCGTGGTGTTCGACTCGGTCGCGGTGTCGCTGCTGGACTCGGAGCGCGGCGAGTTCGAGGTCGTGGACATCGTCGCGCGCTCCATGCCGCTCCGGGTGCGGCGCGACGCCCGGATGCCCCTCGTCGGGACTCTGCTCGCCGAGCTCCTGACGCGCGGAGCGCCCCTCCGGGTGGACGACGTCCGGGACGGAGACGTCCCCGAGGCGAGCCGGCGGGTCTTCGCGGAGCGCGGCTATCGCGCCGTGGCGCTGATGCCGCTCGCGTCGGCGGGCGGAGTCTTGGGTGCCGTGACGCTCGCGTCGGCACGCCCGGGAGCCTTCGATGACGAGGACGTCGAGATCGTCGGCGAGCTTGCGCGGCCCCTGGCGTCGGCGATCGAGCTGAGACGGCTCCTCGAGGAGGGCCAGCGGCGGACCGACGAGCTCGCCGCGCTCTACGCCACGAGCCGGCTCATTACCGCCAGGCTCGACGTTCCGTCCGTCCTCGACCGGATCAGCCAAGCGGTCAGCGACCTGATCGGCAGCACGGGGTGCGGGATTGGCCTCCTCAACGCGGAACGAACCCATATCGCCCACGTGGCGGCTCACGGCTTCCGGAGTCAGGAGTGGCGCTCGCTCTCGATAGCGGTCGGCGAGGGCATCATGGGCCGTGCCGCCCAGAGCGGCACGGCGATTCGCGTCGACGACGTCCCCACCGACCCGCGCTCGGCCCCCCGCGACGTGGACGAGCGCGAGGGGATCCGCTCGATGCTCTGCGTGCCCCTGACAGTGGCGGGCGGAGTGATCGGCGTCATCTCGGCTTTCTCGACGCACCCCGGCGCGTTCACCGGCCACCACCAGCGCGTGCTCGAGGCATTCGGCGAGCAGGCCGGGATCGCGATCCACAACGCGCGGCTCTTCGAAGAGAGCGTGCGGCGGGCCCGCGAGACGCGCGCCCTCTTCGAGGCGGGCCGCGCGGTGACCGCGAGCCTCGACGTGGACCGGACGATCCGCGTGATCCTCGAGGAGGCGCGCGGCGTCCTCGGCGCCGATTCGTGCGGACTCTCGACGCTCGACCCGCAGACGAACGAGCTCGTCACGGTGGCGAGCCTGGACCTGCCACCGCCGATGGTGAAGGACATCCGGATCAAGGTGGGAGAGGGGATCGGGGGCCTCGCCCTGCGTGAGCGGCGGCCGGTCCAGAGTCGTGACCTCGCGGAGGATCCGCGGGTACGCTACGCCCAGCTGCCGCTGGCCAGTGGCCTCCGTTCGATGCTCGTGGCACCGCTCCGCGTGGGCGATCGCGCCATCGGCGTGATCAGCGTCTTCCGACGGGACGTCCACGAGTTCTCGGCGGGCGAAGAGGAGCTGCTCCTGGCGCTCGCCGACCAGGCCGCGATCGCGCTCGAGCACGCGCGCCTGTACGGGGAGCTCGAGGGTATGGTCGCGGAGCGCACGCGGGAGCTCGACGCCCAGAAGCGCTTCGTCGAAGTGGTGCTGGAGACGCTGCCGCTCGGCGTCTTCGTCCTCGACGCGGAGCTGTGCATCGTCCGCGCGAACCGCGAGGGCGCGCGGGCGCTTGGCTGCGACCCGGGCAAGCGCGCGCCGCTCGCGGCGCTCTTCGGCCCCGGCAAGACGCGGGTGGTCGAGGCGTTCCTCCGCGAGGCGTTCGAAACGCGGCGGGGCGGCTCGATCGAGGCGGAGATCGCGCTCGCGGGGGAGACGAAGATCTTCCGGCTGACGAGCGCGCCCTTCGAGGCGCTGGAGGAGCGCATCACCCACGCGGTCGTCCTCGTGGAGGACATCACGCGCGCCAAGCGGCTCGAGCGTCAGATGCTGCTCACCGAGCGGCTGACGACCGCGGGACGGCTCGGCGCGGGCGTCGCGCACGAGCTGAACAACCCGCTGGCGACGATCGCGGGCTGCGCGGAGTCGCTCCGGGAGCGGCTCACGGAAGGCGGGCGCGCGAAGACGCTCGAGCTCGCCGACTTCCCGCACTACCTCGGGCTGATCGAAGAGGAGGCGTTCCGGTGCAAAGAGATCACCGGGACCCTGCTCCAGCTCGTCCGCGATCCCGGGAGCCGCCGCGCCCCGACCGACCTCACCGCGCTCGTCCTCAAGGCGACCGAGCTCCTCTTCCACCAGCCCCGCTTCGCCGAAGGCCGGTTCGTGACCGAGCTCGACCAGGCGCTCCCGGCGGTCGCGGTCAACGAGGGCCAGATCCGCCAGGTCTTCATCGCCCTCGCCTCGAACGCGCTCGAGGCGATGGAGGGGCGCGGCCGGCTGACGGTGCGCTCGCGCCTGCATCGCGGCGAGGTCGAGGTGGAGTTCGAGGACGAGGGGCCGGGCGTTCCGGACGAGGTCCTGCCGCGTATCTTCGACCCATTCTTCACGACCAAGCCGCCGGGGCAGGGGACCGGCCTCGGACTCGCCATCGCCCAGGGGATCGTGACGGACCACGGGGGCCGGATCGAGGTCACCTCGCGGCCCGGCAAGGGGAGCCTCTTCCGGGTGGTGCTGCCCGCGTGAGTTGCAAGGTCCGCGTCCTGGTCGCCGACGACGAGCGCAACCTGCGCGAGCTCATCATGCGCGAGCTCGCGCGCAAGGGGCACGACGTGGACGGCGTCGGCGACGGCGCCGCGGCGCTCGAGCGGCTCGTGGCGGCGCCGTACGACGTCGTGGTCCTCGACATGAAGATGCCGAAGAAGGAGGGTATCGAGGTCCTGCGCGAGCTCCAGTCCTTCCCCGAGCATCCGCAGGTGATCGTGATGACGGGCTTTCAGGAGGTCTCCACGGCGGTCGAGGCGATGAAGCTCGGCGCCTACGACTACCTCACCAAGCCCATGAAGATCGAGGAGCTCGACGTCCTCATCCGCAAGGCCGCGGAGAAGGCCCAGCTCCTCCGCGACAACGAGGCGCTGCGCGCGTACGCCCCGGGCGCCGAGCCGTTCGGTGGCATCCTCACCAAGAGTCCCCAGATGCAGGAGGTCCTCCGGATCATCGAGCGGATTGCGCCCACCGACTCCTCGGTGCTCGTCCTGGGCGCGAGCGGTACCGGCAAGGAGCTGGTGGCGCGCGCGATCCACGAGCGCTCGGCGCGAGCCGGGCGGCCCTTCGTCCCCATCCATTGCGGCGCCCTGCCGCGTGAGGTGTTCGAGTCGGAGCTCTTCGGCCACGAGAAGGGCGCGTTCACAGGCGCGGTGGGCGCCAAGCCCGGGCTCGTCGAGCTGGCCGACGGCGGCACCCTCTTGCTCGACGAGATCGGCGAGATGGAGCCGGACAGCCAGGTGAAGCTCCTGCGCGCCCTCGAGACCGGCACCTTCTTCCGCGTCGGCGCCACGCGGCCGCGGCGCGTGGACGTGCGGCTCGTGGCGGCGACCAACCGCGACCTCGCCGAGGCGATGAAGACGGGCGAGTTCCGCCAGGACCTCTTCTTCCGGATCAACACGATCATGATCAAGCTGCCGCCCCTCCGGGAGCGGCGGGAGGACATCGCGCTCCTGGCCAACCACTTCGTGGTGGCCAACGCCACGTACGGCGCCAAGCGGCTCGGCCCCCGCGCCCTCGCCGTGCTCGAGGGGTACGCATGGCCCGGCAACGTCCGCGAGCTGCTCCACGCCATCGAGCGCGCGGTGATCCTCTCGAAGGGCGAGGAGATCCAGCCGGAGGACCTGCCGCCGGAGGTCTTGGGCGCGCCGCCGGCGCCGGCCGTTTCGTCGGGGGCGAGCCTCGAAACGATGGAGCGCCAGCACATCGTCACGACGCTACGCCAGGTCGGCGGCCACCGGGGCAAGGCCGCGGCGCTGCTCGCCATCGACCCGAAGACGCTCTACCGGAAGATCATCGCGTACGGGATCGCGCCCGACGAGTTCAGGTGAGAACCCCCCGGGGTGATCGGCTCTCCTGCCCACCCAAAAAGTTGACGCCCGCCAGGCTGACCTGGTGCAATGGCCGAGGCCAGCGCGAGGAGCCGGCACATTCTAAAGCAGCTACTGGTGATCGTCGGGCTGTTCGTCGCTCTGCCCAGTGTGGCAGCGGCTCAGCGCATCGCGCTGGACGCGTCGGCCTGGGTTCCGAGTGTCATGGCCGCCGAGGCCAAGGTCGAAGGCGGGGCCCTGCCAGGCACGGCCTTCGACTTCAAGCAGGATCTTGGAATCGACGACGAGCCGCTGGCCGATCTCCGCCTCAGCGTCTTCACCGGGCCGAACAGCAGGCTGCGCCTGGCGTATACCCGCGCGAGCTACGCGGGCGACACGATCCTCGATCGAACAATCCAGTTCAACGGGTCTGTTTTCCCGGCCTCGACCCGCGTCGTGTCCGACCTCGACCTGCACTATGCGCGACTCGGGTGGATCTGGCAGCTCCCGGTGATCCCGGACAAACTGAGAGTGGGTCCGGTCGTCGAGGCCAAGGCCTTCGTGGCCAGCGCTACGCTGGACGCGCCAGCGACCACGCCGCGACTGCGAGAGACCGAGAGGGTCGCCGTCGTGATCCCGAGCGCCGGCCTGGCGCTCGACCTGAGCCTGCACCCCCTGATCGACCTGTTCGCCGAGGGCTCCGCCCTGACTCTGGGCGACCGGGGACGGGTCATCGACGCCGAGGCGGGGGTGCGCGTCCACCTGGTCAAGTTCCTCACCATGATCGCCGGGTATCGGTTCTTCGAGGTGCGCGGCGAGGAGGACCACAGTTTCGCGCGGCTGCAACTGTCCGGCCCGTTCGTCGGCGTGACCTTCAGGTTCTGACCGAGCGCGTCGCGCGCTAAGTCCTTAACGTGCTTGCGCGCTCCGGCCGTGCGTGTACACTGGACCTGTCGGCCGGATGGGCCGGATCTCGCCTCCGATGCAACGTGTCTTCCGGTTCGCGGGGCGTGTACGACCAGCGGAAGACAGTCCGAGGGGGTTCACATGGCGTCAAAACTGTATATCGGCGGTCTCGCGTACTCGACCACGAGCGACGGGCTTCGCGAGTTCTTCAGCCAGTCCGGCAGCGTCCTGTCGGCGACGGTGATTACCGATCGGTTCTCCGGGCAGTCACGCGGCTTCGGCTTCGTCGAGATGGCGACGGCGGAAGAGGCGCAGAACGCGATCGCTCAGCTCAACGGGCGGGAGCTCGACGGCCGGAAGATCACGGTCGAGGTCTCGAACCCGCAGGGCCAGCGCACCGGCGGCCCGCGGCCCGGCGGCAATCGGCCGAGCGGCGGCGGGCGTGGCCCTGGCGGGGGACGCGGTCCGGGGGGCGGGCGCGACAGCGGCTACGCCCACCGGCCCTCGAAGCCCGTGAAGTGGTAGTGCGGACTTCTGGAATTCGCGGGGCTGGGGCCCCGCCGTCCGAGGTTTCGGAGGGGGCCCTCAGGCCCCCTCCGAGCTAAAGATCCGGTCGTAGCGGCCGTACTCGCGGGCCGCGTCCATGAACCACTTCACGGCGTCCGGATCCGAGCGCGGCGGGATCTCGCACGAGGTGGACAGGATGAACGCCGAGGTCCTCGCGGCCGTGTCGATGCAGCGCCGGACGTCGGCGGCCATCGCCTCCTGGCTCGTCTTCTCGAACTTCGTCGCGTCCACGTTGCCGATCGCGACGACGCGGCCGCGGGACACCTCCGTGAACCGCTTGAGCTGGTCCACGTAGAGCTTCGGATCCGCCTGCTGGTCGAGGTCGAACGAGATCGTCGTGAAGCCGCACCGAATGAGGTCCTCGTAGATCGGGTAGGTCGTTCCGCAGATGTGTGTCGTCACACCGACCTTCTTCGCCTTGAAGTAATCCACGAGCTCCTTGTGGTAGGGCGCGATGAACTCCCGGTAATTGTCGGGCGAGATCAGGCTGATCGAGGCGGTGGGCTCCGAGAAGCTGAGCCCGATGCCCGTGGCCACGATCGCGTCTCCCCAGTTCTTGCAGAAGTCGGTCGTGATCCGCATCAGGTCATGGATGAACTTCGGGTCCTCGAAGGTGTCCAGGAGCATCGTCTCGGGGTTCCGGAGCAGCATCGCGATCGTCCACGGGCCCACGGCCACGGCGCCGATCGCGGTCGGAAGCTTCGCTTTCACCAGCGCCTCGCACTGCTCGAGGAAGCCGGGGAGGCGTGCCGTCCGGTGCGGATCCGGCGGCGCGAGCTGCGCGAGCCGGGCCTTGTCGTCCTGGAGGACGTGCCGGTCGATCGACGGCACGACGTAGTCCGAGTACTTCACGTGGCAGCCGAACGCCTCGGCCTCCTTCGCCAGGTCGTTGTAGGCGAGGACGACGTCGGGCTGGTAGCGCTCGTAGTAGTTCAGCATCGCCGTGGTCGCCCTGGGCACGTTCGTGCAGTACTCCTCGATCGACAGGCCGTCGAGGGTGCCGGCGAACGAGGCGACGATCGGGTAGACCGGCACACGGTCGACGAACGAGCGCTTGTAGGCGGCGACGACGCGGTCACGAGGCGTGTACTGGGCGCGGCCGTGCTCCACGTCCCAGATGCGGTTGGCCTCCATGTACCGGGGCGGGAGCTTGGCCTCGTACTCCATGAACTGCGTGATCGGATAGCGGATGCCGCCCGCGTGCGTGCCCTTGAGGCCCTCGATGATGTCCTCCATCTGGGCCCACGGGATCGTGAACGCCATCTCGTGGTCCTGGGTCTGCCCGAAGATCCGGTCGCCCGAGCAGGGGAGGATGAGCTGTGGCTGGTCGGTGCGCATCGTCGTCACGATGATCTCCGAGCAATCGATGCGGCCCCCGAAGGCGGAGGTGAGCTTCCCGCCGCGCTTCCAGAGTGCCGCCTGGGTGAGGCGCATGACCTGGGCCGGGTTGGCGTAAATGCAGACGACGTGCGGCTCGAACGGCGCGCGGTCGAGCGGCGCCACCAGGAGGCAGGAGTACTCGCCGGGCGCGAACTTGTCCACGGCGGCTTCGGACCGCGCACCGGCATCCTTTGTCGCGGTGTACATGCCCTCGCACAGCGTCCCGGAGTTGTGCAGGTGCGTCGGTTTCTCGAAGCCGAGCGCCGCGATGCCGAGGGAGCAGATGTGGTCCTCCCGGGTGAGCGCGATCATCCAGCCGTATCGCCGGGCCATGTCGATGACCTGGCAGTTCATGCTGAGCTTCTTGAAGTCGCGGGCCGGCCGCTTGGCCTTTTCGGGAATCTCCTCGCCGGGCTTGAGCATCCGGATCGCCACGGGGAACGTCTGGGGCCGGATGTAGAACTGCAGCTCCCGGTCGGCGGTTTTGACGTCGATCATGGGGTCTCCTTTGTCGCGGGCGCCGCGAGGCGCGTGTGGCTCCGCATCGCGGACTTCTCGCTGAAGCGTACTACCTCGCGGAGCCCGCGACAACAATGTAGAATACCGCGCACTCGCGGCGGGCGTTGCCCGCCGCGTCAAGACGGGGAACGGGCGCGTGCACCTCGGTAGGGGAGGTCCAGAATGCAGGCTCCAAGCGCGAGCTACAGCCTCACGGTCCGGCTCGAGATCCTGAACAAGCCCGGCATGCTCGGTCGGGTCACCTCGGCGATCGGCAAGGCCGGCGGCGACATCGGCGCCATCGACCTGGTCGTCGTCGGCAAGACGACGATCACGCGCGACATCACGTTCAAGGCGCGCGACGAGCCGCACGGCCAGCAGGTCGTGGACGGGATCCGCGCGGTCCAGGGCGTGAAGGTCGTCAACGTCTCGGACCGCACGTTCCTCATGCACCTGGGCGGGAAGATCGAGGTGCGCGGGAAGATGAGCGTCAAGACCCGCGACGACCTCTCCATGGCCTACACGCCGGGCGTCGCGCGCGTCTGCATGGCCATCCACCACGACCCCGAGAAAGCGTACGCGCTGACGATCAAGCAGAACGCCGTCGCGGTCGTGACGGACGGCACCGCGGTGCTCGGTCTCGGCGACATCGGCCCGAGCGCCGCCCAGCCGGTGATGGAGGGCAAAGCGCTCATCTTCAAGGAGTTCGCCGGGGTCGACGCCTTCCCGCTGTGCCTGGCGACCAAGGACGTGGACGAGATCGTGGCGATCGTGAAGGCGATCGCGCCCGTGTTCGGCGGGATCAACCTCGAGGACATCTCGGCGCCACGCTGCTTCGAGATCGAGGAGCGGCTCCAGCGCGATCTCGAGATCCCAGTGTTCCACGACGACCAGCACGGCACGGCGGTCGTGGTCCTCGCGGCGCTGCTCAACGCGCTCCAGATCGTGAAGAAGCGGCTCGCCGACGTGCGGATCGTGTTCACCGGGGCCGGCGCGTCCGGCATCGCGACGGCGAAGCTCCTTATGCAGGCCGGCGCCAAGCACATCACCGCCTGCGACCGCGCGGGGACGCTCTACGACGGCCGCGTCGACAACATGAACCCGATCAAGGCGTGGTTCGCGAAGCACACCAACGCGAAGAAGATCCGCGGCTCGGCGAGCGACGCGCTCAAGGGTGCCGACGTCTTCATCGGCCTCTCGGGCCCGGGCGTCGTCGCGCTCAAGGACATCAAGGCCATGAACCGCGACCCGATCGTCTTCGCGATGGCGAACCCGATCCCGGAGATCCAACCCGAGGAGGCCGGGCCCTACGTTCGGGTCATGGCCACGGGACGCTCGGACTACCCGAACCAGATCAACAACTCGTGCTGCTTTCCGGGCTTCTTCCGCGGGATGCTCGACGTCCGGGCGCGACGCGTGAACGACGCGATGAAGCTCGGGGCGGCGCATGCGCTGGCGGCCATCGTGTCCAAGGAGGAGCTCTCCGAGGAGTACATCACGCCCTCGATGTTCGACAGTCGCGTGGTGCCGGCCGTCGCCGCGGCGGTCGCGGACGCCGCGATCCGCACGGAGGTCGCGCGCCGGCAGCGGCGCGCGCCGGTCGTCGCCTCCAAGGCGTCGCGGTAAGCCGTGAAGGCCAAGGAGCTGCTCGCGGCGTGCTTCGTCCTGTTCGGCGCGCTTCTCGTCTGGCCCCTCCTCTCGATCCCGAATCGCGCCGTGCTCGTGGCGGGCGTGCCCGCGCTGGTCCTCTACCTGTTCGGCGTCTGGGCGGTGGTCGTGGCCGTGCTCGCGTGGGCGGCCCGCCGGTCGGGGGATGAGGACGGCCCGTGACCGTCGGCATCCTCCTCGCCTACCTCTGCTTCCTCTTCGTCGTCGCCGCCGTCGCCGAGCGCTTTGGACGGCGGCGCCTCGTCTCGCGGCTGCGCACGCTGACGTACGTCATGGCCGTCTCGGTCTACTGCACCGCGTGGACCTTCTACGGCAGCGTCGGGCTCGCCGCAAACCGCGGCCTCGAGTTCCTGACGATCTACCTCGGACCCGCGCTGATCGCGCTCACGTGGCCGACGATGCTGCGCAAGCTCGTACGGGTCGCCAAGGAGCAGCGGATCACGACGATCTCCGACTTCATCGGGAGCCGGTACGGCAAGTCGGCCGCCCTCGGCACGCTCGTCGCGGTGCTCGTCGTGGTCGGGATGATCCCGTACATCGCGCTCCAGTTGAAGGCGGTATCGGTCTCGTTCCGGATGATGATCCCGGGGGACTCGCTACTCTCCGGCTTCGACCCGACGCTGCTCGTCGCCGGCACGCTCGCGCTCTTCGGCATCCTGTTCGGCGCCCGGAACCTCGACTTCACACGACAGCAGACGGGCCTCATGACCGCTGTTGCCGTGGAGTCCATCGTCAAGCTCGTGGCGTTCCTGCTCGTCGGCGGCTGGGTGACGTGGGGGCTCTTCGGGGGCTTCGGTGACATCTTCACGGCGATCGCCGCGAGCCCGTGGTCCCGGCTCCTCACGCTCGACACGCCGCCCGCCGCCTCCTATGCGCGCTGGGCCGCGATGCTCCTGATCTCGATGATGGCGGTCATCCTCCTGCCGCGGCAGTTCCACGTCCTCGTCGTGCAAAATCCGCGGGAGCGCGACGTGCACACGGCCGCGTGGGCCTTCCCGCTCTACCTCCTCGCGATCAACGTCTTCGTGCTGCCCATCGCCTTCGGCGGCCTCCTCACGTTCGGGGATGTCGCCTCCGCCGACAGCTTCATCCTGGCGCTCCCGCTCCGGGCGGACGCGGGGCTCGTCGCCGTCACCGTGTTCCTCGGCGGCTTCTCCGCCGCGACGGCCATGATCGTCGTGGACTCCCTCGCGCTCTCGAAGATGATCTCCAACGACATCGTCCTACCGTTCCTCCTCCGCCGCCGGCGGCTCGAGGAAGTGTACTCGGCGAGCCTCGCGTCCACGCGCCTCGGCATCCTCGTGGTGGTGACCCTCGGCTTTCTGTGGGCGCGTATCGAGGCGGGCCCGTTCCTCCTCGTCGAAATGGGGCTCCTGTCGTTCATCGCGGTCACGCAGTGCGCTCCCGCCGTGCTCTTCGGCTTGTACTGGCGCCGCGGCAACCGCAAGGGCGCCTTGGCGGGCATCTCCGCGGGGTTTGCCCTGTGGTTCTACACGCTGATCGTCCCCGCCGTCGTGAAGGATGGCGCGGTGCCGATCTCGCTGCTGGAGGCCGGCCCGCTCGGCATCGGCTGGCTCCGCCCGACCGCGCTCTTCTCGCTCGAGGGGCTCGACTCGATCAGCCACGGCGTCTTCTGGTCGCTCTTCGTCAACGTCGCCGCCTACCTCCTGGTATCCATCTTCACCGCCCAGGACGCCGACGAGCGCAGCCAGGCCGCGGCGTTCGTCGGGCTCGTCGAGAAGGCCGAGCCGTCGCCGACGCCCGCGATCCTGTCGGTGCCGGAGATCGAGCGCCTCCTGCACCTGTACGTCCCCGCCGAGGATGCCGACGCGATCCTCGGCGAGCTGCTCGGCGGCAAGACGCCGCGCGAGCTGTCGCTGCCCGACCTCCTCGACCTGCGTATCCGCCTCGAGCGCATGCTGGCGGCCTCGCTCGGTGCCGCCGCAGCCCGTTACATCATCGAGGACCGGTTCACGATCTCGAAGGGCGAGGCGCAGGAGCTCGTCGAGTCGTTCCAGACCATGCAGCGCTCGCTTGGGAAGAGCGAGCGGCTCCTCGCCTCCGTGGTGGAGTCGGTGGAGGACTGCATTTTCACGACCGACGTCGAGGGGCGGCTCATCACGCTCAACCCGGCGGGCCGCCGGCTGCTCGGCCGCGACGCGGCCGCCGGCCCATTGACGCGCCTCGACGTGCTCGACGAGGCCGACCGGCGTCGCGTCGGCCCGGCCATCAAGCGCGCGGTGGCGAACGGCCGGCCCTGGCGCGGGGCCGTGCAAGGGCTCACCCGCGCCCGTCGACGCTTCCCGGCGCACCTCGCCGTCTCCTGCGTTTTCGACGAGAAGGGACAGGTGCTCGGAACCGTCGGAGTGCTTCGCGACCTCACGGAGCAGGTCGCGACCCAGCAGCGCCTCATCCAGCGCGAGAAGCTCGCCTCCCTCGGCGAGATGGCGGCCGGCGTCGCGCACGAGATCCGTAACCCTCTCGGCGGCATCAAGATGGCGACCAACCTCCTGTCCTCGAGCGCGATGAACGACCGGCGGATCTCGCAGGAGATGGCCCAGTCCATCACGTCCGGAATCGCGGAGATCGAGGCGATCATCGCGGACCTGCTCGACTACGCCCGCGAGACCCGCCTGGACTGCCAGGAGTACGCGCTCGGCCGCATTCTGGCGCCAGTCGTCGAGGCGTGCGCCGCCGATGGCCGAGCGCGGGGCGTGCGCGTCGTGGCGCACGGGCTCGAGGACGCGGTGGTCGCGTCGGTCGACGGCCAGCGCCTCAGACAGGTGTTCACCAACATCATGCAGAACGCGCTCGAGGCGACCGAGCGCCAGCGGAGCGGGCGAGTGGAGGTGCGGCTGCACCAGCGCGAGACCGCGGGGGTGGTCGAGATCGCGGACAACGGCGTCGGCATCCAGCCCGAGCACCGCGAGAAGATCTTTCTGCCCTTCTACACGACCAAGCCGACCGGCACGGGGCTCGGCATGGCGATCGTCAAGAAGATCATGGACCTGCATGGCGGCGAGATCGAGATCGACAGCGCGCCCGGGCGGGGGACCACGATCCGCCTGATCATTCCGCGGTCGCCGCTGCCGGCCGTCGCGGAAGTGGCGTAGAGGAGGGGACGATGCGACACCGGGTCCTGATCGTCGAGAAGAAGAAAATCTTCCTGTCCGGGGGGACCACGATCCGCCTGATCATTCTGCGGTCGCCGCTGCCGGCCGTCGCGGAAGTGGCGTAGAGGAGGGGACGATGCGACACCGGGTCCTGATCGTCGAGGACGACGAGATCTTCCTGCGCCCGCTCCAGCGCACCCTGGAGGTCGAAGGATACGACGTGCTCGTCGTGGGGAGTGGAGAGGAGGCGATGGAGCTCCTCAAAAGCGACGACGTGGACCTGGTGCTCACCGACAAACGGCTGCCCGGGGTCGACGGGGTCGAGCTCGTCCGACGGATCAAGAGCGACCATCCCGACCTGGCGGTCGTGGTGATGACGGCGTACGGGACGATCGGTTCGGCGGTCGAGGCGATGCGCCTCGGCGCCGAGGACTACCTCGTGAAGCCGTTCGAGGCCGCCGAGATGCTCATGGTGCTCCGGCGCGCGATCGAGTTCCACGAGCTCAAGGCCGCAAGCCGCGCGACCCTGCGGCGCAACCAGGAGCGGTTCACGCTCAAGAACATCCTCGCGCAGAGCCAGGTGATGCAGGACGTCTTCGAGCTGCTCAACACGGTTGCCGGGCTCGACACGACCGTGCTGATCCACGGCGAGACGGGCGTTGGCAAGGAGCTGCTCGCGCGCTCGCTCCACTTCTCGGGCGCTCGGCGCGACAAGCCGTTCGTCGCGGTGAACTGCGCGGCGATCCCGGAAGAGCTGTTCGAGTCGGAGCTGTTCGGCTTCAGGAAGGGCGCCTTCACGAGCGCCAGCGAGACGCGCCGCGGCCTGCTCCAGGCGGCCAACGGCGGGACGCTCCTCCTCGACGAGATCGGCGAGATGCCGCTCGGGCTGCAGTCGAAGCTCCTGCGGGTCATCGAGGAGAAGCGCGTGACATCGATCGGCTCCGACCGCGCGATCGAGATCGACGTGCGCTTCATCGTCACGACGAACAAGGACCTCCAGGCCGAGGTCGAGCGCGGCGCCTTCCGACGCGACCTCTACTACCGGCTGTCGGTGATGCCGGTGCTGGTGCCGCCCCTGCGCGAGCGCGCCGGTGACATCCCGTTGCTGGCGCAGCACTTTCTCGAAGCCAGCGCCCGGCGCTCGAAGAAGACGGTGCGAGCGATCTCGCCCGCGGTGATGCAGGCGCTCTGCCGCTACGCATGGCCCGGCAACGTGCGTGAGCTGGAGAACGTGATCGAGCGCGCGGTGATCGTCGCCAAGGGTGACACGATCGCCGACGTCGAGCGGTTCCTCACGGGCGAGGCGGAGCGGCCGCGCGTGGACCTCGGGCTGCCGTTTCGCGACGCGAAGGCGCGGGTCATCGAGGAGTTCGAGCGCGCCTACATCGTCGGCGTCCTCGAGGCCGAGGGCGGAAAGCTCACCGCCGCCGCCAAGCACGCCGACATGGACCCGAAGAACTTCTACGAGAAGCTGACGCGCTACGGCCTCCGTCGGCCCGCCGGGGGGCTGGGCGACTGAGGTAGAATCGTCGGCGGACGAGGCCAATCCAGCAGTCAACGAGGGGAGCTATGGCCCAAGCGAAACCGAAGGCGGACGTTCCGATCCAGGCGTTGCTTCGCGAGAACCGGAAGTTTCCGCCGCCGAAGGCGTTCGGGAGCAACGCGCTCATCAACAAGCCTTCGATCTACGCCCAGGCGCAAAAGAATTACGTGCGGTTCTGGGAACAGCGCGCCCGTGACCTCCACTGGTTCAGGCCGTGGAGGAAGGCGCTCGACTGGAAGCCACCGTACGCCAAGTGGTTCGTCGGCGGCAAGCTGAACGTCGCGGACAACTGTCTCGACCGCCACGTCTCCGGCCCGCGCCGTACGAAGGCCGCGATCATCTGGGAAGGCGAGCCCGGGGACAGCCGCGTCCTGACCTACTGGGACCTCTACCGTGAGGTCAACCGGTTCGCCGCGGCGCTCAAGCGGCATGGCGTCAAGAAGGGCGACCGGGTCACGATCTACATGCCGATGGTGCCCGAGCTGCCGATCGCCATGCTGGCGTGCGCCCGGATCGGCGCGCCGCACAGCGTGATCTTCGGCGGCTTCTCGCCGGAGGCCGTGCGCGAGCGCATCCACGACGCCGACTCGAGTCTCGTGATCACCGCCGACGGCGGCTTCCGGCGCGGCTCCATCGTCCCCCTCAAGAAGAACGTGGACGAGGCGCTCCGCGGCGCGCCCGGCGTCAAGACGGTCATCGTCCTCAAGCGCACCGGCCAGGCCGTGGCGATGCAGAGCGGCCGCGACGTCTGGTGGGACGAGTTCGTCAAGGGCGCGCCCGCTCGCTGCCCGGCCGAGCCGATGGACTCGGAGGACCTCCTCTACCTCCTCTACACGTCCGGGTCCACGGGCAAGCCCAAAGGCATCATCCACACGACGGGCGGCTATCTCACGGGCGTGACCGCCACGCACAAGTGGATCTTCGACCTCCACGAGGAGGACGTCTACTGGTGCACCGCCGACATCGGCTGGGTCACCGGCCACTCGTACATCGTGTATGCGCCGCTCGCCAATGGCGCGACCACGGTCATGTACGAGGGCACGCCGGACTACCCCGACAAGGACCGCTTCTGGCGCATCGTCGAGAAGTACGGGATCACGATCATCTACACGGCGCCGACCGCGATCCGAACCTTTATGAAATGGGGAGACGCGTACCCGAAGCGCTGCGACCTCTCGAGCCTCAGGCTGCTCGGGACGGTCGGCGAGCCGATCAACCCCGAGGCGTGGGTGTGGTACTGGAAGGTGATCGGCGGAGGGCGGTGCCCGGTCGTCGACACCTGGTGGCAAACCGAGACGGGCCAGATCCTCATCACGCCGCTGCCGGGCGTCACCGTGCTCAAGCCCGGGTCGGCGACGAGGCCCTTCCCTGGCGTGGAGGCGGACGTGCTCGACGAGAAGGGCAACCCGACGACGTCGGGCTATCTCGTGCTCAAGAAACCCTGGCCGGCTATGCTCCGCGGCATCTGGGGCGATCCCGACCGCTACGTCAAGCAGTACTGGTCGAAGTACGACAATATCTACTTCACCGGCGACGGCGCCAAGCGCGACGAGGACGGCTATTTCTGGCTGCTCGGCCGCGTCGACGACGTCATGAACGTCTCGGGCCACCGCGTCTCGACGATGGAGGTCGAGTCCGCGCTCGTCGATCACAAGGCGGTCGCCGAGGCCGCGGTCATCGGCAAGCCACACGAAATCAAGGGGCAGGCGATCGCCGCCTTCGTCACGCTCAAGCAGGGCATCGACGGGACGCCCGCGCTCCAGGACGAGCTCAAGCAGCACGTCGCCAAGAAGATCGGCTCGCTCGCGCGGCCCGACGATCTGATCTTCTCCGCCGAGCTGCCGAAGACGCGGAGCGGGAAGATCATGCGGCGCCTCCTGCGTGACATCGCCGAGGGCCGGGCGCTCGGCGACACGACGACGCTCGCCGACCCGAACGTCGTCGCGACGCTCAAGGAGAAGTACGAGGCCGAGGAGTCGTAGCGAGCCCGCCGTCTCCGTATGGTCTCCACACCCGACCCGATTGGTTCCAGTACCATGGCCCGTCCCCCGGCCGGTCGGACGAGGGACACAGAATCAAAGGCTTGCGCTGGTCTCTCGCTTGGCATCGGGGCTGCAAAGAGCCGCCGCGGCTCGGTGAGCGGCTGGATGAAGCGCAGTAAAACAACAGAGGAGGCTTATGCCGGCGTCTAAAGTTCCACTCAAAGAGCTCCGCCGCGTCGTCATCGCCGCGTCCGTCGGGAACATCATCGAGTGGTACGACTTCTACATCTTCGGCAGCCTGGCCTCGATCCTCGCGGTCAAGTTCTTCGAGAAGGGCCACCCGGTGGCGGCCTTCCTCAGCACGGTGGCGATCTTCTCGGTCGGCTTCCTGATCCGCCCACTGGGGGCGTTCCTCTTCGGCTGGCTCGGCGACAAGGTGGGCCGGAAGTACACGTTCATCGTCACGCTGACCGGCATGGGCGTGGGGACGGCCCTCATCGGCTTCGTTCCCAGCTACGCGTCAATCGGGCTCGCCGCGGCCTTCATCCTCTTCGGGCTGCGCCTGATCCAGGGCCTCTGCCTCGGCGGAGAGTACGGCGGCGCCATCACCTACGTCGCCGAGCACATCTCCGACGAGAAGCGTGGGTACTACACCGGGTGGCTGCAGACGTCGCCGACGCTCGGCATCGTCCTGTCGCTTGGGGTTATCATCGGAATCCGCAGCTATCTTGGCTTCGACGCCTTCCAGGACTGGGGCTGGCGCGTGCCGTTCATCATCTCGCTCCTCCTCGTCGCAATCGCTATCTGGATCCGGCTCTCGCTCGGCGAAACGCCGATCTTCCAGGAGATCAAGAGGAAGGGCCAGACCGCGACCAATCCGTGGCGCGAGGCCTTCATGAGCAGCAACTTCAAGTATGTGGTCATCGCCAGCGTGGTCGTGCTGGGGCAGGGTTGCGTCTGGTACAGCGGCCAGTTCTGGGCGCTGTTTTACCTCCAATCGGTCAAGAAGCTCGACGTGCTGACCTCCAGCTATATCATCGCGGCCGCGCTGCTGATCGCGACCCCGACGCTCATCTTCTGGGGCTGGCTCTCGGACAAGATCGGCCGGAAGCCGATCATCCTCGGCGGCATGGCCCTTGCCTCCCTCACGTACTACCCCCTCTACACGGCGCTCGGCGGCTACGCCGATCCCAAGACCCTCAACCCCACGATGGCGGTGATCATCGTCGTGATCCTGGTCAACTACGTCGGCATGACGTATGGACCGATCGGGGCGTTCCTGGCCGAGTTCTTTCCCTCGCGTATCCGCTATACGTCGGTGTCAGTGCCCTATCACATCGGCAACGGCTGGGGCGGCGGTCTCGTGCCTTTCATCACCACGGCGGCCTACGCCAAGGCAGTGGAGAACGGCTCCAGCGACCCCCTCTTCTGGGCTCTGGTCTATCCCATCGCGCTTCCCGCGATCATGTTCCTGATCGCGGTCTTCCTGATGCCGGAGACGCGCAAGCACAGCATCTGGGAGGAGGGGGCGATCGAGGCGACTCGCGCGGCTCGCGCGTGAGCCGCCGCCGATAGTTCTGCCGGGTTTGATGGACGCTCGGGGGGTCTCGGGCCCCCCGGACGTCCTTCGTCTCGGGGTGGCCGGGCCCGCGTCAACACGAATACTTGTTGAGCGCCTGATACCCGACAATCCACAGGTTCAGGTGGAGTTGCCGGTCCCTGAGGCTGTAGTAGAGCTTTTGAGGCGTCCGTAGGCGAACGGTCACGTTCCCCGAATCCCCGGCCAGAACGACGGAGTCTTCGCCCTCGGCGTTGTCCGCCAGCTCAGCGAGCGGCGGGACTTCGTCGGCCCGACTCGCGATCTGATACCGAAAGGTGATAGCGACCGTGTTCGGGGGCACCGCCTCCGAGAGGTCGATCTCCTTGAACAGCCTAGCCCTCCGTCCCCTGATACGACCAGTCCAGGAGCTCTACAGGGTGCACCACGCGGACGTTCAGTCCTCTTTCCTTCAGGCCCTTCTCGATCTGGAGGGAGCAGCCGGGATTCCCGCTCACCACCACCTCGGCCCCCGTCTCTTTGATCCGCTCGATCTTCCGATCGAGAAACTGCCGGGCCAGCTCCGGATAGAGGAGATTGTAGATTCCAGCGCTTCCGCAACAGTAATCTGATTCTCTCAGCTCGACGAACTGGAGTCCAGGGATCGCCTTCAGGATCGTCCTGGGTTCCTGCCGAACCCTCTGACCATGCGCGAGGTGGCAGGCGTCGTGGTACGTGACGACGCGCTTCAGCGCTCGGAGCCGGCCGTTCAGTGGAGCCTGGGCGAGGAGCTGGGAGACGTCGCGCACCTTCTTGCTGAAGGTCTCCGCCCGCTGCGCGTAGGCCGGCTCGGTATGGAGCAACTCCCAGTACTCCTTCATGACCGAGCCGCACCCCGCCGCGTTGACGACGACGAGATCCACGTGAGCCCGCTCGAAGACGTCGATGGTCCTCCTCGCCAGCGCCTTGGCCTGTTCGCGCTCTCCTTCGTGGACGAGGAGCGATCCGCAGCAGCCTTGATCGCGGGGCACCACCACGTCATACCCGTTCTCGCTCAAGACCCGGGCCGTCGCGCTGTTCACGTCGGCGAAGAAGAAGCGCTGGACACAGCCCACGAGCAGCCCCACCCGCCCTCGCTTTTCGCCCTTGGCCGGCACGACCTCGGGCAGCTCTTTGCGCCGGCGCTTGTCGGGGATGGCGGGGAGCAGAGCCTCCATCTTTCCCAGCCGACCGAACAAGCTCAGGGTCCCTGAGGCACGGACCAGCTTCTGGAGGCCCGAGCGCTGATAAAAGCTCAGAAGTCCGGTCACGGCGCGTAAGCGCCTGGGGTCGGTGAACGTACGGAGGATGAGATGCTTGAAACGTCGATCGGCCGCGGAATACTGATAGTGCCGCTCGATCTGGCCCCTGGCGCTCTCCATCAGGAAGCCGAATTTGACGCCCGACGGGCAGGCTGTCTCGCAGGCCCGGCAGAGCAGGCAGAGGTTCATGTGCCTGACGAAGTTGTCGGAGATGCCGATCTTCCCCTCTGAAGCCGCCCGTATGAGATAGATCCGGCCGCGTGGGCTGTCCATCTCGTTGCCGAGGACGAGGTAGGTAGGACACGTGGGAAGACAAAAGCCGCAGTGGACGCAGTCAAGCTGGAGCTCTGCATCGGGCGGATCGATCTGATCGAAGGCGCTGGCGGTGATCTTCCCCGTCGGTTGGACGGCCATCTCAGATCCCTCCCACGAACCGTCCCGGGTTCAAGATCTTCTGAGGATCGAACTCTGCCTTCGGTCGTCGCATGAACGGAAGGGCCTTCTCCGCCAATCCCCAGACGTCCACCCGGCTCTTCACCTCGGGCGGCGCGTCGAGGACGACGACGTTCCCTTCGGCCTCCTGGGCAAAGGCGCGAAGCCGGTTCACCGCTTCGGCCACGCCTTGCCGGAACCGCTCATCTGAGGCGGCCTCGCCCGCGAGGTGGTACCGGATGATCCCCGACCCCGCTTCGGAGACGACTCCGAGACGCAAACCCTGTTTCGCCGCCACCTCCTCTCCCACCCTCACGGCGTCGGCCACTTTGGTCAGCAGCACGCTCGCCTTGAGGACCACCTGAAGCCCATCGCCCAAGGCAAAGTCCCGGGTCGCGCGCCAGAAGGCGTCGTGGACCTGGCCCTCCAGGACATGTCCCTCGGCGGCGCCCGCCTCACGGCAGAGGCGTCTCACCGTTTCGAGTTGGGCATCGACCGCCTCGGGGCGAATGCTGCCGATCGCGACGGCCAGGCCACAACGCGCCTTCGGCCAAGGGAGCCCGGCCTGCTCCGCGACTCGACGCGACGCCTCCGGGTTCAAAAGCTCCACTGCGAACGGAACCAACGGCGAGTCGAGGATCCTCGCGACAACGTCCCGCGCGGCATCGACCGAATCGAGCGAGGCGAGGCAGGTTCTTTCGACCGCGGGCATGGGGTGAAGCCGGAAGGTCGCTTCGACGATGATCCCTAGAGTTCCGAGGGAGCCGATGTACAGCTTGTTCATGTCGTACCCGGTCACGTTCTTGACGACTTTCGCCCCGCCTTTCGTAACCTTCCCGTCGGCGTGGACGACCCGGATGGCAATGACGAGATCCCTCGAGGCCCCATAGCGGAGCCGCCGCGGACCGCTCGAGTTCGTCGCCAGGATGCCACCGAGCGTCGCCAGGTCTGCGTAAGGAGGATCCAGCCCGATGAATTGCCCGTTTCGACCCAAGACCGCCTGGGCCTCTTTGAGCAGGCTTCCAGCCCGGAAGGTTGCGGTCATGTCCGCCGGCTCGTAGTCCACCACCCCGTTCAGCCGAGAGAGGACGACCACGAGGTCGACGCGGTCGGGGATACCGCCTAACGCCATCTTCGTCCCGCTCCCCCGAGGGACGACCTTTAACCCCTCGGCGGAGGCGAAGGCCATGGTGGTCGAGACCTCCTCCACCGACCCTGGAAACACGACGGCCCGGGCGAGCTTACTGTCGACGACGTACCGTGCGGCTCCGGGGCCGGCCACGATGTGGTCCGCACCGACCAGGTCGCTCAAGCGTTGGATCAGGGCCCCTTCAGAGAGTACGGTCTCCTCCTACGCGCGCCGCAGCACCTTATCCAACGCTTCGCGCTGCCCCGCGGGACCGACCTCTCCGCCTCGCATGGCCGCGGGAAAGATCTTCCCCGGGTTCAGGAGGCCATCGGGGTCGAAGACCTTCTTTATCTTCCGCATCGCTTCGAGGTCGTCATCGTTGAACATGAGCGGCATGAAGTCCCGCTTCTCCAGGCCGATCCCGTGTTCCCCGGTCAGGCTGCCGCCCATCTCGACGCAGGCCTTGACGATCTCCGCGCCCATTTCTTCTGCTTTGCGCAGCTCCCCCTCGTTCGCCGAGTTGTAGAGGATGAGGGGGTGGAGGTTGCCATCGCCGGCGTGAAAGACGTTGGCCACCCGAAGGCCGTATTTCTGGGAAAGCTCGCCGATGAGTTTCATGACCGGAGGAAGCTTTGTCCGCGGGATCACCGAGTCCTGCACGTAGTATTCGGGGCTGATCTGCCCCATGGCGGCGAAGGCGGCCTTCCGTCCCTTCCAGAGCAGGAGCCGCTCGTTTTCGTCCTTCGCCACCCGGACCTCCCGGACATGGTTCGCTTTGCAGACCTCGATGATCGGGCCGACCAAAGCCTCCACTTCCTCTTTGGGCCCGTCCACCTCGACGAGGAGAACGGCCACGGCGTCCAGGGGATACCCGGCCGCCACTCCTTTCTCGACCGCCTGGATGCTGTTGTTGTCCATCATTTCGATCGCGGCCGGGACGATCCCTTGTCCCACGATCTCCGAGACGGTGTTCGACGCATCCTCAATGGTCTCAAAGACGCCCATCAAGGTCTTGACTGCCTCAGGCGTCCGCATGATTCTGACGATGACCTTGGTGGCGATCCCAAAGGTCCCCTCCGAGCCGACGAAGATCCCGGTCAGATCGTAGCCGAGCGGATCCAGCGTCCTCCCACCGAAGTTGACGATGTCGCCGTCGGGAAGGACGACCTCCAATCCGAGGACATGGTTCGTCGTCACCCCGTACTTGGGTGTGCGGGGGCCGCCGGAGTTCTCAGCGACGTTTCCCCCGATGCTGCACGCCGTCTGGCTGGCGGGATCAGGCGAGTAATAATAGCCTCGCGGGGCGAGGGCGTTCGTAAGCCAGACGTTCACCAGACCGGGCTCCACCACAGCCCGCTGGTTCTCGTAGTCGATGTCGAGGACCCGATTCATCCGGTTGAGCCCGATGAGAATCCCCCCATCGACTGGAAGGGCCCCTCCCGAGAGCCCTGTTCCTGCTCCCCTCGCCACAAAGGGGATCCGCTCTCGGTGGCAGACCTTCACGACCCCCGCCACCTGCTCTGCCGAGCGGGGCAGGACGACGATGTCCGGCATGGCCTTGAAGATGGTCAGGCCGTCCGTCTCGTAGACTCGGAGCTCGCCGGGATCGGTGGCGACACCGTCTGAGCCGACGATTCCGATCAGCTCCCTGGCGATTCGCTCCTTGTCCATCACCAGCCCCTCAGACGCTCGATCATGGGATACCCGTGGTGTGGCCAGACACCTGCCCGAGAGAAAACAGGCCACGGGCCGACCACATTCGGGATGTCATCTCGGACTCGGCACGTTAAGGAAATCCGCTCAGGCCGATTCATGGCCGTCCGGGCGAACGCCGTCGGATTATAGCAGCTAAAGGTCGCGATCCGCTGCCGCGCTTCGTCACCCGCTAGGACGCTCTAGGGCACCTCTCGTGGCGGCACGGCTGGCTGGAAGTTGCCATCCGGCGCCGAGACAAGTGTCAGCCTGCCGGAATTCCGCCGGGTCGGCCTGAACCTGGCGTCCCCATAGATCATTCTTTTCAATGAATTAAGGAACCAGGTGGACAGTCAAATCCTCGGCACGGTGGTTGCAGCTACCGGAGCGAGAAATACGGGGAGGTCCACCATGGACACGAACATCCAGAAGCGGCTCGAACAGGATCTGAAAGTGGCGGTGTCACGACTCCGGCAGATTGGTGGGGCCGTGGCCGTCGACGAATTGCCCGGGGCGATCGGGGACAATTCCCCCTTTGCCGACGAGGTGGACGAGATCCAGGCCAACGAGAGCCGTGAGATCGGCTTCGCCACCCGCGAGCTCCTGGTGGCGCGCGTCAATCGGCTGTCGGCGGCGCTCGACCGGCTGAGCGAGGGGGAGTACGGCACGTGCGTCGAGTGCAGCGAGGAGATTTCTCCCGCTCGGCTGCGCGCCATGCCCGAGGTACAGACCTGCGTCCGCTGCCAGGACAGGCTCGAGCGCCTCGGTCGCCAGTACGAGCCGGAGGAGACGGAGCCCGCGTTCGACGACGAGTAACGGGCAGAGTCGAAAGATCCACGGGGCCGGGAAGCTTCCCGGCCCCGTTTTCTTTTGTGTGTATAGGCTAAGGCGTGCACACACCCGTCCTGGACCTCTTCCGTCCCGGGTTCCACGCGCTCTGCCGCGCCTACTTCGGTCTCGAGCTGGTCGGCGTCGAGCACATCCCGGCGACGGGACCCCTGATCGTCACGCCGAACCACCAGACCTACGCCGACCCGCCGCTCGTCACGATCCCCGTCCGTCGGCGTGTCTACTACATGGCGTGGAGCCGTCTCTTCCAGATCCCCCTGTTCGGGCGGTTCATCCGGTTGCTCCACGCATTCCCCGTCCAGATCGAGTCGTCGGACCCGCGGGCCGCGCGCGAGGCGGTCCGGCTGCTGCAGGCGGGGCAGGTGGTGATGATCTTTCCCGAGGGCGAGCGGAGCCCTGACGGTCGCGTCCAGCCCTTCAAGCCGGGCGCGTTCCGCCTCGCGGCGTCGCTCGCCACGCCGGTCCTGCCTGTGACGATCGCCGGTGGTCACGACGCCTGGCCACCGGGACGCCTCCTGCCCCGTCCCAGGCGGATCACGATCACGTACCACCCATCGATCCACCCCGATCCGAGCCTCGAGCCGCGGCAGGCCGCGGGCGACCTGGCCAGGCGCGCGTACGCGGCCGTCGTCAGCGCGCTTCCGCCCGTCACGACGCGCTAACCCTTGACAACTCCGCGCCGAGGGCGACTATGGCTCCGGACCAGCGTCGCACGGGGGGTGCGTTGATGACGAGCAGGGTCCGGATCAACCTCGCCAATCCCATGGAACTTCTGGAGCTCCCCGGTATCGGCCCCCAGCAGGCGATGGCCATCGTCAAGTTCCGCGCCGAGCACGGCCCCATCCGAGACGCGGCCGAGCTGGCGCGGATCCTGAGCGGATGGCGCCTGAGCGACGCGGCCCTGGAGCGCCTGGACTTCGATCCCGCCGACAGCACCGCGCCGGAATCGCCGGGCGCGTAGTTCCCGCGGCTCGCGCGCGCCTGCCGGGGTCGGGATCTGCCCCCGGGGACGGGGGGTGGCTCGACCACGCGGCTCGCGTGCGCATCGCCCGTCGCGGCTGGGCTCCATCCCGGCGCCTTAAGGTCCGCATTCGACGTTGGCATCGTACAGGGTCTCGTCCACCCCCAGCGCGGGGGCGGACCCCCGACCCCGGCTATGCGTTGCGCTCTTCGACGCGATAGCCCGCGTCTTCGAGACGCTGCTTGAGGGCGTCGATCTGCGCGCGCCCCGAGGTTTCGAGCGTCAGCTCGACCTCGGTCTCGCCGATCCCCCCGCTCGAGAACGCGCGGTCGTGCTCGATGTGCAGGATGTTGGCGCGCTCCGCGGCGATGAGGGTGGTGAGCCGGGCGAGCGCACCGGGCTGGTCGCGCAGGAGCACGCCCAGGCGCACGAGCCGGCCGTCCTTGACGAGGCCGCGCTCGATGATCCGCGAGATCACGGTCACGTCGATGTTGCCGCCGGAGAGGACCAGCACCACGTTGAGGCCCGCGAGCCCGAGCGCGCGGTTGAGAAGCGCGGCCAGCGGTGCGGCGCCCGCGCCCTCGACGACCGTCTTCTCGATCTCGAGCAGAAGGAGGATCGCGTTCGCCAGCTCCTCCTCGCTCACCGTCACCACCCGGTCCACGTGACGCCGCGCCAGGGCGAGCGTCAGCTCGCCGACCTGGCGCACGGCGATGCCGTCGGCGATCGTGGAGGCGGGCGGCAGCCGCACCCGCTCGCGCCCCTCGAGCGCGATCTTCATGGCGGGCAGCGCCGCGGCCTGCACGCCGATCACTTGCACCTCGGGCCGGTGGGACTTGACGGCGAGGGCGACACCGGCGATGAGCCCACCGCCGCCGACGGGGACGAGCACCGCGTCCATTTCCGGCCGCTGCGCGAGCAGCTCGAGCCCGAGCGTGCCCTGCCCGGCGATGACGCGCTCGTCGTCGAACGGGTGGACGAACGCAAGCCCGCGCTCGGTCTGGACCTCGCGGGCGCGCCCGTACGCCTCCTCGTAGTTCGCGCCGTGCAGGATGACCTCGGCGCCGTAGCGGCGGGAGGACGTCACCTTGATGAGCGGCGCCCATTCCGGCATGACGATGACGGCCGGGATCCCGAGGCGGGAGGCGTGAAAGGCGACCGCGAGGCCGTGGTTGCCGGCGCTGGCCGCGATGACGCCACGCGCGCGCTCGTCCGCGTCGAGCTGGAGCAGGAGGTTGGCGGCTCCGCGCTCCTTGAACGAGCCGGTCATCTGGAGGTTCTCGAGTTTGACGAAGCAGCGCGCGCCGGAGAGCTCCGAGAGCGTCTGCGAGTAGGGGCAGGGTGAATCGTAGATTGCGCCCTCGAGGCGCTTCTTGGCCCGTTCGAGATCGGCAGGCTCGAGCATGACTAGAAGGGCACGCGCGGTTCGGCGAACGCGGGGGACATCAGCGCGACCGGCATCAGCGGCGTCGAGTGCGCCCAGCCCGTGCGGCCCCGCCAGTCGACGAGGATCAGCCCGCCCTGGCCGCGGCCTTCCTCGACCAGGAGGTCCACGGCGACCCTCGCCGCATAGTCGGGATCGTGAGCCTCCTTGAGGTAGTCGAGCGCCCGGCGGGCGAGCACCACGCGGATGATCGCCTCACCGTCGCCCGTGCACGAGACGCCGCCGATCGAGCTCTCGGCGTAGGTCCCGCAGCCGATCAGCGCGCTGTCGCCGACGCGCCCCGGGAGCTTGCCCGCGAGGCCGCCGGTGGAGGTGGCGGCGGCGATCGTGCCGTTCGTGTCCAGGGCGACGGCGCCGACCGTTCCCTGCATCGCCGCCAATCGCTCGTGATGGCGCACGAGCTGGCGCTCGGTGACGAGCGACTGCGGGTCGCACTCGGGAAGCCCCTGCGTCCGGGCAAAGGCGAGGGCGCCGTCGCCGACGAGGAGGATGTGGCGGCTCGCCTCCATGACCCGCCGGGCGAGCGTGAGCGGATTGGCGATCCGGCTCACGGCCGCCACGGCGCCGCACTGGAGCCGGTCACCTTCCATGATCGAGGCGTCCATCTCGATCGTGCCGGCGGAGGTGAGGACGGAGCCGCGCCCGGCGTTGAAGCGTGGGTGGTCCTCGAGCGCGCGCACGGCGTGCTCGACGGCGTCGAGCGCGTTGCCCCCCTCCCGGAGCACCCGCCAGCCCTCGAGGACGGCGGCCCGGACGCCCCCGCGGAGCTCGTCCCGCCCCTCGGCGGGGTCGGCCCCGGCGCCGCCGTGGACGATGACGGACGGCACGCGCAGGGCGGGGACCCGGTCGCGCTGTAGCGGCATGGCTTTCACCGTGTCACAATCCGGCCGGATTGCAAAGAGCCCTCGCGCGCTTGAACGCGACGATCGTGCGCTGTCGCAAGTGTCCGCGGCTCGTCGCCTATCGTGAAGCCGTCGCCGCCGCGCCACCGCGCCGGTATGCGGGCGAGGGCTACTGGGCGCGGCCGCTGCCGGGGTTTGGCGACCCGCGCGCACGCCTGCTCCTCGTCGGGCTCGCGCCCGCGGCGCACGGCGGCAATCGCACGGGGCGGATGTTCACGGGCGATCGGAGCGGTGACTGGCTCTTCGACGCGCTCCACCACGCGGGCTTCGCGAACCGGCCGACCTCGCGACACCGGGACGACGGCCTCCGGCTCAGCGACGCCTACATCACTGCGGCGCTCCGCTGCGCGCCGCCCGCCAACAAGCCGACGCCCCGGGAGCTCGCGCGCTGCGAGCCGTACCTGCTCGAGGAGCTGCGGCTCCTGGACCGCGTGAGCGTCGTCGTGGGGCTCGGGCGCATCGGCTGGCAGGCGTACCTGCGCGCGCGCCGCCGGCTCGGCGCGCCCCGACCGCGGCGCGCGCCGCGCTTCGCGCACGGCGCCGTGACGACCTTTGCCGACGGCATCACGCTCATTGCCTCGTACCACCCGAGCCAGCAGAACACGTTTACCGGCAAGCTCACGCGACCGATGCTGCGCCGGATCTTCGCGACCGCCCGTCGCCTCCTGACGCGCTCGCGCCGGCAGGCACGCGCGTAGCTTCTGGGCGTTGCCTCGGCACCGAGAGGATGGTTTCAGCTCACGCAGTGAGTGCTAGCGTGGTCGAGGAAGGCCTCCCGCCCCTCGGCGTCGGCGGCCGACCGGGACGGCTCAGTCCACGAGATCGGCGGGGAGGCGGGGGCGCTCGGTAACGGTCAGCGTGAGCTCGCGGCTCTGGCCGTCCCGCACGATCGTGATCTTCATGCGCTGACCGGGCTTGAGCGTCCGCACCTTGGCGACGTACTCCTGGTGGGTCCGGATCGGCGTGCCCTGGATCGCGGTGAGGATGTCGCCGCCCAGCAGGTACTCTTCGCCCTGGACGACGACCGACGTGCTGCCGCCGCGCACGCCGGCGCGCTCCGCCGGGCTCCCGTCGTGGACGATCTCGACGAGGTAGCCGCTGGCGAACGGCAGCTTGACGAGCGAGGAGAGGCTTGCGTCCACCTCGCGTCCCTGGATGCCGAGCCACGGGCGGACCACGCGCCCGATCTCCCGCAGGTCTTGGAGGACCGCTTTCGCGCTGTTGATCGGCACCGAGAAGCCGATCGATTGCGCCTCCTCGGAGATGAACGTGTTGATGCCGACGACGTGGCCGCACCGGTCCACGAGCGGGCCACCCGAGTTGCCCGGGTTGATCGGCGCGTCGGTCTGGATCATGGGCTGCTCTGCGAGTCCCGGCAGGATACGGTTGAGGCCGCTCACGATCCCACGCGTCATCGTCTGCTCGAGGCCGATGGGGTTGCCGATCGCCGCGACCTCCTCGCCCACGCGGAGCGTGGACGAGTCGCCGAGCCGCGCGGTGGTCAGCGGGATCGTCGTCTCGATCCGGATCAGCGCGAGGTCGAGCACGGAGTCGAGGCCGATCACCCTCGCCAGCACCTTCGTGCCCGAGTCGAGCGTGACCGAGAGGGACGCGGCGCTATCCACGACGTGGGCGTTCGTCAGGACCTGGCCGTCGCGCTCGATCACGACGCCGGAGCCGACGCTCGTCTCGAAGCGGCGCTGGGCCTTCGCCTTGTTGATCTTCGTCGTCTGGATCGAGACGACCGCCGGCGAGACCATCTCGTAGACGGCGGCGAACGACTCGCTACAGGGCTCCGCGAACGCGGGCGCCGGGAGCAGCAGCAGGACCGGAAGGAGCGCGGCGAAACGCATAGGCGTGGATGATACACTAATCGACCAGTGAGAAGGGCTCTCGTCGTCTTCCTCGTCCCGCTCCTCCTCGGCGCTCCACCAGCCCGGGCCGCGGACACCGTCGTCGCCGAGACGCTCGACAACGGGCTGCGGGTGATCCTCCTGGAGGACCACCGGAGCCCGATCGTCTCCTCTCAGGTCTGGTACCGGGTCGGCTCGCGCAACGAGCGGCGCGGAGCGACCGGCATCGCGCACTTCCTCGAGCACATGATGTTCAAGGGCACGCCCACCCACGGGCGCGGCCAGTTCGCGCGGATCGTCGAGCAGAACGGCGGTCAGGACAACGCGTTCACCTCCCAGGACGTCACCTCGTACTTCGTCAACATCGCCGCCGACAAGCTCGACCTCGTGATCGAGCTCGAAGCGGATCGGATGCACAACCTCCTGCTCGACCCCAAGGAGATCGAGTCGGAGCGCCAGGTGGTCATCGAGGAGCGGCGGACGCGCACCGAAGACGACCCGGGCGGGTTCCTCGGCGAGGAGGTGGCGTCGATCGCCTTCAAGGCGCACCCGTACGGCTCCCCGATCATCGGCTGGCAGGAGGACATCGCCCGGATCACGCCCGAGGAGATCCGCGCCTTCTACCGGTCGTACTACGTCCCGAACAACGCGATGGTCGTCGCCGTCGGCGACTTTCGGGCCGGCGAGGTGCTCGAGCGGATCAAGCGCCGCTTCGGCGGGATCCCGCGCGGCGCGGCGCCGCCGCCCGTGCTGACCGTCGAGCCGCCGCCGAACGGCGAGCGGCGTGTCGTCGTGCGCAAGCAGGCGGAGCTGCCGATCGTCTATCTCGCCTATCACGTCCCGAACCAGCGCTCGAACGACGCGGCCCCGCTCGAGGTTCTCTCCACGATCCTCTCCGGGGGGCGGGCGTCGCGGCTCTACCGGTATCTCGTCTACGAGCGGCGGCTCGCGCTCGAGGCGGGTGGCGACTACTCCTATTTCTCGATCGACCCGAACCTCTTCTGGTTCTGGGCGACGGCGATGCCCGGCCAGACGCCGGAGACGCTCGAGAAGGAGCTGCTCGCGCAGGTGGAGCGGCTCAAGACCGAGCCGGTCACCGACGAGGAGCTCCGGCGCGCGAAGAACCAGATCGAGGCGGCGTTCGTCTTCCAGGAGGACTCGATCCACCGCCGCGCCTCGCTCCTGGCCCGGTTCGAGGTGATCGGGGGCTACGCGCAGAAAGATCAGTTCCTCGCGAAGATCCGCGCCGTGACCGCGGCCGACCTCGTGCGCGTCGCCGGTAGCTGGTTCCCCGAAGACAAGAAGAACGTCGGGATCCTCCTCCCGAAACCCTGATGACGCGCTCGCTGACGACGCGCTTCGCCTCCCTCATGCTCCTCGGGCTCGCATCGCCGGCCGCGGCGGCGCCGATCGCCCATCGCGAGGTTCTGCCGAACGGCATCGTGCTGCTCGTCGCCGAGCGCCCCGCCGTGCCGATCGTGGCCGTGCGCGCGCTGGTCCAGGCGGGCGCCGTGCACGACCCGCCCGACCGGGCGGGGCTCGCGAACCTCACGGGCGTCCTGCTCACGCGCGGAACGACGAAGCGCACGGGGCCCGAGCTCGACTCGGCGATCGAGTTCGTCGGCGGGAGCCTGGAGGCGGGCGCCGGGCGCGACAGCATCGGCGCGTCGCTCCGCGTCCTCAAGCCAGACCTCGGGCTCGGCCTCGATCTCCTCTCGGAGGTGATCCTGTCGCCCACGTTCCCGCCGGACGAGGTCACGCGGAAGATCGACGAGATCCAGGCCTCCATCAAGCGCTCCGAGGAGGACCCGGGCGCTGTCGCCGCGCGGGCCCTGGCCCGGCTCGTCTTCCCGGGCCACCCCTACGGCCTCCCGGTGGAGGGCACACGTGAATCCGTGGCGCGGCTCACGCGAGACGACGTGGTGAAGTTCCACCGGGAGCGCTTCCGTCCGGACGCGACGGTCGTCGCCGTCGTCGGCGCCGTCACCGTCGACGAGGCGCGCCGCGAGGTCTTGGGACGGTTCGGGTCGTGGGCGCGGCCCGCCAGCCCGCTTCCCGGCGTGCCGACCGCCTCCGCGGGGCGAGAGCCGCGCGAGGAGGTGATCCCGCGGGACCTGACGCAGGCGACGATCATGTTCGGCCGGCAGGCGATCCGTCAGACCGACCCGGATTACTTCGCGCTGGTCGTCGCGTCGTACGTGCTCGGCGGCGGCTCGGCCTCACGCCTCTACACGCGGGTCCGCGAGGAAGGCGGCCTCGCGTACAGCGTGTACAGCTACGTCTCGCCGTCGAAGTACGGCTCGGCGTTCTTCGTGAGTGCCCAGACGAGAATCGCGGAGGTGCCGAAGGTCCGGACCCTCCTCAACGCGGAGCTCGCGCGCATGACACGCGAGCCCCCGTCCGACGCCGAGCTCTCGCTGGCCAAGGCGTACCTCGTCGGGAGCTTCCCGCTGCGCCTCGACACGTCCGCGAAGGTCGCCGACTTCGTCTCGGCGATCGAGGAGCTGGGGCTCGGGCTGGACTACGCCGACCGCTACAAGGAGCGCGTTGCGCGCGTGACCGCCCGGGAGGTCCAGCGCGCCGCCCAGCGGTTCTTCATCCCCGAGACGTTCAACAGGGTCGTGGTCGGGCGGACCCCGTGAGACGCTCCGGAATCGTCATGCCCGCGCTCCTCGGTGCGCTGCTCCTGCTACGGCCGATCCCGGCGCTCTCGGCCTCATTCGCGCTGACGCCCGGCGAGCGCGAGGACGCGCTCCGCGTCGGCCAGCGGTCCGTGACCATCGAGACGTTCGACGCCGAGTGGCGCGTGGCGAACGCGTCGGGCGACAGCGTCACCGTGATGACGCCGTTCCACCGGCTCGTCCTGGCGGCGCGCCACGCCGCGTTCCGGAACGAGGCGATGAAGCCCGACGAGCCGGAGCGCCTCCTGCGTGAGCAGCGGGACCGCCTCCTGATCTGGGCGTTTTTTCACGGCCCGCGCGAGGACTTCGCGCGCTTCTACACGCCCCGCCTGCGCCTCGGCGACCGGGAGGTCGAGCCTGCGTTCGTCCAGAACGAGCGGACCGCCGTGCGCAAGGACGATGGCCGGTACCTCGCCCGGTGCGTCTACGGCTTCGCCACGCGGAACCTCACGGGGACGTCGCGGGTCGCACTGGTCGTGCGGGACGCCGACGGCCGCGACGTCGGCTGGTTCACGATCGACCTATCCACGATGCGGTGAGGGGAGACGCCATGGTCACGAAGGAGCGCTTCAAGCAGGGCATGACGTTCCAGCAGTACCTCGATCAGATGGGGACGAACAAGGAGAAGTTCGTCCAGTTCCTGAACGAGATCAAGATCACGCCGGAGGACAAGACGGCGCTCGACCGGCACGGTAAGAAGCTCAACGTCCTCGTCATCACCGAGGACTGGTGCGGCGACGCCCTCTACAATCTCCCGGTCATGGCCAAGATGGTCGAGGGCAACCCGAACATCGAGATGCGCGTCTTCCTGCGGGACAAGAACCCGGACCTCATGGACCAGTACCTGAACCAGGGGATCTACCGGTCGATCCCGGTGTTCGCGTTCTTCGACGAGAGCATGAACGAGCTCGCCCGCTTCATCGAGCGGCCGCCCGCCCAGACGGAGGAGATCGAGAAGAAAATGCTGGAGGTCCGGCGTGCGCTTCGCGCCGAGCGCTACCTCGAGTGGCGCGCGGGCGCCGTGAAAGAGATCCGCTCGCTCCTTAAGGTCTAGCGACACGCGGCCCTGCCCCCTCTCCACGGCGCGACTGACCGTGCAGAGATCGGCTCGTTTCCCGGTCCACGGGTTGCTCGGGGCGGCGGTCATCGTCGGCGCCGAGCTCCTGCTCTTTTCCGGGTCGCAGCTGGTCGGGCGGTGGTTCACGCCGATCGTCTGGACCGGCTACGTCCTGCTCATGGACGCTGTGGTCGCGCGCGTCACGGGGCGCTCGTACCTCACGACCGACCGCGTCGAGGGCGTGCTCGTGGCCCTCACGTCGGTTGGGGGCTGGTGGCTCTTCGAGTGGTACAACGCCCCCCGCTTCTGGCAGGGCGGCGCCGACCTCGTCGGGGTCTGGTGGCAGTACCACGATGTGGAGCCGAACCTCCTCCTGCGCCGCGTCGGCTACGACTGGGCGTTCGCGACGATCTTCCCCGCGCTGTTCCTCACGGCGGCGGCGCTCCGCGCGACCGTGTTCACGCGGTCGCGCGTAAGGCCGTGGCGGCCATCGCCGGGTCTCCTCCGCGCCGCTGTCGCCGCCGGCGTCGTGAGCGTTGTCCTGCCGCTCGCCGTCGTCTCGCCTTGGCTCGTGCCGCTCGTGTGGACCGGCTGGGCGTTGCTCCTCGAGCCCCTGAACTACCGGCGCGGGCGCCCGTCGTGGCTCGCGGATCTCGCGGCAGGCGACGCCTCGCGCGTGGCGGCCCTCTTCGGGAGCGGCCTCGTGTGCGGTGTCCTCTGGGAGTTCTGGAACTACTGGGCGCTGACGAAGTGGACCTACACGGTGCCGTACCCGCCCGATGTGAAGCTCTTCGAGATGCCGGTGCTCGGCTACCTGGGCTTCCTGCCGTTCGCCCTCGAGTGCTTTGCGATGTACCACTTTTGTCGCGGGGTCCTCACGCACGGTTTCAACCGTGGGTGGCCCGACACCGGCACGCCGGTCGCGGCGCCCGTGTCGCCCGCTGGGCCCCTGCTATAATCCGCTGCGCTGAGCCAACCCGTTCACGGAGGTCGAGCCCATGAAAGCCGTTCGTATCCACGCTCCCGGCGGCCCCGAAGTGCTCAAGTACGAGGACGTGCCCGAGCCCCAGCCCAAGGCGGGCGAGGCGGTCGTCAAGGTCGACGCCGCCGGGCTCAACTACATCGACGTGTATTACCGCTCCGGTCAGTACAAGGCCGAGCTCCCGATGACGCTCGGTCTCGAGGCCGGCGGCACCGTCACGGCGGTCGGTCCGAACGTGACCGAGGTGCGGGTGGGCGACAAGGTCGCCTACACCGGTGTCGCGGGCGCCTACGCGCAGTACGCTGCCGTCCCCGCGCAGCGCCTGGTCGTCCTGCCGGCCGGCGTCAGCACCAGGCAGGGCGCGGCGGCGATGCTCCAGGGGATGACCGCGCATTACCTGGCGTGCTCGACCTATCCGTTGAAGCGGGGCGACACATGCCTGGTCCACGCGGCGGCGGGCGGCGTGGGGCTGCTCCTGTGCCAGATCGCGAAGATGCGCGGCGCCCGCGTCATCGGCACGGTCTCGACCGAGGCGAAGGCCAAGCTCGCGCGCGAGGCGGGGGCGGACGAGGTCATCCTCTACACGACACAGGACTTCGAGGCCGAGGTGAAGCGGCTGACGTCCGGCAGGGGCGTGCAGGTCGTCTACGACTCGGTGGGTAAGACGACGTTCGAGAAGGGGCTCAGCTGCCTGGCGCCGCGCGGGCTGATGGCGCTCTACGGCCAGTCGAGCGGGCCCATCGGCACCTTCGATCCCCAGGTTCTGAACCAGAAGGGCTCCCTGTTCCTCACGCGTCCGAGCCTCGTCCACCACGTCGCGACCCGCGAGGAGCTCCTCCAGCGCGCGGGCGAGGTCCTCGGCTGGATCCGCGACGGCAAGCTCAGGCTGCGGACCGAGTTCGAGTTCCCCCTCAAGGACGCCGCCGAGGCCCACCGGGCCCTGGAAGGGCGGAAGACGACGGGCAAGGTGCTCCTGATCCCGTGACCGTCGCGCAGCTGCTCGAGGCCGCAGCGCGCGACCACGCGGACCGGACGGCGCTCCTGGTCGGCGATCGCCGCGCGAGGTCGAGGAGGTGCTCTTCCGCCACGCGGCCGTGAAGGAGGCGGCGGTCGTCGGCGTGCCCGACCCGGTGCGCGGCGAAGCCGTGAAGGCCTACGTGGTGCTGCAGGAGGGCCGGCGCGTCACACCGGAGGAGCTCCGGAAGATCTGCCACGACGCGATCGCGTCCTACAAAGTCCCCGAGACGATCGAGTTCCTCGGCGCGCTCCCCAAGAACCCGACGGGGAAGATCCTCAAGAAGGAGCTCCGCAAGCTCGGGTCGCCGCGAGCGGAACCCCATAGGCTAGAATGAATGCGGAGGTGACGCCATGAGGTCCCGAGTCCCGCTCACCCTGATCGTGCTCGCGCTGGTCTCGTGGCTCTTGATCGATGCCGGAGCCGTCTGGGCCCGCGCGGGGGGCGGCGGCAGCCGCGGCTCGCGCTCGTACTCGGCGCCGGCCCGCCCGCCCCCTGTGGCGCCCGCCAACCCGGCGACTCCGTCGCGCGGGATCGCCCAGCCAACCCCGCAGCCCGCGCCCCAGCGGCCAGGGTTCTTCGGGAGCCTCATGGGCGGAATCGCCGGCTTCGCGCTCGGCGGCCTCCTCGGCTCGCTGCTCTTCGGCGGCGGCTTCGGTGGCGGCATCGGACTCCTCGAGATTCTGCTCGTCGTCGTCGGCGTCTTCCTCCTGATGCGGATGATCCGTGGGCGCCAGAGCGCGCCCGAGCCCGCCTACGCCGGCGCCGGGGCGAGCGCGTACGGGGCGAGCGATCCGGGCGGGTCAGGCGGCGGCGCCGTGGCCGTGGCGATACCGCGGGAGGCGGCCGACCGGGACCGTGGCATCGAGCACATCCAGCAGATGGATCGGGGCTTCGAACCCGACGCGTTCGCGGGCTGGGCCCGGACGGCGTTCACCGACGTCCAGGCGGCGATCAGCCGTCGGGACATGAGCGCCCTTGCCGATCGCCTGACCCCGCAGGAGTACGCGCGCCTCCAGGCCCAGTGTGACCGCCTGCGCGGCGCGCGGCAGACGAACCGGGTCGAACAGATTCGGATCGACCGCGCCGAGGTGACGGAGGCGTGGCAGGAGAGCGGGCAGGACTGGGTCACGGTGTACTTCGCCGTCTCGCTCGTCGACTACACGGTGGACGACGCGAGCGGGAACGTTGTGGACGGCTCGCGGACGCGGCAGGACATCGAGGAGTACTGGACGTTCACGCGCCCGGTCGGAGCCAACCCCTGGCGTCTGTCGGCGATCCAGACGGCGTAGCCGTCCGCGGCGCTCCGCGGTGATGCGCGCCCTCTGGTGGACCGTCGGCGTTCTCGTGGTCCTCGGCGTCGTGGCGATCGCCGCGCTCGTCGCGGTCCCGTTCGTGGTAGACACCCCGCGTGTGCAGACGCTAATCGCGTCCAGCGCGTCGCAGGCGCTCGGCCGCCCAGTGAAGTTCGCGTCCGTCTCGGTCGTGGTCTTCCCGCGGCCGGCCGTCGAGCTGCACGGGCTCGAGGTTGGTGAGGACCCGCAGTTCGGAACGGCGCCGTTCCTGAGACTCGAGACGGGCCGACTCGCGCTCCGCGTGCGGCCCCTGCTCGGCGGGCGCGTCGAGTTCGGTGACCTCACGCTCGAGCGGCCGGTCATCGCGCTCATCCAGAACCCCGACGGCCAGCTGAACGTCGCGAGCCTCGGCACTGCCGAGTCGCGGGCGCGCCCCGGGCGCGGTGCGGGCGGCGCCGTCGGCGGCGGGGCGGGGGCGGCAGGCCTGGCGGCTCGCGTCAAGATCGAGAAGGGCGCCGTCACGTACGTCGCCCGCGGGGGAGGAGGCGCGCTCACGCGGTATCGCGTCGAGGACCTCGACCTGACGCTGACGGCCGGCCCCACGCTCCTCTTCGAGGGCGACGCGCGGGTGAAACCGGGCGACCTCGCCGTGAAGATCGCCGAGGGGCGCCTCGTGGCGAACGACGCACGGAGCCTCGCCGAAGCCCCGGTGAGCGCGCGCGTGACGGTGGACGGCAAAGACATCGCCGAGCTGGTCGCGGCCGCCGCAGGCCCGGCGACTTCGGTGAGCGCGCCCATCCGCGGGACGCTCACGCTCGGCGGGACGCTCGGGGCGCCGAAGGCGGTGGGCACCATGGACTTCGGGAGTCCCACGATCACGCAGGTCGTGGAGGCATGCCCCGAGGCCAAGCGGCGGACGCTCGCCCTCGGTGCGCTCCGGTTCAGCGGCGCGGCGTGGGACGACTCGCGCTTCCGCAGTCGGCCGGTGACGGCGAGCCTCGGGGGCGGGACGATCGCGACGAGACTGACGGCGACATTCGACCGCGGCGTGCGCGTGGAGCTCAGCGACCTCACGATCAGGGCGCTGCCGCTCGAGAAGGTGCTGGTGGACTTCCTGTGCTTCGGCTACGCGGTGTCAGGGCCGCTCGACCTCACCGGTGCTCTGGCGTTCGGCGCCGCCGACCTCTGGAACACGCTGTCGGGCACGGGCCGGCTCCGCATCGGGCCGGGGCGCGTCGTCGGCGCCCAGGCGCTCGCCCTCATCGGCGGGGTCGTGAGCGTCGGCGGCGCGATCTCGTCCCTGCTGCGCGCGGACGTGCCGCCGTCGCTCTTCGCCTCGCCGCTCGAGTTCGACTCGATCACCGGTACGTACCAGATCGCCAGGGGCATCGTGACGACGCGCGACCTGCGGTACACGAGCCGAGTCATCAAGGTGGCG
>Ga0209157_1000257_pt1 | contig 46845 bp, 44 predicted proteins | sample GraSoiAngelo_135_FD_185892 | JGI IMG/M metagenome (GOLD analysis project Ga0209157, IMG submission 185892) | Grasslands soil microbial communities from the Angelo Coastal Reserve, California, USA - 14_0929_05_40cm (SPAdes) (version 2) | ecosystem: Environmental > Terrestrial > Soil > Grasslands ...
GGTCGAGAAAGACGATCTCGAAGCGCCGCCCCTCGCCCGCCAGCCGCCCGAGCTGCCGCGCGACGTCGCCGGGGGCGACGTGCGTGCGCGACTCGAGGTCGAGCGTCCGGATATTCTCGACGAGCGCGTCCAGGGCTCGCCGATCGCGCTCGACGAACGTGACGTGCGCGGCCCCGCGCGAGAGCGCCTCGAGCCCGACGCCGCCCGCGCCGGCGAAGAGATCGAGCAGGCGCGCGTCAGGGAGCCAGGGCCCGAGCGTGTCCATCAGCGCGATCCGCACCTGATCGGCCGTCGGCCGCGTCGTCGCGCCCCGCGGCGTCACGAGCCGCCGCCCCTTCAGCGCTCCCGCGATCACGCGCACGCCGACTGGCTTCGCCTTCGCGTCATGACGCGGGGAAGGTAACACAGGGGCCGGTGGCCCGCCGCGCGACGGCGAGACCCCGGTCAGCGCGGCGGAGAGGCTGAAGCTTTCAGTGCCAGCAGCGCGACGATCCCGGAGAGGTTGTCTTGCGTGACCGGCTTCTCGATGTGGTACTGGAACCCCGCGCGCAAGATGCTGGCCCGGTGCTCAGGACCGGTGAACCCGGTGAGGGCCGCGGCCGGCGTCGCGCCCCCGCGCTCGAGCGGCAGACCGCGAACCTTGCCAATAAGCCAGTAGCCGCCCTTGTCGGGCATCGCCAGCGCGCTCACGAGGACCTCGGGGCGTTCGCGCTCGAGCGTCTCCAACGCCTCCTCGGCCGTCGCCACCGCAGTCACGGTCGCGCCGGAATCCTCGAGCATCGCGGTGACCACGGAACGGATATACGGAGAACTGTCGACCAAGAGCACTCGCACGCCTCCGAGGTACACGCGATCAGGCGAAGAACTGCTCGCGCTCATACGCGTTACTCCTCTGTCGTGCGCGGCCGGCCGTCTGACAGCGCTTGACGCACCGCCTCCACGACCTCGCTGACTCCATAGGGCTCGCCGAAAATGATCTCGATCACGCCCGACGCTCCCACGGCCGCGTCCAGTGCCTTCTTGTCGGTCGTGGTGAGGATCCAGGCCCTCCGGCGCAGACCATGGGTCTGCTTCAGGAGGCGCAGGAAGTTCCAGTGTCTCTCGTAGGGACGGGGGAGGTCATACACGATCACCCGCGGGTTGTGGGCCTCCAGGAAGGCAACGAGATCCAGGGTGCCGTCCTGAATGTCGGCCAGGAGCGCGGCGACGGTCGTCACCCCCTCGCTCGCGAGGGCCTCGCTGAGCGCCTGGATGTACTCCGTATGGGAGTTGAAAATCGCCACCGGCGTCTCGGTCGTCGAGCCGGACATGTCGATCCCGCCTTTCCCAGCCTGGAGAGGTAGACCCCAGGGCCGAGCCGTGGCAGCGAGATCTGCCGGGGCGATTAAGACCGTCGAAGAGCCACCAGGTCGGGCGGCCTGCGGAGGCCGACAGGGGAGCGAGGGGTGCACCTCACTGCACCTCGCGACATCGCGTCGCAGCGTTCAGCGGGCGCGCCCTCGAGGTCCCCGCCCCGGAAGGCGCGTCACTTGCTCACAACTATAGAAAGCCTGGGCCTCTCGGGTGCCAGTGTCAACAAATATTCGAGAAATCCCTAGCCGGCAGTGGCCAGCGCGAGCTTGCCCCGCCACCGTGCGAGGAGCTCGGCGCGGAGCGCGCGGTGGGCCGGGTCCGAGAGCTCGCGGTCGCGCGCGATGATGGCGCTCGCCTCGCGCCGAGCCTCCTCGAGCAAGCTCGTGTCGCGCAGCAGGTCGACCGCGCGGAACTCGGGGAGCCCCGACTGGCGCGTGCCGAAGAACTCGCCGGGACCGCGTAGCTCCAGATCGACCTCGGCGATGCGAAAGCCGTCGTTCGTCGACGTCATCGCGTCGACGCGGCGCTGGGCCTCCTCGGTCAGGTGGCCGGAGGTCAGCAGGATGCAGTACGACTTCCACTCGCCGCGCCCGACGCGCCCGCGCAGCTGGTGCAGCTGCGAGAGACCGAAGCGCTCGGCGTGCTCGATCAGCATGACCGACGCGTTCGGCACGTCGATCCCGACCTCGATCACCGTGGTGGAGACGAGCACGTGGATCTCGCCCGCCTTGAAGCGGCGCATGATCGCGTCTTTTTCCTCGAAGCCGAGCCGGCCGTGCAGCAGGCCGACCACGAGGTCGGGGAACACATCGTCCGCGAGATGGCGCGCCATGTCGGTCGCCGCCTTGAGATCGAGCGCCTCGGACTCCTCGACCAGCGGGTAGACGACGTAGATCTGGCGGCCCCCGGCGACCTGCTCGCGGAGGAATTTGTAGATCGCGCGGCGCTTGCCTTCCGAGCGCGCGACGGTGACGACGGGGCGGCGCCCGGGCGGCAGCTCGTCGAGGACCGACACGTCCAGGTCGCCGTAGATCGTGAGGGCGAGGGTGCGCGGGATGGGCGTGGCCGTCATCACGAGCAGGTCGGGGTGCTCGCCCTTCCCCCTGAGACGCGCCCGCTGCTCGACCCCGAAGCGGTGCTGCTCGTCGACCACCACGAGCCCGAGACGGCGAAAGTCGACGCCTTCCTGGACGAGCGCGTGGGTGCCCACGACGCACTCGATCTCGCCTGCGGCGAGGACCGCGCGCCGCGCCGCCCGCTCGCGCGGCTTGAGCGACGAGGTGAGCAAGGTGAGGCGCACGCCGAGCGGATCGAGCAGCTGGCGGAAGGTCATGAAATGCTGCTCGGCCAGGATCTCCGTCGGCGCCATGACCGCCGCCTGGTAGCCGGCCTCGATCGCCGTCAGGACGCCCTGGGCGGCCACGATCGTCTTGCCCGAGCCCACGTCGCCCTGCAGGAGGCGATGCATCGGGTGCGGCGCCGCCATGTCGCGCCGGATCTCCTCCCAGACGCGCTCCTGGGCCCCCGTCAGCTTCCAGGGCAGCCGCGCGCGCAGCCGGGCGACCAGATCGCCGCGCGGATTCAGCGCGAGCCCGCGCGCACGGGCGACGCGGCTTCGGAGAATCGCGAGGCCGAGCTGGAGGAGCAGGCCCTCGTCGAACGCGAGGCGACGGCTTGCCGCCGCCAGCGTTGCGTCCGTCTCGGGGAAGTGAGCGTCCCGGATCGCCTGGGCCCGGCCGACGAGGCCGCGACGGGCGCGGAGGCTGTCAGGGAGCACCTCTTCGACGTCGGCGGCGTGAGACTCGACGAGCCGCCACATGAGGGATCGCAGCGCGCGCTGGGGCAGTCCTTCGGTGAGCGAATACACCGGCACGAGGCGGCCCGTGTGCAGCCGCTCGTCCTCGCCGTTCTCGACGACCTCGTAGTCGGGCTGCTGGAGGACGATCGCTCCCTTGTAGCGCCCGACCCGGCCGTGCAGCACGAGCTGCTGGCCGCGCTTGAGGACGCGCGCCAGATAGCGCCAGCCGAACCAGCTGGCGGTGGCGTAGCCGCTCGAATCGCGCAGCATCACGGTGAAGGGCACGCGCGAGCGTCCGGGCGGCGGCGGGCTCACGCCGACGATCACACCCGAGCACGTGGCGGCCTGACCGGGCACGAGCGAGCGGAACGGAGTCAGCCGGGTCCGGTCCTCGTGGCGGAGGGGCACGAACAGGAGTGCGTCCTCGATGCTGCGAAGCCCCTTGCGCTCGAGCTGGCTCGCGCGGTGCGGGCCGACGCCCTTGACGAATCGCAGCGGCGTCGCGAGCGTCGACGCGGCGTCGGTTTGCTTCATGGCCGCCCCTGTGCTATAGAAAATGTTCGTCCCGGTCCTCGGAAACCCAACTCCAGGGAGCACGAATGGCTCAGCGCTGCGACGTCTGCGGAAAAGGCCCCTCCGTCGGCAACACGATCAGCCACGCTCACAAGCTGACACGGCGGCGGTGGCTACCGAATCTGGTCTCGATGCGCGCCATGATGGCCGGGAAGCCTCGGCGCGTACGCGTGTGCACCCGCTGCCTCAAGGCGGGGAAGGTCACGAAGGTCATTTAAGCACACACACGGGAGGGGGCGTTGGCCCCCTCCCGAATGGTGAATGGTGGGAGGCCGCCACCCCCCACCGGCGAGAACCGCGTCACTACTTCTTCTTCTTCTTGGCCTTCTTCTTCATCGAGCGGCTCACCTCCTTCCGTCGAGAGACTCGTGCCGCCGTCGTGCGACCTACTTGCCCTTCTTCTTCTTCGTCGCCTTCTTCTTCGCCATCGGAATCACCTCCTTCCGCGATCGCTCAGTAACCCATCGCCTCGCGCCGCAGGTGCTCGGCTTGCTCGCGCCCCCGGCGCTCGTAGTTCACGAGGTCGGCGTACAGCTGCGGCAGGCACACGACCTTGAGCCCGCCCTTCTCGAAGGCGCCATAGAACACTCCGAGGTCGTAGGGCGCCAGGAAGTGGAGCGCGCCGTCCGCCTCGGCGGCCGGTCGCAGGCCAAGGGCCCGCGCGACAGGCTCCGGATCGCCCTCGAGATAGCAGTGGACGGCGGGCAGCCTGAGGCTCGGCGCCAGCAAAGCGGCCCCCGCGTTCAGGGTGAAGGCGTACCGGCGCCCCTCGGCGCCCGCGACCCGCACGATCTCACCCATGAACTTTCGCGTGACGCGCTCCGGTGCCAGGTACGAGGTGCGCTCGTTGGTCCGATAGGTGTAGGACTCGCACCAGCCCTCGAGCAGGTCGGCCGGCTTCGACAACCGCAATCGCTGACTGTCGTCGCGCTCGACCCATGCGAGCTGCTCGAGCCGCTTGATGACGTTGTGGGAGTGACCGAGGCTCACCCCGGCCGCGCGCCCGAGCTCCTCGAGTCGCCAGGCCCGACCGGGCTCGACGAGCAGCACGCGGATGACCCGCGTCGCGCGCGGGGCGAAGAGCGACCGGAGCGGCCGGGTGGAGGGACGGACGTTCCGCTTGCCTTCCTTCTCGATCAGGGCGTTCTCGAGCGCGAGGTAACAGTTGCCCGACAAGTCCACGAATCCGAGGTTGTTGCTCTTGAGGATGCGCGCGCTCTGCGGACCGATGTAGACCGCGCCGGCTACCGGGTAGGCGCCCGGAAGCTCCCGGCGGATCTCGTTCAGCTTCGTCACGGCAGCACGGATCTGCCGCGGCTGGCCCAACGATGTGACCTCGACGACGACCGTGTGCTCCTGGCCGGCCAGCTGGAATCTAGCCATCAAATCGGCTGCTTGCGATCCGATCTTGGCTCCGACGGTTTCCTGCCAGCCCTTTGCCTTCGGGAGGAGCTCCCGAAGTCGCTGGGCCACCTGCCGCCGAACCTCCTCGGATTTCAGCATCTTTCTCTAGCTCCGGGTATTTCAGCATCTGCTGAAACCATAAGAAGGAATGAAAGTGCCTGTCAAGAGAAAACTTACGTGTCGACGCTAGAACAGTAGCTTGGCGATAGGCGGTTGAGCGCGAGCCAGAGCTTCGAGGCTTCGGCGCAGCCGGCGATGCCCGTCGAGCCGGCGGGCATAGGCCATCTCGCTGCCCCCGCCCTTGGCCCGCATGACGGACCGGAGCGCACGCCGCTCGGTCAGCGACCATGCGGAGAGATCCGGGACGAGCGCGGCGACGAGCGACAGACGCTCGAAGGCGCGGCGCTCGGCGGGCGGCCAGCCGGCACGCGAGCGCACGCCGAGCGCGTGCGCGACGCGATCGGCCGAGTCGCGCGTGGCCCTCGCGCGATCGCCGCGGAACTCTCGCGCGACGTAGCGCGCGACCAGCGCCGCAACATCGGTCGCGCGCACGCGTCGCTCGGGCGCGGGGTGACCGCCCGGGCGCATCAAGAACACTTCGGCGGCGGCCAGGCGCTTCAAGATCGGGATCGACGACCGATAGGCCGGATCGGCGGCGATCTTCGCCCGCTCCTGCGCGAGGGTCTGGACGACGGCCGGGTCGCGCGGACGGAATCCGAGGCGATGATAGAAATAGAACGAGCCCGAGCGGAGCGCTTCGGTGCTCTCGTGGCCGAGCTGGTAGCGATCGATCACGACGGTCCGCATGGCGAAGATCCAGCGGTACGCGCGGAGCAGCTGCGTCGCCAGGTACGGCGATTCGCCCTGACGAAACGACGGGAAGACGTTGATGGCAAAGTCGAGCGTGCCGAAGAGCTCCCAGCCGCCGCCGTAGCTCACGGGCACGCCGTTCTTCAGCGCGAGGAAGCCGTAGTAGCCCTCGAGCGGCAGGCGGAAATCCGGCGCGATGCCGATGAAGACGAGCTTCAGGCCGCGCCCGGCGTCCGCGATCAGGACGTCGTCGGGGTTCGGATACGCGAACGCGTGGAGCTCCCGCTGGCGGGTCGCCATCGCGAGCCGCGCGGCGTCGATCATCGCCTCTGCCAGCCGCCGCGGCGCGCGCGCGACAGGCAGCGCCCGCCGGAGCGCCTCGACGAGATCCACGTCGCCCCGCTCGAGCGCGCCCTCGTGAAAGTACGTGGCCCCCGACGACGTTCGCGCGAGCGTCCGCGAGCCTCCGGCCCCGCTCGGGCGCCAGAGGATCGGGAGAGCCAGGCTCTCGAAGAGCCAGTCGCGCGTCTCCTCCGGCAGTCGCGTCCGCTCGAACACTTCCAGGATCAGCTGCAGGTCGGTGAGGCGACGGTCGCCCTTGGCGACGCGAACCCACTGCCGCCAGCCGATGCCCCCCTCACTGAACGCGTCGCCTTCCGCCGGCGTCGCGAGCAGCGAGAGCGTCTCGTCCAGCCGGTCCGCCTCGGCGAACCGCGCCCAGGCGACGTCGGTCCGGCGCGGGAACCGAGCGGCGAGCCAGCGCGCCATCGGAAAGCCGAAGGGATAGTCGAGCGTGCTCCCCGCGACGCCGGAGTCGTGGAGCCGCCGCCGCGCCGCGCGGCCGAGCCGGTCCACGCGGGCGTCGAACGCCTCGAGTGCCTGGTCGACGCGCGCGAGGAGCTCGGAATCGTCGGGGTACGCCTGCAGAAAGCACAGCGTCTCGTGCAGGCGCAGGAGCGCCCTCGCGTCGCGGACGGCCACGCCTTCCAGCTCGGCGAGGAGCGCGCGCTTGCGCTCCCGGTCTTCGGGGGCGTAACGGGACGCGGCCGCTGCGAGTGCCTCGACGAGGCGGCGGCCGCGAGCCATCTAGGGCTCGGAGTCCTCGATGTGCTCCATGGTCTCGTCGTCGAGACCGAAGTAGTGGCCGAGCTCGTGGACGACCGTGTCACGCACCAGCTCCTCCATCTCGGCCTCGTCGGCGCAGTCTTCCTCGATCGGCCCCTGATAGATGGTGATCGTGTCGGGCATGACGTTGCCGTAGCTCGAGTCGCGGCGCGTGAGGTCGATGCCTCGGTAGAGCCCGTAGAGCGTGTCGGGCGGCTCGACGCCGACATCGGCGAGGGTCTCGTCGTCGGCCCAGTCCTCGACGACGACGGCGATGTTCGCGATCTGGTCCTTGAACCGCTTGGGCAGGCGCCGCATGGCCTTCTCGACCAGCGCCTCGAACCGCCGCCGGTTCATCGTCGACGACCCGTGGACGGCCTAGAGCCCCCGGACGCGCTCGACGTTGATGACGTCCCGGACGTCGCGGATGGCGGCGATGATGTCCTGCAGCTGGCGCAGGTCGGCGACCTCGACGACGAAGTTGTTGATCCCCCGTCGGTCGTCGGTCACCGTCACCTCGGCCTTCGTGATGTTGCCGTTGCGGGCCGAGATGGCGCCCGTGATCTCCGAGAGGAGCCCGGGCCGGTCCTTGCCGATGTAGACCGCGATCCGCACCGGCCGCTTGCCGGGCTCCTCGACGTCCCACTCGACGTCGATCAGCCGCTCACGGTCCAGCACGCTCTTGGCGACGGTCAGGCAGTCGCGCGCGTGCACCGTGAGGCCGCGGCCGCGCGTGATGAAGCCGACGATCGGATCGCCGGGCAGCGGGTTGCAGCACCGCGCGAAGCGCACGAGCAGATCGTCGACGCCGCGGATGCGCACGCCGTCGACCGGCGCCGGGCGGGACGCCGCCGACTTGACCTTCTCCGGCGTCTCCAGGAGCGCGTTGGGCGCCAGCCGGTTCAGCACCTGGTGGACGGAGCTCTTGCCGTAGCCGATGGCCGCCATGAGGTCGTCGGCCCCGGCGAAGCCGAAGTCGGCCGCGGCCTTCTTGATCTCCTCCCCGCCCAGCAGCGCCGTGGGATTCAGCCGGTATTTCCGCGCCTCGCGCTCGAACAGCTCGCGCCCGAGCTCGATCGAGCGCGCGCGCTCCTCGACCTTGAGCCACTGATTGATCTTGGCCCGCGCCCGGGTCGACTTGACGATCTTCAGCCAGTCGCGGCTGGGATGCTGGTTGGGCGAGGTCACGATCTCGACGATGTCGCCCTGGCGGAGCGTGTAGCGCAGAGGGACGAGCTTGGCATTGACCTTGGCGCCGACGCAGTGCTCGCCGACCTTGGTGTGGACCGCGTACGCGAAGTCGAGCGGCGTGGCGCCCTCGGGCAGCGCCTTGACGTCGCCCTTGGGCGTGAACACGTACACCTCGTCCGGGAAGAGGTCGACCCGCACCGTGTCCATGAACTCGCGCGGGTCCTTCGTGTCCTGCTGCGTCTCGATCAGCTGGCGCAGCCACACGAGCGACTCGTCGAGCTTGTCCTTGCCGGTCTTCCGCTCCTTGTAGAGCCAGTGGGCCGCGATACCCTCCTCGGCGATGCGGTGCATCTCGCGCGTGCGGATCTGGATCTCCACCGGATCGCCCTTGGGCCCGATCACCGTCGTGTGGAGCGACTGGTACATGTTGACCTTCGGCATCGCAATGAAGTCCTTGAAGCGCCCGGGCACCGGCTTCCAGAGCGAGTGGATCACGCCCAGGGCGCCGTAGCAGTCACGCACCGACGCGGTGATGACGCGGACGGCCGTCAGGTCGTAGATCTCGTCGAACTCGCGGCCCTGGTCGTGCATCTTCTTCCAGATCGAGTAGAAGTGCTTGGGCCGGCCGCGGATTTGCGAGTCGATCCCGACTTCGGCGAGCTTCTTGTGGAGGATCGCGATCACATGGTTGATGTCGGCCTCGCGCTCGAGGCGGCGCTTGGCGACGCGCTTCTGGAGGTCGAGGTAATCGCCCGGGCTCAGCGAGCGGAGCGCCAGGTCCTCGAGCTCGGCCTTCACCTTCGCCATGCCGAGCCGGTGGGCCAGCGGCGCGTAGATGTCGAGGGTCTCCTGCGCGATCTTCTTGGCCTTGTCGGGCGGGAGGTAGTCCAGGGTGCGCATGTTGTGCAGCCGGTCTGCGAGCTTGATCATGAGCACGCGCAGGTCGCGCGCCATCGCGACCAGCATCTTCCGGAAGTTCTCGGCCTGCCGCTCTTCGCGCGACGAGAACGCGAGCTTGCCGATCTTCGTGACGCCGTCGACCAGCTCGGCGATCTCGCCGCCGAACTCGCGCTCGAGGTCGGCCTTGGTCGCCGCCGTGTCCTCAAGCACGTCGTGCAGGAGCCCGGCGGTGACGGTGGTGACGTCCATCTTGAAATCGACCAGGAGATTCGCAACTTCGAGGGGATGGCTGAGATACGGCTCGCCCGAGGCTCGCTGCTGGCCCTGGTGGGAGGCGGCCGAGAACCGATAGGCGCGCTCGAGAATGTCGAGATCAGCGCCCGGCTGATACTTCGGAATCTCCTCGATCAGCGTCTCTAGTTGGGTCACGGCGCCCGAACCCCTGATTGACCAACTAGTTTGACACGCTGGTCAGGCTTTTGCCACCGCTTTCTTGCCGCGCCGCAGGCGTCCCTCGACGTGGCTCGTCCAGTCGACGACGAGCGCGGCGGCCACGTAGGTGGTGGAATACGTGCCGGTGATGACCCCGACGAAGAGGACGAACGCGAAATCCTCGAGGGTCTTGCCCCCCAAGAAGAGCAGGACGGCCGCCGAGAAGAAGGTGGTGAGCGAGGTCAGGATGGTCCGCGACAGGGTCTGGTTGACGGCGTCGTTCATCTGCTCGGCGAACGTGCGTCCCTTCGGCGTCGACTTGCCCCGGTTCTCCCGGAGCCGGTCGTAAGCGACGATCGTGTCGTTGACCGAATAGCCGATGATTGTCAGCAGCGCCGCCAGCACCGGCAGCGAGAACTCGCGATTGAACAGCGAGAGCGCGCCGAGACACACGATCACGTCGTGCAGGACGGCGATCACAGCGGCGACCCCGCCGCGGAGATCGAACCGGAAGGCCAGGTAAATGGCGATCCAGACGAGACCGGCCAGGACGAGGTACACCGCCTGCAGCTGCAGCTCGCGGCCCACCTGGGGGCCGACGAACTCGACGCGGCGGATCTCGAACTTGCCGAGCGACGGATCCGCGCCGAGCGCGGCCTGCACCCGCCGCGAGATCTCCTCCGACCCGACCGCCACCAGGGGCATCCGGATGATGTACTCGCGGGGGTCGCCGAACTGCTGGATGATGCTGTCGCCGAGCTGGATCGTGGCGAGAGCCGTCCGGATCTTCGCGATCGCCGGCGACTGCTCGAAGCGCACCTGGATCAAGGTGCCGCCCGTGAAATCGATGTCGTAGCGCAGCCCGCCCTTGACGGCGAGCGAGCCCAGGCTGATCAGGGTTATCGCGATCGAGACGATGTACGCCCATTTCCGCTTGCCGATGAAGTCGTAGTTCGGATTCTTGAAGAGCTCGATCATATCGAGATCGCGTCCACCTTACGCCGTCCCATGTACAGGAGGTCGAAGAGCAGGCGCGTGAAGAAATAGGCGGTGAAGAGGCTCGCCCCGAGGCCGATGAACAAAGAGACGCCGAACCCCTTGACCGAGCTGGTCCCGAACGACAGGAGAATGATCGCGGTCCCCATGACGGTGAGGTGCGTGTCCACGATCGTCCGCAGCGCGCGGCGGAACCCGGCCTCGATGGACGCGCGCGGAGTCTTCCCCACCCGCAGCTCTTCCCGGATCCGCTCGAAGATCAGGATGTTCGTGTCGACGGCCATGCCGATCGTCAGCGCGATGCCGGCCAGGCCCGGCAAGGTCAAGGTCGCGCGGATGGCCGCCATGCAGGCCAAGAGAATCAGGAGGTTCAGGCCGAGGGCCACGTCGGCCACGAGCCCGGAGAGCCGGTAGTATACGAGCATGAAGACGAAGACGACGACCCCCGAGCCGGCGATGGCGATCAGCCCCTGGCGGATTGAGTCGGCGCCCAGCGACGGCCCCACGGTGCGCTCCTCGAGGATGACGACCGGGGCGGGCAAGGCGCCGGCCCGCAGCACGATGGCCAGATCGCGCGCGTCGTCCACCGTGAACTGGCCCGTGATGACGGCGCGCCCGCCGGGGATTCGCTCGTTGATGCGCGGCGCCGAGTAGACGGTGCCGTCGAGGATGATCGCCAGCCGCCGGCCGACGTTCTGCTCGGTGACCTCGCCGAAGATCCGCGTACCGGTCGACGTGAACTCGATCGCGACCTGCCAGTTGCCCATCGAGTTCGGGTCGGCCGAGACCTCGGCGCGCGTCAGCTCGGCGCCCGTCAGCAGGGTGCGCTTCTGGACCACGTACGGGATCTTGCGCTCGGTCTTCGTCTGCTTGTCGACCTCGCGCCCGTAGAGGACCTCGGAGGTCTCCGGAAGGTGACCGGCCAGCGCCTGATCGACCGGCGTCCGCTCGTCGAGCAGCTTGAACTCGAGCAGCGCGGTCTTGCCGATGAGGGCCTTGGCGCGCGCCGGGTCCTGGATGCCCGGCAGCTGGATCAGGATCTTATCCGAGCCCTGGCGCGTGATCGTGGGCTCGCTCACACCGAACTGATCGATGCGGTTGCGGATGGTCTCGAGCCCCTGACGGATGGCGTCGTCGCGCAGCTGGCTGGCGCGCCGCTCGCTCATCACGAGCCGGAAGGTTCCGGCCGCCTGATCGTCGTCGCGCCGCTCGAACGTCTCGAACTCCGACACGACGGTCCGGGCGTCGTTCCACGACTGGGGGCCGGCGAGCTCGACCCGGATCGCGGTATCGCCCTCGCGCGCGATGCGCTTGACGGCGATGCCCTTGCGCTCGAGCGCCGCCTTGAGGTCCTCGGCCGCCCGATCCGTCTGACTGGCCACGTGCCGGTCCGCCTCCACGCCGAGCATGAGGTGGATCCCGCCCTGCAGATCGAGCCCGAGGTTGATCGCGCTTCGCGGCGGGTACAGGTACCACACGGAGACGACGATCACGGCGATGACGAGGCCGATGCGCAGCCGGAGGTGCCTAGGCATCCTTCTCGCCCTGCCCCGCCGTGACGCGGCCGATGGCGGAGCGGTCGAATTCGAGCTTGACCTGATCGGCGACCCGCAGGGTCACGGTGTGCTCGTTGATCCCCGTCACGGTGCCGTGCAACCCGCCGGTGGTCACGACGCGGTCGCCCCTCTTGATCGACCCGAGCATCTGCTCGCGCTCCTGTTTCTGCTTCTGCTGCGGGCGCAGCAAGAGGAAGTAGAAGATCGCGAGCATCGACGCGATCATGATGATCGTGGGCAGCATGCTCTGAGCGCCGCCGCCCGGCGGCGCCCCGGCCGCGTACGCGAGGTCAGGGAAGAGCATCGAGTCCGACGCCTCCGAGGATGGCTGGTCCGTGAAACATCAACGGATGATACTGCATCGACCAGGGTCGGTCCAGAATAGTCGTCCTTGACGGCGTCGGCACTCGCCGGAGAATGAGCTCATGGAATCGTACGACGTCGTGGTGCTGGGTGGCGGCTCCGCGGGCGAGACGGTCGCGACGACGGTCGCGCGCGGCGGCAAGTCGGTGGCGGTCGTGGAGGAGAGGCTGCTCGGCGGCGAGTGCCCGTACTTCGCCTGCATGCCCAGCAAAGCGATGCTTCATTCGGCGGAGATCCGCCATCGGATCGCCAACGCCCACACGGAGGGCGCGGTGAGCCGGCCGTTGAGTCTCGACGACGGCAAGCTCGCGTATCGCGCCGCGGCGGCCCGGCGCTACGAAGTCGCCGACCGTCTCGACGACGCCGAGCGCGCGCGCGAGCCTCAGGCACTCGGCGTCACCGTGCACCGCGCGCGCGGACGCGTCGTTCGAGCCGGCGCCCTCGAGATCGACGGGCGGACCATCGGCTGGACCGATCTCGTCGTCGCCGCCGGCACGGTCGCGGTGATTCCCGAGATCGAGGGCCTGGATCGGGCATCGGCGTGGACGAGCGAGGATTTCTATACGGCGTCGGAGCTGCCCGAGTCGGCGCTCGTGCTCGGCGGCGGGCCGGTGGGTTGCGAGATCGCGCAAGTCCTGGCTCGCTTCGGCGCGCGCGTCACGATCGTCCAGCGGGCGCCGCGCCTGATCCTGGCCGAGGAGCCCGCCGTGGCCGAGATTCTGACGCAGGTCTTTCGCCGGGAGGGAATCGACGTTCGCCCGAGCGCCAGGGCCGTCCGGTCGGAGCTGCGAGCCGACGCTGCGCGACTCGCGCTGGCCGACGGGGCTCAGCTCGCGGCCCAGAAGCTCATCGTCGCCGTCGGGCAGGCGCCCCGGCTGGACGGGCTCGGCCTGGAGGCCTTGAGCATCCAGCCGGGAGCCGACGGTTTTCTGCAGGTGGACGATCGGTGTCGCGTCGGCCAACCTGCTGGGCCGCCTGGCCCGCGCCGACCATCGCGCCATTCCCCGCGGCGTCTACACCGACCCGGCGGTGGCCTGCGTGGGCCTCACGTCGAGCCAGGCCCGGGAGCAAGGCTACGACGTGGTCCACGCGGCGACGGAGATCGGCCACACCGCGCGCGCCAGCGCGACGGGATTGAAGTCGGGCCGGCTCGTCCTCATCGGAGATCGCCGACGCCGCATCGTGCTCGGAGCCGCCGCGATCGGTCCCCATGCCGAGGAGTGGATCGGCGAGGCGGTGCTCGCGATCCGGGCCGAGATCGCGATCGACGTGCTGACGGACGTCGTCCACCCGTTTCCGACGTTCAGCGAAGCCTACGAGCCGCCGCTGCGGGAGCTGGCCGAGAAAATGAACGGGAGCGCCTGACCGCACGCCGGCGGGCGCGCGTCAATCCGACCCGGGCTCCTCGGCGCTCGCCGACACCGGATAGCGCGAGAAGAACCGGGCCTGGAAGGGCGCGAAGCCGCCCGCGACGATCGCCGCGCGCATCTCGCGCGCGAGCCGGAGAAAGAACGTCACGTTGTGCAGCGTCAGCAGCCGATACGCGAGGAGCTCGCCGGCCATGAACAGGTGACGCAGGTACGCGCGCGAGAAGCCGCGGCACGCGTAGCACTCGCAGTCGAGGTCGAGCGGCGCGCCGTCGCGGACGTAGCGCGCCTGCTTGAGCGTGACGGGACCGTCCGCGGTGAAGGCCTGACCGTTGCGCGCGTTCCGCGTTGGCAGCACGCAGTCGAACATGTCCACGCCGCGCGCGACCGACCGCACGAGATCTTCCGGCTTGCCGACTCCCATGAGATAGCGCGGCTGGCCCTCGGGCAGGAGACTCGCCACGAGCTCGGTCAGGTCGTACATCGCCGGCTTCGGCTCGCCGACCGCCATGCCGCCGATCGCATAGCCGTCGAAGCCGAGCTCGACCGTGGCCCGCGCCGCCCGCCTCCTGAGATCCCTCTCCGCTCCGCCCTGCACGATCCCGAACATCGCCTGGCTGCCGGCGGCCGCTCCGCCGCGCGCCGCCCTCGACCGCGCCGCCCAGCGCAAGGTCAGCTCGAGCGAGCGCTCGGCGTCCAGGCGCGAGGCGGGGTACGCGAGGCACTCGTCGAGAGGGTGGATGATGTCGGCGCCGAGCGCCTGCTGAACCTCGACCGCGATCTCGGGCGAGAGGAAGTGGGTCGAGCCGTCGACGGGCGAGCGGAACTCGACGCCCGCGTCGGTGATCTTCCGGAGCTTGGAGAGGCTGAACACCTGAAATCCACCGGAGTCGGTCAGGATCGCGCGGTCCCAGCCCATGAAGCGGTGCAGTCCGCCCATCTCGCGGACCACGTCGTGTCCGGGCCTGAGGAACAGGTGATAGGTGTTGGCCAGCACGATCTGCGCGCCCGCCGCGCGGAGGTCGTCCGGCCCCAGCGCCTTCACGGCGGCGTGCGTGCCGACCGGCATGAAGATCGGCGTCTCGACGACGCCGTTCGCCGCGGTCAGCCGGCCGGCGCGGGCGGCCCCGTCGGTGGCGACCAGCTCGAACTTCACAGGATCAAGGTCGCGTCGCCGTAGGAATAGAAGCGGTAGCCGGCGCGCACGGCGTGGCCGTACGCCTTCAAGATCAGCTCGCGCCCGGCGAACGCGGCGATCATGACCAGCAGCGACGAGCGCGGCAGGTGGAAGTTCGTCAACAGAGCGTCCACCGCGCGGAAGGCATAGCCGGGCGTGATGTAGATCCCCGCGGCGCCGTCGAGCGCCCGCACCCGGCCGTCCGGGCCGACCGCGCTCTCCAGCGCCCGCGCCGTCGTGGTGCCGACCGCGATTACCCGGCGGTGCTCGTCGCGCGCCCGGACGACGGCGTCGGCCACGCTCCGGGCGATCGCGACCCGCTCGGGCGGCAGCACGTGGTCCTCGACGCGCGCGGCCTTGATCGGGCGGAACGTGCCGGGCCCGACGTGCAAGGTGAGCTCGTGCACCTCGACGCCGCGGCGCCGGATGGCGTCGAGGAGGGCCGGCGTGAAGTGGAGCCCGGCGGTGGGAGCCGCGACCGATCCCGGCGGCCGGGCGTAGACCGTCTGATAGCGCTCGAGGTCCTCCGCGGTGGGCGCGGCGAAGCGCTCGATGTAGGGCGGCAGCGGGGGCACGCCGCGCTCGCGCAGCAGATCCTCGATCGAGCCGTCGAGCCGCTCGACGACGCGCGGTCCGTCGGCGTCGGCGCCCACGATGCGCAGCCGTGCTTCACCGACCGCGAGCTCGGCCCCCCCACGGCTCCGCCGGCCCGGGCGCGTCAGCGCGCGCCAGCGGCCTGGGTCGATCGCCTCGAAGAACAGGAGCTCCACCTGGTACCCGCCGGCGTCCCGCGCCAGGACCCGCGCCGGGATCACCCGCGAGTTGTTGACGACGAGGCAGTCGCCGGGCCGGAGCAGGTCGGGGAGCTCTGCGAAGCCGTGGTCCTCGAAGCCGCCCCGCGCGCGGTCGACGACGAGCAGCCGCGACGCGTCGCGTGCCGGCGCCGGCGTCTGCGCGATCAGCGCGGACGGCAGCTCGTAGTCGAGCTCGAAAAGGTCCACGGCACGTCAGTGTACATAGCTCGGCTGTCGAAAGCCGACTAGACGCTGGCGAGGGACTCCCGAACCTTACGAAGTCGGCTCAGCGAACCCAGAACTTTCGGCTGGTCGTTCGTGAGGTGGCGCACGATCACGTCGGTGTAGCCGAGCGCGGCGAGCGCGGCGAAGCGCTCCGCGACACCCTCGACGGAGCCGGCGACGAGCGCCGCCGGCGGGATGCCCCGATAGCCCGTCGCCAGGACTTTCCCCTTCACGTCGTCGGCGTCGGCGGCCGACTCGCCGACGTAGATGTCGCGGCGGATCGCGACCGCCGGGGGAGTCCGACCGTACGCCTTGCACCGCTCCAGGTAATACGCCGCCTGATCGCGCGCCTCGTCGAGCGGGAGCGACGGCGACGCGAGGAAACCGTCCGCGAGGCGCGCGGCGCGGTCGATGGCCGGGCGCGCGCTGGCGCCGATCCAGTACTCGACGTTCTCGGCCGGGCGCAGCGCGAGCCGCGCGTCACGAAACGCGAAGCGGCCGGCCGAGCTGACGGTCTCGCCTCGCAGCAGGCGCTGGACGATCGAGAACGATTCCTCGAAGGCCGAGGGCCGGTACTTGAGCGTCGTGCCCATGGCCGCGAACTGCGCCTCATCGTAGCCGAGCCCGCACTGGACGATGAAGCGGCCGCGCGCGATCGCGGCGAGCGTGCCGACCTGCTCCGCCACGAGCACTGGGTTCCACAGCGGCAGGAGGAACAGGCAGCCGGCCGGAGCGTCGCCCCACTCGGCCAGGAGCCGGCCGAGGATCGGCACGTTCTGGTAGTAGGGCCCCGGCGTCGCGTGGTGGTCGCCGACGAACAGGGAGTCGAGGCCGGCTTGCCGCGCCGCCGCGGCGCGCTCGATCATCCAGCGCGCACCCTCCCGTGGATCCTTGACCGCGTGACTGCTCGTCAGCGAGATCCCGACTCTCATCGCCAGGCAGAGCTTAGCCGATCTTCGAGCCGGGCGCGACCGGCCGATCGGGGTTGAGCAGGATCACGTCGCCCGCCTCGTTGTAGGCGCCGAGCACGAGGACCTCCGAGACGAACGGGCCGATCTGCTTCGGGGGAAAGTTGACGACCGCGACGACCCGGCGGCCGATCAACTCGGCGGGCCGGTAGTGCGCGGTGATCTGCGCGCTCGAGCTCTTGACGCCGAGAGGGCCGAAGTCGATCCAGAGCCGGAGGGCGGGCCGCCGCGCTTCGGGGAACTCGCTGGCGTCGGTGACGACACCGACCCGCATGTCCACCTTTTCGAAGTCCTGCCAGGAGATCGTCACCGCAGGCGCACGCCGAGCCAGCCAAGCGTGGTCCCGGGATAGTAGTACTCGAGGATCTTCTCGGCCTTGTACCCCTGCTCGGCCATCCCCTTGGCGCCCCACTGGGACATGCCCACGCCGTGACCGTACCCCCGTCCGGAGAAACGGGCGACCGGGCCGTCGATCGCGACGGCGAACAGCGTCGACTTGACGGTCTCGTAGCCGATCATGCGCCGGAAGTCGTTGCCGCGCAGCCGCGCGGAGCTTCGGGTGCCGTGCACCGTCAGGGTCGCCACGCGGAGCGACGACGTGCGCTCGATCACCTCGATCGCGGTCACCGTGCCCACGTCGTAGCCGTTGCGCCCCAGGACGTCGGTCAGGTCTGCGAGCTTGAGATCGAGGGTCCAGTAGAAGTGCGGCGCTGCGCCCGAGAACTCGTCGCGGATCGCCTTGAGCGCGGGCATGTTCCGCGCCGCGAACACCGCGCGCGGATCCTCGGTGTAGCCGCCACTCGCCGAGTGGTAGAACGCCGGGAACAGCTCGCCGTCCCACAGGAGCACCTGGCCGGACGTGTCGCGCACCGCGTCCCAGATCGGGGACGACGCGGGCACGTGTCCCGCGTACATCTGATGCGTCGTGGTCGCGACGACGTGGTAGGGCTTGGCGCCGCTCGACGCGCGCAGAAACGCCGCGTAGGTCCTGGCCACGATGGCCTGGGCGCGCAGGGTCTCGACCGGCCAGCGCTCGCTGGTCTCGGCCCGCAGGACGCCGACCACGTACTCCTCGAGGCGCACCTCGTTCACGATCGCGAGCCCGTCGCCGTACCGGACGATCTCCAGGGTCGCAGGATACTCGCGCCCGTTCATCCGGATCGGCGCGTCGCTCGTCAGGCGAAAGGCGGTCGCCGAGCGGCCGCCGATCTCGACGCCCAGGCCGCCCACGACGGCGCGCACGGTATCGGTCCGCCAGCCGCCGCGCGGGCACGCGGCGCAGCCGAGCTCGCTCACCTCGATGTTGAGACCTCTGACCTCGGCCGACCGCGCGTTCTCGGCGATTGCCACGCGGATGGTGTCGGCCGCGACCATCGCGGTGCTCGACAGCGCCAGCAGCGCCGCCGCCGCGAAGAGGCTGCTCATCGGCGGCCCAGCAGGTAGAGCACGACGGTCAGGACGACGCTCAGCAGCAGCGAGGTCGCGAGCGGGAAATAGAACGTGAAGTTCCCGCGCTGGAAGTGGATGTCGCCCGGCAGACGACCGATCCACGGCACGCGGTCGACGAGCACGAGCACCACGCCGGCGAGGGCGATCAGGAGACCGAAGGCGATGAGGATTTTGCCAAGGTCGTGCACGTCACTCGAACAAGCCTTGCTGACCCGGGGCGGCGGCCGGAGGTTGTTTGCCCAGGTGGCGATAGGCTTCGCGGGTGACGCGGCGTCCGTTCGGCGTCCGGACGACGAAGCCGATCTTCAGCAGGTAGGGCTCGACCAGCTCCGAGAGGGTCTCGGCCTCGTCGTTGATCGTGGCCGCGATCGCCTCGAGCCCGACCGGCCCGCCGCCGTAGTGGTCCACGATCGCCGTGAGGAAGCGCCGGTCGAGCCGGTCGAGGCCGCGGGCGTCGACCCCTTCGCTGTCGAGGGCGCGGCGCGCGATGTCCTCACCGATCACGCCGTCGCCCTTCACCTGCGCGTAGTCGCGGACACGGCGAAGCAGACGGTTCACGATGCGCGGCGTTCCGCGGGAGCGGCGCGCGAGCTCGTGGGCGCCGTCGGGGCCGATCTTCGACTCGAGGATCGCCGCCGAGCGGGTCACGATCCGCGAGAGCTCGGCCTCCGAGTAGAAATCGAGGTGGTGGAAGATGCCGAAGCGCTCGCGCAGTGGCGCCGACAGCATGCCCGGGCGCGTCGTCGCCGCCACGAGCGTGAAGGGCCGGAGCGCGTACTTGAGCGTACGCGCGTGCAGCCCCTTGTCGATCACGAAGTTGACGGCGAAGTCTTCCATCGCCGGATACAGGAGCTCTTCGACCGCTCGGGGCAGCCGGTGGACCTCGTCGATGAAGAGGACGTCCTTCTCGCCGAGGTTCGTCAGGATGCCCATCAGGTCGGCGCCGCGCTCGATCGCCGGGCCGGACGTCGTCACCAGGGTGGTGCCCATCTCGTTGGCGAGGATCCCGGCGAGCGTCGTCTTGCCGAGCCCGGGCGGCCCGTAGAGGAGCACGTGGTCCACGCACTCCTGCCGCATCTTCGCCGCGTCCACCGAGACGCGCAGGCTCGAGACTGCCTGCTCCTGGCCGACGTACTCCTCGAACGTGCGGGGACGGAGCTGGCGCTCGAACTGCGCCTCCTCGGGCGCCGAGATCCGGCTCAGGATCTTGCCGTCGTCGGCCGTCGCCGCCGTCACGCCTTCTGCCCGCGGTAGATCTCGTCGAACAGCTCTTCCGGCGACATGATCGACGGACGGCGGCGCAGCGCGTCGGTGATGAGCTGGGAGGCCTCCGAGGGTCGGTGGCCGAGCTGCTTGACCATGATCTCCCACACCAGCTCGCGCAGGCTGTCCGCGTCGGTGGGCGCCTTCGGGGCGGCGGCGACCGGCTCCACCGGCGCGCCCTCGCGCGCCAGCGCGAACTTCGCCACCTTGTTCGAGAGCTGCGCGACGATGTTCTTGGCCTTCTGCGGGCCCACCCCGGGGAGGCCGCGCAAGAACTTCTCGTCCTGGCGCGCGATGGCCGCGGCCAGCTCGCCGACCGGCATCGCGAGGGCGCGCGCGGCGACCATCGGGCCGATGTCCTTCACCGTGATCAGCTTCTCGAAGAATTCCTTGTCGAGATCGGAGGTGAAGCCGATCAGGACCGGGCGCGGCTGGTCGCGCGTGGCGTGGTAGTAGATGACCAGCTCGAGCTCGCTCCCCTTCTCGCCCGGACCGGCGCCGACGTGCTCGATCTGGCGCAGGGTGATGGGCGGCAGGAACACCTCGTAGCCGAGCCCGCCGCACTCGACGATCACGCGGTCCTCCAGCTTGCGCCGCAGTCGCCCGCTGAGGGTCGCGATCACGCCAGCCGCCCACCTAGACGCGAGAAGCCGGTCAGCGCCAGCGCGAGCGCGTCGGCGACGTGCGACGGCGTCGGGAGCGCGTCGAGCTTGAGGAGCCGCCGGACGGAGTGCTGCACCTGGTGCTTGGAGGCCCCGCCGGCGGCGGCGACCGCGCGCTTGACCTCGGCCGGCGCCAGCGCCAGGACCGCGACGTCGCACTGGCGCGCGGCCAGACAGATGACGCCGCGGGCGTGGGCCATCAGCAGGGCCGTCCGCGGAAACTTGTACTCGGCGTAGAGATCCTCGAGGACGAGCACCGCCGGCGTCTCGGCCTCGAGGAGGCGCCGGACGCCGTCGTAGATCAGATGGATCCGCGCTTCGAGCGGCAGATCCGCGCTCGTCGAGATGACGCCGCTACCGAGCACCGCGACCCCGCCCGCGGCCGGCTCGATCAGTCCGTAGCCGGTCCCGACCAGGCCGGGGTCGACGCCGAGGACCTTGAGGCTATGCGGCCGAGATGGCCTCGAGAACCTCGTCAGGAATGTCGTAGTTAGCGTAGACGGACTGGACGTCGTCCAATTCCTCCAGCGCCTCGACCAGGCGCACCACGGCGGTCGCGTCCTTGCCTTCGACCCGTACCGTCGACTGCGGAACGAAGCTGACCTGGCCCTCCAGCACGGGAACCCGCGCCCGACTCAGCGCGTCGCGCACGGCGTCCATTTCAGCAGGCGAGGTCACGATCTCGAAAGCTTTTTCGGCCCGACGCATGTCGGTCGCGCCGGCGTCGAGCGCCTTGCCCAAGAGCTCGTCCTCGTCGATCTTCGAGGAGTCCACCTGGATGATCCCGTGGCGCTCGAACATCCAGGCGACGGCGCCCGAGGAGCCCATGTGGCCCCCGAATTTCTCGAACACGTGGCGGATCTCCGGGCCGGTTCGATTGCGGTTGTCGGTCAGCACCTGGACGAGCACAGCGACGCCGCCCGGCGCGTACCCTTCGTACGAGATCTCTTCGTAGGACTCGCCCGGCAGCTCTCCCGTCCCCTTCTGGACCGCCCGCTTGATATTGTCCTGCGGCATGTTCGCTTCCTTGGCGGACTCGATCGCGGCCTTCAGGCGCATGTTGGCCTTGGGATCGCCGCCGCCGTTCTTCGCCGCCACCGTGATCTCACGGAGGATCTTGGAGAAGAGCTTGCCGCGCTGGACGTCGGTCTTGCCCTTCTTGCGCTTGATCTGTGCCCACCGGGAGTGCCCTGACATCGTCCTACCCTCTTTCGTTGAGCAGCATCGCCTTGAGTCCCTTCACCCGCTCGAGTCTCAGCGCCCGCCGGCCGAGCGCGGCCTCCCAGCGACGACGGGCGCTCGCGGTCGTCGGCGTGTACGGCGGACACGGTCGCGGACGCAGGTCGGGTCCGAGGTGCACGTACGTCACGAACGCGGTGCAGGCGTGCCGCACCTCGCCGGACCATGGCTTTTCCGCCAGCACCTTCACGCCGACCTCGAGCGACGAGGTGCCGACGTGATTGAGCCCCGCCTTGAACGTCACGACCTCGTGCGTGAAGATCGGCGAGTAGAAGTCCATCGCGTCCACGCACGCCGTCATCACGAGCCCCTTGCAGTATCGCATCGACAGGATCCCGCCCGCCTCGTCGAGCGCCATCAGCATCTTGCCCACGAACATCGTGTTCCCGAAGAGCGCGTCCTCGGGCAGGACGCTCCGGGCCGATTCGAACCGCCAGTCGACGTCCATGTCGCCGGCGTCGGCATCGGTCTCGGCGCTCGCGGACAGGCGCGACGCCCGCTGGGCGAATCGTGTCAGCCGCTGCTCGCGCCTCGCCCGCGCCGCCTCGACCAGCGCGGCCTCGGTGGCGTCCCGGGCACGAATCTTAGCCTCGACCGGGCGCGGACGCACGCCCTCATCGACCTTCACGAAGACCAGGTGAGAGTTCAGGGTGGCCCGGCGCTGGCCGGTCACCACGTCCTCGGCGAACACCCGTACCCCCACCTCCAGGGAGCTCGTGCCGACGTATTCGACGCCGGCCCTGAGAATGGCGATCTGGCCCACCTTGACCGGATGGAGGAAATCGATGTCGTCCATCGCCCCGAGGACCACGGTGCCGCGCGCGACGCGCGAGGCGGCCAGGGTCCCCGCCTTCGTGATCCACTCCATCATCCGCCCGCCGTGAATCTGTCCCGGCCCGCCGGCGTGTTCCGGAAAAACCCACTCGATCATCTCGAGCGTGGTATCGGCGATCGATAGCATACCGAGAGCCTAGCACCCTCAGCGGGTCGCGCCGGGGGCCGGGGCCAGGGCTGGCGGGATCTCAAGGCTCACGGTATCGAGACGGTGGATGCCGCTCGGATGAAGCCTGAGCCCCTTGACGTCGGAGCGAGCCACGGCCCACTGCAGCCGCACGTAGATCGGAAGCCACGGCAGCTCTTCCGCCAGCATCGCCTGCCCGCGCAGATAGAGCCGCTGGCGCTCCGACCGGAACGAGAGCTGGCTCGCCCGGATCAGCACGTCGTCCAGCCTCTGGTTTCGATAGAAAGAGAAGTTCATCGTGCGCGGCCCCCTCACCGCCGCCTCGCTGGTCGACAGCGGATAGAGGAGGAGATGGGGATCGCCGCCCGCGACCGTCGCTTCCGTAAGAGCCATGTCGAAGGCCCCGGCCTGCAGGAGGGAGCGCATGGTCCCCTCCGGCTCGACCTGGATGTTGAGGGGCAGAACGTCCGAGCTGAGAAGCAGCTGGATCGTCTCCGCCAGCTTGGGCAGGTTGAGCGGCGCCATCTCCGCCGGCACCAGAAAGGTCGGCTTCGACTCCTTCGGCCACCGGCTCTCCTTGACGAGCGCCTTTACCGTCGTCCGGCTCCCTCCGAGGATCGGCGAGCCCTCGCGACGCCCCCACATGCCGGGAGGCAGAAAGGACTGCAGGGGGACGGCCGCCCGGTCGAGCGTCTGGCCGAGGATCGCCGGATCGATCGCCGCGGCGACGGCCTTGCGGAGCGTACGCTGCGAGAAGGGCTCCTTCTCGGTCTGGAAGGCCAGATATCCGATGCGAGTCCCGGGCGCCGAGAGCGCGCCCTCGGCGCGCCGCGGGGGACCGGCAGGAAACCAGATGTCGAGCGACCGCGAGTCGAGCTCGGATTCGGCCTGGTCGTCGGCGCTCACGTCGAGAAAGACGAGACGCTCCGACTTCGGCGGGCCCGCCCAGTAGCCCGGCATCGCCTCGAGCGCCAGCCGCCCGACCGAGGCGTCGACGACACGATAGGGCCCGGTGCCGATCAGGCGTCCGGCTCCGTCGGGGGCGCTCGAGGGCTTCGCGATCGAGAGCCCGGGGTGGGCCAGCACCGTGAGGAGGGGTGCGTAGGGCTGGACCAGGACGATCTCGACCGTCCGAGAATTGGGGGCGCGAACTTCCTTGATCACGCCGGGCGAGCCACGTAGCAGCGCCGGCCACGTCCGGTTCGCGCCAAGGGCGTCAGGCTTCAGCTGACGCTCGAAGCTCGCGGCGACCTCGCGGGCGGTGAGCGGGCTACCGTCATGAAATTTGACGCCTTCGCGCAGGTCGAACGACCAGACGAGCCCATCGCGCGAGGCGTTCCAGCGGGTGGCGAGCGCCGGCTCGATCTCGGTGCTGCCCTCGCGCCAGGCCACGAGGGTGTCGAAGACCTGACGCGCGATGAGCGGGCTCGTCCCCTCGAGCGCGGCGCCCGGCTCGAGCGCGGAGGGCACGCCCGGGGCGCCGACCCGCAGCTCGCGGCGGACCACCTGCGTCGGCAGCGGCGTGTTCTGGCCGCGGGCCGGCGAGATGGCGAGCGGAGGTGCGGCCAAGAACGTCACAAGGAACGTCACGAGCGGAGCCAGAACGGCAGCGACGCGACTGAACAGCGGCGCGGGCATCATCGTCTTTTATACGTGGAACCCACTATTCACGCCACTCGTTTCGAGAGCGTCGGAGCCCCGCCGAGCTCCACCGCGCGGGTACAGAACTTGCTCCACTTTCCGAGCAGGGGCGCAGGCGAGGTGACGGAGTGGCAAGGGAGCCATGACGATGGGGAAAAACACAGAAAATTCAACATGTCAACCGGCGGTCAGTTACCTGCCAACCTTGACTTTCTTTTTTGCAGCCGCCTATACTTCGAGCACACGGCGAATGCTTGTGCATGAGCGGCGCACAGGGGGTCAAGTGAGAAGGGATGGGCTATGAAGGAGTTCGACAAGAAGAGTAGCCCGAGTCGAGAGGGCTTCTCCAAGTTCCTTCCTGCCTCTATGTCCGATTCGAGCACACGTCGCCGTCTTACGGAGTACGAGATCCAAGTGCAAGACCTTCAGGCATACATTCGGTCGCTCGAAGCGGAGACCGTGCACCTCCGTAAGAAGCTCGAGGACACGCCCAAGGACTTCATGGTCCTCGAGAACAAGCTGCGCGAGGCGAACCGCCAGCTCGTGCAGGCGTTCAATCAGAACGAGAAGCTCGTGAACGCACTCTACGAGGCGCGCGAGCAGATCACCGCGCTCAAGGAAGAGGTCGACAAGCTCTGCGCCCCGCCCTCGACGTACGGCGTCTATCTCGCGGCCAACGAGGACAGCACCGTCACCATCCTCTCGCAGGGTCGCAAGGTGAAGGTCAACCTCCACCCCTCGCTCAAGCCCGAGATGCTCAAGCCCGGCCAGGAGCTCATTCTCAACGAGGGCCTCAACGTCATCGAGGCCGCCGGCTACGAGATCCAGGGCGAGGTCGTCATCCTCAAGGAGCAGCTCGACGCCGAGCGTGCCCTGGTGACCTTGCGCGCCGACGAGGAGAAGGTCGGTATCATCGCCGAGCCGCTGCGCACCTTGCGCCTCAAGACCGGCGATCACCTCCTGCTCGACGCGAAAAGCGGATACCTACTGGAAAAACTTCCCAAGAGTGAAGTGGAAGATCTGACGCTCGAGGAAGTGCCGGACATCGGCTACGAGGACATCGGCGGGCTCGGCGAGCAGATCGAGGCCATCAAGGACGCGGTGGAGCTGCCGTACCTCTACGCCGACTACTACAAGGAGCACAAGCTCACCCCGCCCAAGGGCGTGCTCCTCTACGGCCCGCCCGGCTGCGGCAAGACCATGATCGCCAAGGCCGTCGCCAACAACCTCGCCGAGAAGATCTCCGAGAAGCGCGGCGAGAAGATCAAGGGCTACTTCCTCAACATCAAGGGGCCCGAACTGCTGAATAAGTACGTAGGAGAAACAGAGAGGAAGATTCGAGAGATTTTCGTGAAAGCCAAGGAAAAGGCCGCCGAGGACGTGCCAGTCATCGTCTTCTTCGACGAGATGGACGCCCTGTTCCGCACCCGCGGCACCGGCATCTCCTCCGACGTCGAGACCACGATCGTGCCCCAGCTCCTGGCCGAGATCGACGGCGTCGAGGGCCTCAAGAACGTCATCGTCATCGGCGCCTCCAACCGCCAGGACCTCATCGACCCGGCCATCCTCCGCCCCGGTCGGCTCGACGTGAAGATCAAGATCGAGCGCCCCGACCGCGAGTCCGCCTCCGACATCTTCGCGAAGTACCTCACCGCGGACGTCCCCTTTGCGGAGTCCGAGACCCGGGGCACCGACATCGCCACCGCCATCACCTCGATGATCACCACGACCGTCGAGGCCATGTACGCGCTGAGCGAGGAGAACCGCTTCCTCGAGGTCACCTACGCCAACGGCGACAAGGAAGTGCTGTACTTCAAGGACTTCTCGTCGGGCGCCATGATCGAGTCGGTCGTGCGCCGGGCCAAGAAGCTCGCGCTCAAGCGCTACATCGGCCGCGGCGCGAAGGGCATCATGGCCGAGGACCTGCTGACGGCCGTTCGTGAGGAGTTCAAGGAGAACGAAGACCTCCCCAACACCACCAACCCTGACGACTGGGCCAAGATCGCCGGCAAGAAGGGCGAGCGGATCGTCTACGTGAAGCCGCTCATGGGCGAGACCAAAGAGAAGCTTCGGAGTGTCGAGAGGGTCGTCAATACGGGTCAGTACCTGTAGCGCAGCGGGGGCTCGCCGCGAGCCCCCGACGATTAAGCAATGGGGGGGCGTCCGAACGCCCCCCCATTTCCCCCCCAGCCCTGTGACTACCGGGGGGCGGTCTTTCCAGAGGACGGCATGGCGATCCCGAAAGTCATGGGCATCGAAACCGAGTACGGGATCACGGTGAAGAATCAGCCGGACTTCAACCCGATCCTCTCCTCACTGCTGCTGATCAACTCCTACGAGACCTTCCGCTCCTCCCGCGTGCGCTGGGACTACGAGGCGGAGAGCCCGCTCCGCGACGCGCGCGGCTTCGAGTACATGGAGGAGAAGGAAGGCACCTCCAAGGAAGAGTCGCGCCTGATCAACCTGATCCTCTCCAACGGCGCGCGCTTCTACGTCGACCACGCGCATCCGGAGTACTCGAGCCCGGAGACGACGAATCCGAGAGATCTCGTCATCTGGGATCGGGCCGGCGAAAGAATACTGAACCTTTCTCGACAGAGGGCAGAAGCAGTCTCCCCGCCCGAGCAGCGGATCCTGATCTACAAGAACAACACCGATAATAAAGGCAACTCGTACGGCACCCACGAGAACTACCTGATGGACCGCCGGGTGCCGTTCGCGCGCATCGTCCAGCACATGATGCCCTTCTTCGTGAGCCGCCAGATCTTCACCGGCGCCGGGAAGGTCGGCGCCGAGAACAACGCCGATCCGTGCGACTACCAGATCTCGCAGCGCGCCGACTTCCTGGAGACCGAGGTCGGGCTGGAGACGATGCACTCGCGCCCGATCATCAACACGCGCGACGAGCCCCACGCCGACCCGGAGAAGTACCGCCGCCTGCACGTCATCGTCGGCGACGCCAACATGAGCGAGGTGTCGAACTACCTCAAGGTCGGCACGATGGCCATCGTGCTGAGCATGGTCGAGGACGACTTCATCGAGCGCGATCTCTCGGTCGACGGGCCGGTCGGCGCCTTCCGCGTGGTGTCGCGCGACCTCACCTGCCGCGAGACGTTCCGGCTCAAGGACGGCCGCAGCATCACGGCGGTCGACCTGCAGCGCGAGTTCCTGGCGATGGCGCACCGCTATTACCGCGACCGCGAGGCCGAGCCCTGGGTGCGCGACGTCCTCGCACGCTGGGAATCGACCCTCGACCGGCTCGCCGACGACCCGATGCAGCTCGGCCGAGAGCTCGACTGGGTGATCAAGCGCCAGCTGATCGAGAACTACATGGCCAAGCACGACCTGGAATGGAACGACTCGCGCGTGCAGATGATCGACCTTCAGTTCCACGACATCCGGCCCGGCCGCGGCCTGTACTACAAGCTCGAGGAGGCCGAGGCGGTCGAGCGCATCGCGACCGACGACGAGATCTCGAAGGCCATCTACGATCCGCCGAAGGACACGCGGGCCTACTTCCGCGGCATGTGTCTGCAGCGCTACGCGGACGAGATCGTCTCGGCGAGCTGGGACTCCGTCATCTTCGACCTCAAGGAGGGCCCGCTGAAGAAGATCTTCATGCTGGAGCCGCTGCGGGGCACGGAGGCGCACGTGCGCCAGCTCTTGACCGAGTCGCCGACGGCCGCCGATCTCCTGCGCAACATCTCGCGCGCGTCCGGAATGTGACGATGACGGACGGCGAGCGCTGGCGGTCGCTCTTCAATGACTACTCCAACTCGAGCTTCCTCGAGGTGCTCCGCCGGGAGTCGCCGCACCTGATCCCGGGCCACGAGGTCCCGGCGGCCGCCGAGGTCCGCGAGCCGGTGCACGGCACGACGGTCCTCTCGGTACGCTACCGTGACGGCGTGATCATGGCCGGCGATCGTCAGGCGACCGCCGGCTATCAGGTCGCGAGCCGCCGCATCGAGAAGATCTTCAAGTCCGACGAGCTCTCGGGCGTCGGCATCGCCGGCGCGGCCGGCCCGGCGATGGAGATGGCGAAGCTTTTCCAGACCGAGCTCGAGCACTACGAGAAGGTCGAGGGCGAGAACCTCTCGCTGGAGGGCAAGGCGAACCGGCTCTCCCAGATGATCCGCATGAACCTGCCGGCGGCGATGCAGGGCCTGGTGGTGGTGCCGATCTTCGCGGGCTTCGACGAGAAGGCGGGCCTGGGCCGGCTGTTCAAGTACGACATCACGGGCGGCCGCTACGAGGAGACCAACTTCGACGCGCAGGGCTCGGGCTCGAAGGACGCGCGCGACTCGCTGAAGAAGCTCTGGAAGCGCGACATGTCCCGCGACGAGGCGCTGCGGGTCTCGCTCGAGGCGCTCATCGACGCCGCCGACGAGGACGTCGGGACCGGCGGGCCCGATCTGGTGCGCGGGATCTTTCCGTCGGTGAAGACCATCACGCGGTCCGGATTCGGCGACGTGCCCGAGGAAGAGGTCAAGGGTCTCTGCGAGGCGATCCTGGGCGAGCGCTCGCGCACCGGGAACGGGGCCTGAGCCATGCCGCTCCCCTACTACGTGAGCCCCGAGCAGATGATGAAGGACAAGGCCGAGTATGCCCGCAAGGGCATCTCGCGCGGCCGGTCCCTCGTCACGCTCGAGTACGGCGACGGCATCCTCCTGGTCGCCGAAAACCCGTCTACCCTCCTGCACAAGATCTCCGAGATCTACGACCGGATCGCGTTCGCCGGGGTCGGCAAGTACAACGAGTTCGAGAATCTCCGGATCGCCGGCATCCGGCACGCGGACGTCAAGGGCTATTCCTACAGCCGGGGGGACGTGACGGCCAAGGCGCTGGCCAACGCGTACTCGCAGGCCCTCGGCAACATTTTCACGCAGGACATCAAGCCCTTCGAGGTCGAGGTGCTGGTGGCCGAGGTCGGCGACGCCAACGGCGCGCGCAACGAGATCTATCACATCCTCTACGACGGCACGATCGAGGACGAGCGCAACTACGCGGCCATGGGCGGCCAGTCCGACGAGATCCGGCGCTTTCTGAAAGATCACCACAAGGAGGGCATGCCGCTCGACGAGGCGCTGCAGCTCGGCGTGCGCGCCCTGACCGTGACGCAGAACAAGACTCTGACCGAGAAGGATCTGGAGGTCGCCGTGCTCGACCGCACCAAGGCGCGGCGCAAGTTCCGGAGGATCCCGCTGGAGGCGCTGGGGCAACTGCTGGGCACAGCCCGGTAAGCCGTGTTACGCTTGGGCAGGACGGGCCCATGAAGCGTCGGATCTTCGGCCTCGAGAACGAGTACGGCCTCACCTGCACCCTCAACGGCCAACGCCGCCTCTCGCCCGACAACGTCGCGCGCTACCTGTTCGAGAAGGTCATCCCTGGCGCCCGCAACGCGAACGTGTTCCTGGAAAACGGCGCGCGTCTCTATCTCGACACCGGATTCCATCCGGAGTACGCCACGCCCGAGTGCGACGACGTCGCCGAGCTGGTCATCCACGACAAGGCGGGCGAGCGGATCGTCGAGGACCTGCTCCACCAGGCCGAGAAGCGCCTCCGGGAGGACGGGATCTCCGGCAACATCCTGCTTTTCAAGAACAACACCGACTCGGCGGGCAACTCGTACGGCTGCCACGAGAACTACCTGGTCTCGCGCGACGTCTCGTTCCAGCGGCTCGCCGAGGCGCTGATCCCGTTCTTCGTGACCCGGCAGATCTTCGCGGGCGCCGGCAAGGTGCTCCAGACGCCGCGCGGCTTCCACTACTGCCTGTCGCAGCGCGCGCAGCACATCTGCCAGGAGATCTCCGGCGCCACGACGTCGTCGCGCTCGATCATCAACACCCGCGACGAGCCGCACGCCGACGCAGAGCGCTACCGCCGGCTGCACGTCATCGTCGGCGATTCCAACATGTCGGAAGTCGCCACGTACCTGAAGATCGGCACGACCGCGCTCGTGCTCGACATGATCGAGGACGGCTTCTTCGACCGCGATTACTCGCTGCAGTCGCCGGTGCAGGCGATCCGCGACATCTCGCACGATCCGACGCTCCGCGAGGCGATAAAGCTGAAGGACGGCCGCTCGATTACGGCGCTCCAGATGCAGCTCGAGTACCTCGAGTACGCCACGCGCTACGTCGCCTCGATCAACGCCGACGCCACCACCAGGGACGTCCTCGCCCGCTGGACCGACGTGCTCGCCAAGCTCGAGTCCGATCCGATGCAGCTCGGCCGCGAGCTCGACTGGGTCATCAAGCGTCAGCTGATCGACAACTTCATGAATCGCCACCGCCTGTCGTGGCGGGACCCGAAAGTGTCGCTGCTCGACCTGCAGTACCACGACATCCGGCCCGACAAGGGCGTTTACTACCGCATGATCGCCAACGATCACGTTGACCGGATCACCGACGACGAGACCATCGAGCAGGCCAAGCACGTCCCGCCGCAGACCACGCGGGCGCGCCTCCGGGGCGAGTTCATCCGGCAGGCCAACCTGAAGGGCAAGGACTACCGCGTGGACTGGGTCTACCTGAAGCTCAACGACCCGGAGCGCGAGACGATCCTCTGCAAGGACCCCTTCCAGTCCCACGACGAGCGGGTCGAGCGGCTCATCCGCTCGTTCTAGTCGCGGGAGACGCCAGCTGCGCCTCGGCCGGGGACCCCGGCCACGCGACGACCGCCGCGCCCACCGCCGGTCGGGGAGCCCGTCAGGCCGGGCACAACCGGAAGCCGTTTCGAGGCCTCCACGCACCACGGGCAGGGGCGGGTCGCAAAGGTTGACACCCTCTGTTCGGGGATGCTACGCCTGAAGATGCTGGAGTTAAGCCTCCCCCGCTCATCCGAGCGGCCTCACAGCGTAAGGAGCCTTCCGATGTTCAGTCACCAGAAGGGTGCCCAGAAGCCGGGGTCTCTACCGGCATCGGAGAACGGGCAGCCTGCCGCCCCGGCGATCCCGCTGCTCTCGGTGGTCGGCGAGCGCGCGCGCATGGAGGGCAAGTTCGACATCGCGGACTCGATCCAGGTCGAGTGCGAGGTCGGCGGCGAGATGAACGTCGGCGGCAAGCTGGTCATCGGCGAGAAGGGCGTGGTCAACGCCAACGTCCAGACCGTGGACGCGATCATCATGGGCAGCTACCAGGGCAACATGATCGCGACCGGCAACGTCGAGATCACCGACTCGGGCCGCGTCACCGGTAACATCACGACGGATTCACTCGTGATCTCCAAGGGCGGCTTCTTCAACGGCAACGTCTCGAAGATGAACGAGCTTCCCAACGGCCAGCGGCCGCTCTACCTGGACGACGTGCGGACTGCGCAGCTCAGCGGTCAACGGTAGGCGGCCCCTCGGGGGCGAACGTCATGCGGTGGCGCAAGAGCAAGGAGCCGAGCCGGAGCGGCAGCGACCTCACGGCCTTCATCGACGAAGGGTCCGAGATCGAGGGCAAGTTCACCTTCAACGGGACCGTGATGATGAACGGCAAGTTCAGCGGCGAGATCAATTCGAGCGACAGCCTCATCATCGGCGAGAAGGGCATCGTCAACGCCACGGTCCGCGCCGGGGTCGTCCTGATCAACGGTGAGGTGATCGGCAACGTCCTCGCCACCGAGCGGGTCGAGTTGCGGGGCACCGCCCGCGTCTACGGCGACGTCGAGGCGCCGGTGATCGTCGTCGAAGAGGGCGTGCACTTCGAGGGCCACTGCAAGAACACGAAGGGCCAGTCGGCGGACGTCGCGTCCGCCGACCGCGACGGACTCGACCTCAAGCGCTGAGGCGCCTCACTCCAGCGGGCCGATCGCGCCTTCCACCGCCGCGAGCACGGCGCCCTCCTCGCAGAGCGCCAGCGCGGCGTCGAGATCGGCCTTGAGATAGCGGTCGCGGTCGAGCGGCGCGATCCGCGCGCGGACCGCCGCGCGGGCCGCCGCGCTCCCGCGTCCCGGCGCCAGCGGCGCCCGGAAATCGAGGGCCTGCGCCGCCAGCAGGAGCTCGATCGCGACCACCCGATGCGCCAGGCCGACCGCGCGGCGGGCCTTCAGCGCCGAGCCGGCCGCCATCGAGTTGTAGTCCTCCTGCAGCCCGGAGGTCGGTATCGACTCCACGCTCGCTGGCACGGCCTGCGTCCTGAGCTCGGACGCCAGGGCCGCGGCCCCGTACTGCGCGATCATGTAGCCGGAGTGCACGCCGCCGCGCGGCGAGAGAAAGGGCGGCAGCGCCTCGTTCGTCAGCGGGTTCACGAGCCGGTCGATCCGGCGCTCGCAGATGCCGGCGAGCTGACCGAGCCCCAGGGCGAGCGTGTCGAGCGCGAGCCCCAGCACCTCGCCGTGGAAGTTGCCGCCGCTCAGGACCGCGCCGGCCGCCGGGAACACGAGCGGATTGTCGGAGACCGAGGCCAGCTCGCGCTCGATCACCGACCGCGCGAACGTCACCGCCTCCCGGGTCGACCCGTGCACCTGCGGCATGCAGCGCAGGCTGTAGGCGTCCTGGACGCGCGTGCAGTCCCGGTGCGAGGCGATGATGGCGCTCTCCGCGGTGAGCCTCCTCAAGTTCGCGGCCGCCGCGAGCTGGCCCGGATGGGGCCGGAGCGCGTGGATCCGCGGGTCGAACGCCGCGTTCGAACCCATCAGCGCCTCCAAGGACATCGCGCCGGTGACGTCGGCCAGCCGGGTGAGCCGCCCGGCGTCGAGGACCGCGAGGGCGCCGAGCCCGGCCATGAGATGGGTTCCGTTGAGGAGCGCCAGGCCTTCCTTGGTCTCGAGGACGAGCGCCGTGAGGCCCGCGTGCGCGAGCGCTTCGCGCGCCGGAACCGGCCGCCCCTCGTCGGACGCGGTGCCCTCGCCGACGAGACAGAGCGCCACGTGCGCGAGCGGCGCCAGGTCTCCCGAGGCGCCGACCGACCCGAGCTCGGGCACGACCGGGTGGACCCGCCGGTTCAGGCACGCGATCACGGTTTCGACGACGACGGGCCGCACGCCGGAGGCGCCGCGCGCGAGCGAGGCCGCGAGCAGGAGCATGATCGCGCGGACCTCGGCCGCGGGCAGCGGCGCCCCCATGCCGCCGGCGTGGCTCAGCACGAGGTTGCGCTGGAGCTCGGCGCGCTCACCCGGCGGAATCACGACGTCCTTGAGCTTGCCCACGCCGGTCGTGATCCCGTAGATCGGCTCGCTGCCGGCGGCCAGCCGGTCGACGAAGGCGCGCGACTCGGCGAGCATGCGGGCCGCGACCGGGGCGAGCCTCACCTCCTCGCCGCGGCGCGCGACCGCCTCGACGTGCTCGAGCGCGAGCGGCCCCCCGTCCAGCTCGATCATGTCACGTGCCAGTTTCGCGTCAGCCCGCGCACGCGCGCCAGGAGCTCGGGCTCGTCCACGGTCGCGAGACGGCCAGACTCCACGACCCGCCGACCGTGGACCCAGACGTCGGTCACGGCGCGGTCCGACATCGCGTAGACCACGGATTTCAGGGTATCGGTGCGCGGGTGCAGCGAGGCGTCGCCGAGGTCGACCGCGACGAGGTCGGCGAGCAGCCCCGGCCCGATCGCGCCGGCCTCGAGGCCGAGGATCTCGGCACCCGATCGGGTGCCGAGCTCGAAGGCCGTCGCCGCGTCGAGCGCGCCGCCGTCGAGGAGCCGCACGCGCTGGAGGAGCGCGGCCATGCGCATCTCCTCGAAGACCGAGAGACGGTTGTTGGTGCAGCCGCCGTCGCTGCCGAGCCCGACCCTGACCCCGGCCTTCAGGAGCTCGGGCAGCCGCGTGATCCCGTCGCCGAGGAACATGTTGGAGCTCGGGCAGTAGGCGAGCGCGGCGCGGCGCGCGCCCATCAGGGCGACCTCCTCGTCGTCGAGCCACACGCAATGCACGCCGATCATCCGCGGACCGAGCACGCCGAGGCGGTCGAGGTAGCGGATCGGCGTGGCACCGTGCTCGCGCACGGTGCGCTCGCCCTCGTAGCGACCCTCCGCGGCGTGGATGTGAAACCGCGTGGCCTCGGTCTCGGCCACCTCGAACCCGGCGCGGATCATCGCGGGCGACGCCCCGTGCGGGCTGTGCGGGGCGGGCTGGACCACGGCAGTCTCGTCGCGCCGATGCGCGGCGATGAGCTCGCGGGTGCGCCGCGCGGCGTCCGCCGGCGACTCGCGGTAGCGCTTGGGCGCGCCCGCCCAGTCGTACATCGTGCGCGCCAGGACGAGGCGAATCCCGACCGCCCGCGCGGCCTCGATCACCGCCTCGGCGTTCTCGTTGCCCTCGTCTTGGAGATAGAAGAAGTCGACGCACGTGGTGGCGCCGTGCCGGAGCATCTCGGCGAACGCGAACGAGGCGCCGAGCGCGATGCCGCGGCGGTCGAGGCGCTCGGAGAACGGGTACAACACCCGATCGCGCCAGCCGGCGAAGTCGAGGTCGTCGCCGAGGCCGCGCAGCAGCGACTGGAAGGTATGGCAGTGCGCGTTGACGGTTCCGGGCAGGAGCGCCTTGCCCTCGAGCACGACGTCGCCGGGCTTCGATCGATCGGCCGGCTCGATCGAGGCGATCCGGCCGCCGGCGAGCGCCACCGCGCGTCCCGACGCAAAGCCGCCTTCGGTCAGCACGAGGTCGGGGACGAGTCTCAGGGTCACTCCGGGGCCAGCCAGACGGCGTCGAGCCGGTTGTCGAGGAAGTGGCTCGGCGTGATCACGCGGTGATCCCCGGCAGATCGATCGAGTGACGGCGCGCGGCCGCAACCGCCTCGGGATAGCCGGCGTCGGCGTGGCGCATGACGCCCGTGCCCGGATCGGTCGTCAGCACGCGCTCGAGCCGCCGGGCCGCCTCCGGCGTGCCGTCGGCGACGACGACCATGCCCGCGTGGATCGAGTAGCCGATGCCCACGCCGCCGCCGTGGTGCACCGACACCCACGTGGCACCGGACGCCGTGTTGAGCAGCGCGTTGAGCACGGGCCAGTCGGCGATCGCGTCGGAGCCGTCCCGCATCGACTCGGTCTCGCGGTTGGGCGAGGCGACCGAGCCCGAGTCGAGGTGGTCGCGGCCGATGACGATCGGGGCCTTCACCACGCCGCGCGCGACGAGGTCGTTGAAGATCTTCCCGGCCCGCGCGCGGTCGCCGTAGCCGAGCCAGCAGATCCGCGCGGGCAGCCCCTGGAAGCCGACGCGCTCACGCGCGAGGCGGAGCCAGCGCACGAGCGACTCGTTCTCCGGCATCGCCTCGATCAGCGCGCGATCCGTCGCGAAGATGTCCTCCGGATCGCCCGAGAGCGCCACCCAGCGAAACGGCCCCTGCCCCTCGCAGAAAAGCGGGCGGATGAACGCGGGAACGAACCCGGGATAGCTGAAGTCGGTAACGCCGGCGTTCTCCGCCGCGCGCCGGAAGTTGTTGCCGTAGTCGAAGAGGACGGCGCCGGCCCGCTGGAACTCGAGCATCGCCCGCATCTGCGCGGCGATCGACTCGTACGCGCGCCGGCGGTAGGCCTCGGGGTCCCGAGCGGAGAGCGCCTGGGCCTCGTCCACCGCGAGCCCGGCCGGGATGTAGCCGGCGATCACGTCGTGCGCCGAGGTCTGATCGGTCACGACGTCGACGCGCGTTCCCCGCCGGGCCAGCTCGGGATGGACCGCGGCGGCGTTGCCGTGGACGGCGATCGAGAGGGGCTCGCGCCGCGCGCGCGCCTCGTCCGCCCACCGGAGCGCTTCGTCGAGCGACGACGTCGCCCGGTCGACGTAGCGCAGACGCAGACGCCGCTCGATGCGCTCGCGGTCGACCTCGACGAAGAGGCCGACGCCGCCGTTCAGGGTGACGGCGAGCGGTTGGGCGCCGCCCATACCCCCGAGACCGGCGGAGAGCACCAGCCGTCCGGCCAGCGAGCCGCCGAAGTGCTTGCGCGCGCAGGCGCCGAAGGTCTCGTAGGTCCCCTGAAGGATGCCCTGGGTGCCGATGTAGATCCAGGAGCCCGCCGTCATCTGGCCGTACATCGTGAGCCCCATCGCCTCGTAGCGCCTGAAGTGCTCCCAGTCGCCCCACTCGGGCACGAGGAGCGAGTTGGCGATGAGCACGCGCGGCGCGTCCGGATGCGTCGTGAACACGCCGACGGGCTTTCCCGACTGGACCAGCAATGTCTCGTGGCCCTCCAGGCGCCGGAGCGTGCGCACGATCGTGTGATACGCCTCCCAGCTCCGGGCCGCCTTGCCGGATCCGCCGTAGACGACCAGGTCCTCCCATCGCTCGGCGACGTCCGGGTCGAGGTTGTTCATGAGCATCCGGAGCGCCGCCTCTTGCGGCCAGCCCTTGCAGGAGAGCTCGGTGCCGCGCGGCGCGCGGACGGGCGTGGCGGGGCGCTCGGTGAGATTGGCCATCCAAGCGTCACTGTACAATGGCAGCGCCTCCTCATGGCGATCCTCAACGCGCTGATCGCCGCGCTCGCCTTCGGGCTCAGCGCCCCGCTCGCGAAGCGGCTGCTCGACGTCGTGCCGCCGCTCTTCCTGGCCGGCCTCCTCTACCTCGGTGCCGGCGTCTTTCTGGGCCTGGCGCGCCGGTTCTGGCCGCGACGTCCCGCGTCCGGTCGCCCCTTGACCGCGCGCGATCGCTGGATCCTGGCCGGCGTGGTCCTCACGGGCGGCCTGCTCGCGCCGCCGCTGCTCCTCTGGGGCCTCGCGCGAAGCTCGGCGATGACGACGGCGCTCCTGCTCAATCTCGAGGTCGTCTTCACCGTCCTGCTCGCCGGGATCGTCTTCAAGGAGCATCTCGGCGCGCGGATCGCCGTGGCGGCGACCGTCATGGCGGCCGGGGGCGTCGTGCTGGGCTGGACGCCTGGCGATCCGGCGAGCGCCGCCGGCGCCGCGGCCGTCGCCGGCGCGTGTCTGCTCTGGGCGCTCGACAACAACCTGACCCGCCTCATCGCGGAGACCGACCCGCTCCTGCTCGTAGAGGTCAAGGGCCTCGTCGCCGGGATGGTCAACATCGTGCTCGCAATCGCGGCCGGTCAGGCCCCGCCGTCGCCCGGGACGATCGCGTCAGGCCTGGCCCTCGGTGCCGTGAGCTACGGGACGAGCCTCGTCCTGTTCATCCTCGCGATGCGCGAGCTGGGCGCGGCGCGCGCCGGCGCCTATTTCGCGACGGCGCCGTTCTTCGGAGCCGCGGGGGGCCTCCTCTTGCTGGGCGAGTCGCCGACCGTCGGTCTCCTGGGCGCGGCGGCGCTCATGGCGCTGGCGGCCTGGCTCCTGGTCCACGAGCGTCACGTGCATCGTCACGTCCATCCGACCGGGAGCCACGCGCACGTCCACGTCCACGACGAGCATCATCAGCACGCGCACGCGGGCTGGGAAGGATCGGAGCCCCACAGCCATCCGCACCCGACCGGCCCGATGGAGCACGAGCACCCGCACACTCCCGACATCCACCACGATCACGGCCACGGCTGAGGCGGTATACTCGCGCGATATGGCGCGACTCGGCGTCGTCCTCGCTCCCTTCGCCGCCCTGACCGCCGCCGAGTTCGTCGCCGTCGCGCGCGAGACCGAGGCGCGCGGCTACCACGCGGCGTGGACCGGCGAGGCTTCGGGCTACGACGCAATCACGCTCATGACGACGATCGCGACCCACACCCAGCGGCTCCACGTCGGCTCCGCGGTCGTGCCCGTCCAGACTCGAACGCCCGTCGTCCTCGGTCAGACCGCGGCCACGCTCGACCACCTGGCGCCCGGCCGGGTCGTGCTCGGCATCGGCCTCTCGAGCAAGGTCATCGTCGGCGACTGGCACGGGCTTCCGTTCGCGCCGTCGCTCCAGCAGATTCGCGAAGCCGTGCAGATCATCCGGATGGTCGCGTCCGGCGAGCGCGTCAGCTTCGAGGGCAAATTCTACCGGGTCAAGAACTTCCGCCTGACGGCCCCGCCGCCGGCGAAGCCGGTGCGCGTCGTGCTCGCGGCCCTGGGACCGGAGATGCTCGAGCTCGCCGGCGAGATCGCCGACGGCGTGGTCCTGAACTGGATTCCGCCCGAGACGGTGCCGGCCTCGATCGAGCACCTCGAGATCGGCGCGCGCAAGGCCGGCCGGGCGCTCGCCGGCTTCGAGATCGCCTCGTTCATCCGCACGTGCGTGACCGACGACCAGGCCGCGGCGCGCGAGGCCCTGGCGCGGGAGATCACCGGCTACGCGACGGTGGACGCCTACGCGAGCTTCTTCCGCGACGCGGGCTTCGGTGAGGAGGTCGACCGTGTCAACGCCGCCTGGCGCGCGGGCGACCGCTCGGGCGCGGTGAAGCAGGTCTCGCCGCGCTTCCTCGACGGGCTCGGCGTCGTGGGGTCCGAAGCGTTCTGTCGCGAACGCATCGCCGAGTTCACGCGGGCCGGGCTCACCCAGCCGGTGATCGTGCCGTTCGCGCCGGGCGCCGGCGGCGACGCCCGCGCGGCTCAGCTGCGAACGCTCCGCGCCTTCCCGTGAGCGGCTCGCCCCCGCTCCGCGTCCTCGGCGTCATTCCGGCGCGCCTGCAGTCCACGCGCCTGCCGCGCAAGGTCCTTCGCGACCTCGCCGGCAAGCCGCTGATCGTCCACGTCTACGAGGCGGCGCGTCGCGCCCCGGATCTTGCGGATCTTCTGGTCGCGACGGACTCGCAGGAAGTCGTCGACGCGTGCGCGAAATTCGGGATCCCGACGACGATGACGTCGGCCGGGCACCCGACGGGGACCGACCGGATCTGGGAGGTCGCGCAGACTCGCGCCGCGGACGTCTACGTGAACGTGCAGGGCGACGAGCCCTTGCTGACGCCGGAGCACATCCGGCTTCTGGTGAGCCCGTTCCGCGATCGACCCGCCACGCAGGTGAGCACGCTGAAGATCCGGCTGGCGCCGGAGGAGGCCGCGAATCCGAACGTGAACAAGGTCGTCTGTGGCGCGGACGGCCGCGCGCTCTATTTCTCGAAGTACCCGATCCCCTACGATCGCGACGGGATCGGCGTGGCGCGCTTCAAGCACCAGGGCTTCTACGCCTACCGCAAGCCGGCGCTCGAGGCCTTCCATCGTCTCGCGCAGTCGCCGCTCGAGCTCACGGAGAAGCTCGAGCAGCTCCGGTTCCTCGAGAACGGGATCGACGTCGTCGTCGTCGAGACGACGGAGCCGACGATCGGCGTGGACACTGAAGCCGACCTTCAGGCCGTCGCCGCGCTCATGGCCGAGCGCAGCCGTAGAATAGGCTAGCGGCATGCGGAAGACGGTGCTGGGCCTCGTGATCGCGGCGTCGGCGCTGCTGCCCTCTCCCGCGCTCGCCGAGCCGAGCGATCCCGCCGCCGGTCAGGTGCGCCAGCCGACGGCGAGACCGAGCGCCGAGAGCGAGTACGACCGGGGAGTGCGAGCGCGCCTGAGTAAGGACTGGAGAGCGGCTGCGGAGGCGCAGCGCAGCGCGGTCACCCTCCGGCCCGCGTTTCCCGAAGCCTGGAACGAGCTCGGGTTCGCGCTGCGCAACCAGGGCCGCTACACCGAGTCGCTGCAGGCCTACGACGAGGCCCTGCGGCTCCGGCCGAATTTCCCGGAGGCGCTCGAATACCTCGGCGAGGCCTACGTCAAGCTCGGCCGGCTCGACGACGCGCGCCGCGTCCTCGACCGGCTGCGCCCGCTCGACCGCGCCCGCGCCCAGGAGCTGGCGGAGGTTATCGAGAAGGGAAAGTAGCCCGGAGCGGCGCCGCCCCGGGCTCTCGCGTCGTCAGAACCGGGACGCCGTCAGCTTCACGTCCGCCTGCGCCCACGCCTTCTTGAAGCTCTCGTCGACCTGCGCGGCCTCACCGGTCTGGCCTTGCGCGCGCAGGCTCTGAGCGAGCCCGAACAGCGACCAGCCGTTGCCCGGGTTGCCGCGCAGATCTTCGCGGTAGACCTGCTCGGCGTCGGCCGCCCGACCGGCCTGGAGTAGCACGGCGCCGAGCGACTGGCGCACCGGGAAGTACCACGGCGGCGGCTCGGTGAACCAGTGCGAATCCTGCTCGGCCACCGCGGCGCGCAGCAGGCGCTCCGCGGCCGCGAAGTCACCCGCCTTCGCCGCGATCTCGCCGGCCAGGAGATTCGCCGCGAGCTGGAGCATGTTCTTCGAGCGGAAGAAGAACGCCACGGTGCGGTCCGGCGGTACGGACTGGAGGATCGCCTCGAGCGCCGAGAGCTCGCCCCTGGCCGCGTCGGCCTGCCCCTTGCCGTTGAACGCCGTCCCGCGCGCGTAGCGCCACACGCCCGACGTGTAGGGCCACTCGCGTGGCGGCGCCGGATAGGCGAGCACCTCGTCCCACCGGCCGAAGCGCACGAGCGCCACGATCGGCGCGACCGGCGCCGTCTCCATGTCCGGCATCTGCTTGATCATCTCCGCGGGTGCGTTAGAGGCGAACTCGCGCGCGGCGCGAATGGTCTCCGCGCTGCGCCCCTGCATGGCCGCGGACTGCCAGATGAAATCGATGTTGTGCGGGTAGTAGAGCCCGCGATAGATCGGGCTCGGCGTCGCGGTCTTGAAATACGCCTGGTCGGCGTTAGCCGCGGCGACGTTGACCTTCACGGCGTCGCCGTAGCGGCCGATCCGCCAGTAGATGTGGGCGGGCATGTGGACCAGGTGTCCCGCGCCGGGCATCAGCGGCAGCAGACGATCGGCCGCGGCCTCGGCGCGTCCGGGCTGCCGGCTCGCCTCGACCGCGTGGATGTAGAGGTGGAGCGCGCCGGGGTGATTCGGGTTCTTCGCGATCACGCGCTCGAGCGTCGCGACGATCTCCTCGGTGCCGGGCTGCGGTGCCCCCTCCCGGGTCCACAGATTCCAGGGCCGCAGATTCATCATGGAGTCGGCGAAGAACGTCGCGGCCTCGAGGTCGTCGGGGAATTGCCGCGCGACCTCGCGCATCGCGTCGGCGTACGCGCGGTCGAGCGTCTCGCGCGCGGCCGGCGGATCGGAGGAGTGCCGCTTGGCGAGCGCCTGGATCATCGCCCGCTCGGGCGGGTTGGCGCCCGCGGCGAGTCGTGAAGCCTCCCGCGCCGCGGCCGCCGCTCTCTTCTCGCGGTCGGCGTTGGTCGGGTCGTTGTAGTTGGAGCCTTCGGTGATCGCGATCCCCCAGAAGCACATCGCGCACGACGGGTCGAGGCGCGCGGCCTCCCGAAACGCGCGCTGCGCCTCGAAATGATTGAACGCGTAGACCAGACGCAGGCCCTGGTCGAACCAGCGCTGCGCCTCGGCGGAATTCGTGGTGATCCGATGCGCGTAGCTTCCGAGCGTGTCGTAGAGAACGGGGCGCCCGCCGTCGGCGCCCTGCGCATGCGCCCCGTGCGCCGACGTCTGCGTGGTGTCCTGCCCCGGTGCCGCGCAGCCTCCCAGAAGGACAATGATCACGGATGTGGAAATCAGGCGGTCGATACGCATGTACGCTCCTCTCTTCCTCGTTTGCGTCCCACCGGGCATACACATACACGATGCCACACGCGCGCACGAGCGAGATCCTCAATTCGACGCGAGGTTTCCGCTCGGCGAGGCCGTGGGACGGTTGTCAGCTCGATGGCGACGTGCCCGAACGCTCGGGCGCATCGCCGCCGGACGTCGAGTCGTTCAGCGATATGCGCACGGCGGGACCGGGGTCCGAAACGGCGCCCGCGTCAGGTGCTCGCCGTGCGGGAAGAGACGAAGCTGTCGCGGCGCCGGCGAGTCCGAGAGCCGGCGGCCGCGCAGCGTGAGGAACCAGCCGGCCCGAGCCACGTCGACCCCGGCTCCTCGAAGGTCGCCCGACCACCGGATGACCGCACGGCGCCTCGCCTCGACGAGCCCCCGCGCGGTGGCCGGGCCGATGCCGGGCACGCGGACCAAAGCCTCGTACGGCGCGCGAGAGACCTCGACGGGGAAGCGCTCGGGATGCGACAGCGCCCACGCCGTCTTGGGATCGTCGTCGAGCGGCAGGTTGCCGTCGGCGGCGAAGACGAGCTCGTCGCAGCCGAACCCGTACTGTCGGACGAGATGCTCGGCCTGGTAGAGCCGTTGCTCACGCGTCGCCGGCGTCGGGTTGCGGTCCTCGAACGGGGTACCGACGACGGGCTGGAACGCGCTGAAGTGAGCGTGATGGAGGAGGCGCCGTCGCTCGAGCTCGGTCACGACGCCGAGAATCTCGCGATCTCGCTCGCCCGCCGCGCCGACCACGAATTGCGTCGTCGTGCCGGCGGCGGCGAACGTCGACGGCGTCCGCGCGCGCTGCCGCTCGAGCATGAGGCGGCCGGCCAGCTCCAGATTCGGCAGGAGGTCGCCGGCGAAGTCCTTCTCGCGCGCGAGAGCGCGCACGTACGCGGGGCCGGGCGCTTCGAGGTTGACCGAGACGCGGCTGGCGAGCTCGACCGCCCTCTCGACCTGGGCGGGCTCGGCGCCGGGGAGAAGCTTCAGGTGAACGTAGCCGTGAAAGCTCTCTCGGCGACGAAGCAGCTCGACCGCGGCGAGCATGCGGTCGGTCATCTTGGAAGGTCGACCGGGGACGCCCGACGTCAAGAAGAGCCCGTCGGCCAGGCCCGAGCGGTGGGCGTCCATGAAGACTCGCGCGACTTCCTCGGGACTGAGGTAGGTCCGCCGCACCTTGCCGCCGCAGAAGGTCGGGCAATAGCCGCAGGACAGCGAGCAAGCGTTGGTCTGCATGACGCGCATGAGCCTCGTCGCGCCCCGGCCTGGGAAGCGCACCTTCGTGATCCCTACCGGGTCGCCGGGGCGCATCAGCGCGCCCTGTGGGCCGTCCCGGTCGGCCGTTTCCGAGAGAACCGTCACGCGGGTCCTGAGATCCACGGCAGGAACTACTATACATGAGACGAGTGTCTAGGCAACCCGTCACAGCCGTCCAGCGGCGACCCTTAGCCCGTAGCAGCGCCTCCCGCCGCCCGAAGCTCCACGCCTCGCACCTGAACGGGAATCCGGACGCCTTCGGCCGCGAATCGGCGCAGGATTCGCTTCCGGAGCTCGTGCTGCATCAGGAACTGGTCGGTGAACGACTTCGAGAGTGTGTCCTGCAGGGCGAGCGCCACCGCGAGACCGCCCACGCCCAGCGCGGTGAGGGTGGAGACGGTGATAGTCACGGAGAGAATCACCGCGACCTCGACCGACCTGCTGGGACAGGCGCTGCGGCAGGCTCTCCGTCTGGCGTGCGACCTCGTTGCCGGCAAAGAGCCCGAGCACGATGGACCAGAGGATCGAGGGCAGCCGGATCGCCTGCGGCAGCGCTCCAGCCGTCAGCCCATCGGCGCAGCAGACTCAGCAGGAGCGCGCGAAGCAGCAACGCGACGAGCGTGGCGACGCCGAACGCGATAGCCGGCCACGAGAGGCGTATTGTCGGACATGCTATCGTAGTTGGCGCCCATGAGTCAGCGTGGACTCTTCTACGGCTGGGTCGTCGTCTTCGCCTCCGCCACCGTCGTCGCCTTCGGCCAGGGCTCGCTCTTCTCGTTCGGCGTGTTCCTCAAGCCGCTCGAGGAATCGATGCGCTGGAGCCGGAGCGCGGTATCGGTCACCGCGCTCGTCAACTGGATCGCGATGGGCGTCGGCTCGTTCGTCTGGGGCGCCGTGTCCGACCGGCTCGGGAGCCGCGTCGTGACGATCGCCGGCGGCCTGTTGCTCGGCGGGAGCCTCGTGCTGTCGAGCCAGGCGACGGCGCTGTGGCATCTGCACACGACGTTCGGCCTCGGTGTGGGCTTCGCGGCCGGCGCCTTCCTGACGCCCCTCTCCGCGACCTCGACGAAGTGGTTCACGGCAAACCGCGGGCTCGCGCTGGGCATCATCTCCGCGGGCGGCGGCGCCGGGATGCTCCTGCTCGCGCCACTGACCCGCTGGATCACCTCGCTCTACGACTGGCGCGTGGCGATGATCGTGCTGGGCGATCTGGCGTGGCTGATCGTGATTCCGGTGGCGCTCCTCGTCAAGAACGCACCCGCCGACATGGGCGCCGTCGCGCTCGGCGGGGCGGCCACGCGGCAGCGCGAGTTCTCCACCCGCCAGGTCCTGCGCGCCCCACAGTTCTGGGCGATCGCGCTCACCCACTTCGCCTGTTGCGCCGCCCACGCCGGGCCGATCTTCCACATGGTGACCCACGCGATCGATCAGGGCGTGGCCGCGATGGTCGCCGCGACCGTCCTCGGCGTGTCCGGCCTCGCGTCGATCGGGGGGCGGATCGGGTGCGGGATGATCGCCGACCGGTTCGGCGCCAAGCCTACCCTGATCGTGGGGCTCGCGCTCCAGGCGGTCATGGTGTTTTCGTATCTCTTCACGCGCGACGCGCCCGGCTTCTACGCCGTCGCGGTGCTGTTCGGGATCTCGTACGGCGGCGTGATGCCGCTCTACGCGCTCGTCACGCGCGAGTACTTCGGCGAGAAGGTGATGGGCCGCGCCTACGGCGCGGTGTTCCTGATCTCGACGCTCGGCATGGGCCTCGGCTCGTGGGCGGGCGGCTTCATCCACGACGCCTACGGCACCTACGCCTGGCTCTTCATCAGCGCGGCCGCGATCGGCCTGATGGCGATGGTCCTGGCGCTGACGTTCCGGGCGCCGCGCCTGATCGCCGCGGCCCGTCCGGCCACCGCCGGAGCCCGCTAGGGAGCCCTTGGCGCCCCGCGCCATAGGCGGTTGACACCCTCGAGCCCGCGGTGGTACTAATTCGTCGCTTTTCCCAGAGGTTAGGCCGCGTCCGGCGTCCCCACTTCTGATCAAGGAGGTCACGAATGGTTTGCAGAGAGTTGAGCCGCAGGCGATTCGTCAAGGTCACCGGAACGGCAGCAGCCGTGGCGACCATGGGGATCGAGGGAATCCTGTCGGCGCGGCGGGCGCCGGTCTACGCTCAGGGCGGCAAGCTGCACATCGTTCGCTGGGTCGATTTCATTCCCGAGGCGGACGTCGAGCTCAAGCGCCAGGCCCCGGAGGCCTCGAAGGCGCTGGGCGCCGAAGTCACCTTCGAGTTCATCAATGCCAACGACCTGCAGCCGCGTATCACGGCCGCGATCCAGTCGGGCTCCGGCGCCGACATCATCCAGATGCTCTGGAACTGGCCCCATCTCTATGCGAACGGCCTGGTGGACGTGTCGGATGTGGCCGAGCCCATCGGCAAGGCGCAGGGCGGCTTCTACGACGTGTTCGAAGCCAGCGCGAAGGTCGCCGGACGCTGGCTCGCAATGCCCCACGCCGTCATCGGGAACGCGGTCGCGTACCGGCGGTCGTGGTTCAATGAGATCGGCGCGAAAGAGTTCCCGAAGACCTGGGAGGAATATCGCGAGGTCGGCAAGAAGCTCAAGGCCAAGGGCAAGCCCATCGGGCAGGCGCTCGGCCACAGCTTCGGCGATCCGCCGACTTTCGTCTATCCGTTCCTCTGGGACTTCGGGGGCGCCGAGGTCGACGCCAGCGGCAAGAAGGTCGCGATCAACTCGAAGGGCACGATCGAGTCCGTGAAATTCTTACAAAGCTTCTGGAAGGACGCCTGCGACGAGGGCGGGCTGGCCTGGGACGACACCAACAACAATCGCGCCTTCCACGCCGGCGAGATCAGCGCCACGCTCAATGGCGCCTCGATCTACATCGTCGCCAAGCGCCAGAAGGACAAGATCAAGGACGACAAGGGCGAGCCGCTCTACCAGGACATCGAGCACGCCGCGCTCATGCCGAGGGGACCGGTCGGCCAGTTCGCGCTCTACGGCGGCCAGCAGCACTCGATCATGAAGTACTCGAAGAACCAGAAGCTCGCCAAGGACTTCCTGAAGTGGCTACACCAGGACGCGAACTACGGAAAGTGGTTCGAGGTCAACGAGGGCTACAGCGTCGGCGCGACCAAGAAGTGGGAAGAGCACCCGATGTGGGCGAAGGTCGACAAGCCCCTTCAAGTGTTCCGGCAGGCGGCCCGCGTGACCCGCGCCTTCGGGCATCCGGGCCCGGCGTCGGCCAAGGCCACCGAGGCGTACACGAAGTACATCATCGTCGACATGTACGCCAAGGCCGTCCAGGGCACGAAGGCCGAGGACGCCGTGAAGTGGGCCGAGAGCGAGCTGAAGAAGATCTACGAAGGCTGATGGCTTTCCAGGGGGACAGAATGCAGCGACGCACGTTCCTGAAATCGGCCGGCGTGGCCGGCATCCTGGCGGCGGGCCGCGCGCCGGCGTTCGCGCAGGGGACCAAGCTCCACATCGTCCGGTGGGTCGACTTCATTCCCGAGGCCGACGTCGAGCTCAAGCGCCAGGCCCCGGAGGCCTCGAAGGCGCTGGGCGCCGAAGTCACCTTCGAGTTCATCAATGCCAACGACCTGCAGCCGCGCATCACGGCCGCGATCCAGTCGGGCTCCGGCGCCGACATCATCCAGATGCTCTGGAACTGGCCGCACCTCTACGCCAACGCGCTCGTCGACGTCTCCGACGTGGCCGAGCCGATCGGGAAGGCGCAGGGCGGCTACTACGACGTCTTCAACGCGAGCGCCAAGGTGGGCGGAAAGTGGCTGGCCGTGCCCCACGGCTGCGGCGGAAACGCCGTCGCGTATCGGCGGTCGTGGTTCAACGAGATCGGCGTCAAGGAGTTCCCCGCCACCTGGGACGAGTATCGCGAAATCGGCAAGAAGCTCAAGGCCAAGGGCAAGCCCATCGGGCAGGCGCTCGGCCACAGCTTCGGCGATCCGCCGGTCTTCGCCTACGCGTTCCTCTGG